>Ga0256838_1000449_pt1 | contig 25786 bp, 23 predicted proteins | sample 4571419metaG_FD_185978 | JGI IMG/M metagenome (GOLD analysis project Ga0256838, IMG submission 185978) | Hydrothermal vent microbial communities from Guaymas Basin, Mexico - 4571-419 | ecosystem: Environmental > Aquatic > Marine > Hydrothermal vents | place: Mexico: Guaymas Basin | collected...
AGCTCTTTGATATACTTGACCTTTATTAACTCCACCATCGGCAATATATGCAATTCTTTGTTGGCTTTTTATTATGGATAAGTTGAGATTTTTAAAAAGATTATCTTCAAACTCAATATTACTGTATGTGATATTAGTCACTTAAATGCTCTTTCATCTTTTTAATATCAGGTGTATTTACAGTAAAGTAAAATTCTATTCTTCTGTTTTTACTCCTGCATAATTTTAGCTCTTTAGCTGTTGCTGTTTTTCGAGTTTCTTTTTCATTACAAAGTTGTCTATTATCTGCATAGCCACTATAAGAGAGTAAGTGCTTCTCTTTTTTATTTTTTAAACTGTTTATCTCATTATTTGTAACTGCCAACATTTGAGAATAAGTATTGATAGCTCTCTGTGCTGATAACTCTTTATTCGACCATTGATTTCTACATTTATTTGAAACTCGAATAGGAATACTATCTGTATGCCCTTCAATAAAAATTGTATCTATTGCCATTTTGTATTTTGGCTCCACCATTTTTACCATAAACAGTTGTGCAATCTCCCCAATTTGCCTTTTACCCTCTAAACTAATAGTTGCAGAACCTGACTTAAAAAGCAAGTCAGATTTTAATCTCATATTTCCATTTTCTTTATCTATTTCAACACTAATATTTTGATCAATTAATTCTGTCTGGAGAGCCTGAAGTAGTTCTCCTCTGTATTCAATATTTTGCTCAATTTTTTTAATTTCGGTTGAGAGTTCATCTTCTTTTTTTACAAAAGAGAGCATTACATAAGATAATATTAAAATGAAGATAAATAATAGGGATGTCATTAAATCCGATATGGAGATATAATAATGACCATCATCTGAACCAGTATCTTCTTCTACTTTTCGTCTAATTTGCATAATTATCTAATCTCTTTTTCTCTTAGCTCATCAATGGCATCAGATAGGGTGCTTATCGCTTCTGCCATTGTATGTGCATATTGACCTAATGAAGTATCTAGTTGGTGTATTATATTATCTTGAATAGCTTTCTCTACATGTTTATGATAATCATTCATAAATTTATCAACTTTATTTCCAAACTCATCAATTGTATCGCTATTCTTATCAGCTAATTCTCCAAATTGGCTTTTCATATCTGATAATAATGTTTGAGAAGTTTGTAAAGTTTCTTTTATTGTTGTATCTGCTAGTTTTAGTTCAGTTGATGCAGATAAAATATTTTCACTATATTTATCTAAATTTTCTTGAGTACTAATAAAATCACTATTAAACTGTAATAGTTTATTTGTTGAGAGTGTTAAATCATTGCTAAATTGTAAAAGTTTATCTGTACTTTGTGAAACTTTTTCAAGATGATTTGGCAGTCCAATAAGTTGTTTAGAAGCAGAAGACATAATCACATCAATATTTGAAACTTCTGTTTTTAAATTTCCTAAAATTGAATCCACACTTGATTTAACTCTGTCTATATGGTCATCAAATTGAGATATTAATTTCTCAAATAATTGCTGAGAATTATTATTTAAGCTATTCATTTGCCCAGATACTGTTGATGAAATTTCAGTAATTAATTCTTTATTTTTACTGCTAATTTGTTGCAACATACTGATAACAACTTTGTTTCTTTTATTATCATCTTCCATCTGTCTTGACATACTCTCTTCAATGTTAGATAGCATACCATTCACACTGCTTGTAATTTCTTGCTCTCTATGTTGTGATGATTCTTGTTGTTTAGTACTTGTTGCTTGCATAGTCTCAACCAGTTTGTTAATATTGTCAGTTACATTTGTTGATAAGTTTTGTATCATCTCTTGTTGGTCTTGTTTGATTTCATTTAAATCTTCAAGTATTTTATTATCTCTTGCCGTTGAAATAGTTTGTTGTTCTTGAAACATTGACTGCATAAAGGTAAATGTTTGTTGTAATTGCTCTGATGTTGCTAAAAGAATATCTTGAGATTGAGAAGAAGCAGCCTTTAATTTTTCACCTTCGTCCCCAGCCGCAGACTTTAACTCTTTTAAAAACTCTTTAATTATATTTTCAAGAGCTTCATTCGATTTTTCGGCTTGATTGGAAGTTAAGTTTTCAACAGTGTCCGATAACTTTTCTAATGGTTTTTGAAATGTTTCATTGATAGATTGTGAAATTTGTTGAGGCATGTTTTCAAATTGGCTGTTCATAAGTGCAATTTTAGGAATTAAACTTGTATTAAATTCTGCTGCTATTTTTTCTGTAAGTGATGTGGCTAATCCATTAAGTGCTTTTGTCTGTTGAGTATTTTGAAGTAAAATACTATCTAGATTTTGTTCAGCAGTTTCTCGGATAAAAATTTGATCTATAACTGTTTGTATTTTATCTAATTTATTTTCCAATCCTGATTCAAGGGACTTATCGATGAATGTAAAGAAAACAGATAAACCTAATCCCCAAATAGAAGCTGCAAATTTAACACCAGCCATATTTATTAATACTTCAATTGCATCTGTCATTTTCTTTGCATTACTCATATCCATTTGAATCAGAGCAAAATATAAACCAAAAAATGTACCAATTAACCCTATACCCAGTAACATACCAGGAATTGAACCGTATAATTTTGACCCAAGATGACTAATCATAGTCTTTTTATTAAAAAAGTATTCAGCATCTATGGAGTTTCTAACAACAAATTTGTCGCCATCAGATTTTTTTATAAGACTTTCATCAAATTCTTTCCATAATTTTTGTAACTTTGGATTACTATCGTTTATTTCTTCTAGCAGTTCTGTATATTCATTAGATATATCTAAATGACCATCTGTATAATTTTCTTTAATTTTAGTTCTATACTTTTCTAATAAACGAGCAAGAATATTGATTTGTTTTCTATCTTTCCCCCACGATAGCATAAGTTTAGTTATATACCATGCAAATAAAGATATAAGAAACATCTCAACAGATGTAATGATTTTATCACCATCATTTAAATTTGACCATGAACCCCATTGAACTTCTTGTGTTTTATCTATATATGTAAATGGTGCAAGTTTTAAAATTATCGATTCAAAAGTCATTAAATATCCTATTTAATATTAAAATTTATTGATTGTAATATAGCAGGTTTATACTTAATTAATACTAGTTCCTTAAATACAAATAAATATATCACATTTATAGGAGATATAAACAAAATAAAAGTTTGAAACTTATCTCCATCTACATACCCAATACATAAGTAGGCAACTAGTTGTGTATTTTTTGGTGTTTTTAGTGTTTTTACAAAAAGAAAATATACTAAAAGTTTGGGAACAGATTCAGAATGATGAAGTTTTTGATAAAGTTCCACCTTTAGACTAGGAGATTTAAAGGCTAATATATTAGCTATTTATGCTATAATTATCCAAAAAGGCTATTATGTTATCTTTTTTAAAATCAACACCTTCTGAAATGCAAGAAAAAATTAGACTCAATTTCAAACAACGAAGAAAAACTATTAACCTCACACAGCCAGAACTAAGTGCAAAAAGTGGTGTGAGTTTTGGGAGCATAAAACGGTTTGAGCAGAGTGGTAAAATCTCTTTTGAGTCTTTACTACAGTTAGCATTTGTACTCGAGTGTTTAGATGATTTTGAGCAACTTTGTAGCAAAAAAGATGAACTGCCGCATACACTGGAGAACATCTCATGAAACTTACAGTTTATCTTCATCAAAACAAACGCCATAAGCTTGGAGTATTAGCAGAGATAGATAAAAAGATTTACTTTGAGTATGATAAAGCTTTTTTAGAGTCTGGTATTGAAGTGTCTCCTTTTAAATTACCTCTTAAAAATGGTGTTATACAGTGTAATGACAGCCCTTATGAGAATCTCTTTGGTGTTTTTGCAGACTCACTTCCTGATGGATGGGGACGACTTCTTATAGATAGAGAACTCATAAAACAAGGAAAAAATCCTAATTTACTCTCACCTTTAGAGCGACTTAAATTCGTTGGGTGTGCTGGTATGGGAGCTTTAGAGTATGAGCCTTTTATTAGAGAGAGAAAAGAGACTCAAAAGATTGTCCTCAAAGAGCTTGCAAATAACTCTCTTAAAATTTTAGAAGAAGATGTAAATATAAACCTTGAAGAGTTTATAACTCTTGGTGGTTCTTCTGCAGGTGCTCGCCCTAAAATATTGGCACAGATAGATAAAACAGGAAAAAAAATATACTCTTCAAATATCCCACTCAAAGAAAAGTTTAAGCACTACATCATCAAGTTTGCATCTTCTTTTGATGGGATTGAGAGTGGTAAAATTGAATTTGCCTACTCAAAAATGGCAAAAAAAGCTGGAATAGAGATGAGTGATACACTTCTATTAGAAGATAAATACTTTGCTATAGAGAGATTTGACAGAGAGGGAGAGCAAAAAATACATATGCACTCTTTTGCAGGGCTTGTTCATAGTGACTTTAGATACCCGACACTTGATTATGATGATCTTTTAAAAGTGACAGCTCTTCTTACCAAAGATATCAATGAAGTCAAAAAAGCCTTTCGCATTGCTGTTTTTAATCTACTCACTTATAACCGAGATGACCATGCAAAGAACTTCTCATTTTTAATGGATAATCAAAAAAGATGGCATTTAACTCCTGCATATGATCTTACATTTTCACTTGGAATGAATGGGGAGCATAGTATGATGTATATGGGAGAGGGAAGAAATCCTACGACTAAAGAACTTCTACTACTAGGAAAAAAACATAAGATTTCAGATGCAAATCTCATCATAAAAGAGATCAAAGATGTAGTGAAGAGATGGGGTTTCATTGCACATGAGTGTGGTGTTTCAAAAGCAAAGATAGATAGCATCCAAAAATTCATATAAACTCAAACGCCAAAGAACAACCCTCTCAGCACTAAAAGTGGATATTCAATCACAGGGGTGTAGGTGAGATGAGTTAATCTCTTCAACACACTCTTGAACTGCTTTTTGCTCTTCCCATCCAAGAGTTTTGAGCTCACTCTCTTTTTGAAACTTATCTACATACCCAACACATAAGTAGGCGATTAGCTGTGTATGCTTTGGTGCTTTTAGCGTTTGTAAAACAGACTTTTCATCTAAGATACTCACCCAACCGATACCGATGTTTAATGCCCTTGCCATAAGCCACATATTTTGTACAGCACACACTACACTATACTCTCCCATCTTTGGCATACTTGTCATGCCTAGGGTAGCTTCTTTTTTAGGTTCATAGAGAACAGCGATATTTATAGGGGCTTCTTTGATGCCCTCAAGTTTGAGGGAGTTGTAGAGTTCTTTATCTTTAAAAATCTCTTTGGCTTTACTATTTTCATCTGTAAAGTTTTTGACAATACTATCTTTGATTTTTTCATCTTTAATGATGATAAATTTCCATGGTTGCGAGTAGCCAACAGAAGGTGCACAAACTCCTGCTTCTAAAATCATCTGAAGTTTTTCATCTTCTATAGGATTATTTATAAATCTATTGCCTCTTACATCACGTCTTGCTTTGATTATTTTTAAAAGTTTTTTTGCATCATTGTCGCTAAAGTTCATAGGGCATTATAGTATGTTTGGAGAGGGTTTGGCTAAATAAAAGCCTTGAACTTCATCAATATGAAGCATTTTAACTGTCTCTAAAACTTCCTTTGAGTGCACAAACTCTGCAACTGTTGTTATGCCTAACTCTTTGGCAAGTAAAATAATTGAGTGAGTGATTTTATAGCTAGCCTCTGAAGTGTCTATATCTTTAATAAGTGAACCATCAATTTTGAGTATATCTATAGGGAGTAGTTTAAAGATAGAGTAGTTAGAGTAGCCACTCCCAAAGTCATCAATGGCAATTTTTACACCATACTCTTTTATGCGAAGTAAACGACTCTGGACAATAGTTATCTCTTCTATGAGTTCATACTCTAAAAGTTCAATAATGAGCCATGAAGAGAGCTCTTTGTGTACCTCTAACTCATGGATAATAAGATCAAAAATTTTATTATCTAAAATATCTGAAAAGTTAAGGTTTGTACTAATTTGAATCTTTTTCTCTTTAATCTGAGTAAATACACTCTCTAAAACAGACTTAGTAAGATCGTTATAGACATTGGTATAGGTAATACTCTCTAAAAAATCTGCAGGAGAGGTTATTGAGCCATCTTTCTCTTTTATACGGACAAGTGCTTCATATTTTACAACAGTTAATGAAGCTGCATTGTAAATAGCTTGAAAAAAGCAGACAACTCTTTGTTCCTCAAGTGCCTCTTTTACATCATTAATCGATTTTGTATTTGTTTTTTTAAGAAGAGTGGTGTCATTCGTACTCTGAGATATAACTTGGTTTCGTCCCTCTCTTTTTGCCTTATAAAGCATCTCATCAGCATATTTAATAGCAAGTGAAACAGTTTTGAAATGTTCTGGTTGACAAGAGATTCCGATGGATAGTGTGATTTGTAACTCTTTATCTTCGTAAAAAAAGCGAGACTCTTCTATTTTTTTACGAATTCGCTGCGCTATATTATAGGCAAGGTATGAGTTTACAGAAGATTTTTTAATGAAGATTAAGAACTCTTCTCCTCCAAACCTAATTAAAATATCTTCATCACGAATCTCATTTTGCATAATTTTGGCACTACTTGCGAGAATATAGTCTCCTGTTTTATGTCCATAGTTATCATTTACCTGCTTAAAGTGGTCAATGTCAAGCATCATAATTTGGTATTTAGTGATATCTATATTGCTAAGTAAATCACGAAGATAGTTTCTATTGTACGCTTGTGTTAAGGGGTCGGTAATACTCTCTTTTTTAATTTTTATACTTCTAATACTTTGATAAATTAAAATAACAATAAGTAGACCAATGGCTATAAAAATATAGATAAAGATTTTGTTGAGAGGCTCTATGGCATTATAGATACTTTGTGGGAGTTGGGTAGAGAAGTCAATGGCAATAATGGCAACGGTTTTATTATTTAAAACTACGGGTTTAAGGTATGTTATCCATAAATTGTCTAGCTCTTTTTGGTTGATAATAAGAGGAACTTTCGTATCATAGACACTACTCCATAGTTTTTTATCTACAGAGAGTCTTTGGTTAAAGTGAGCTTTATCCTCTTTACTCCCATCAAGAAGATATCTGTAGTTTCCATTTGAGTCTCTATAAAGTACAAAGATATATTTAAAAGTATCGTTGATAATAATAGAGAGGGCATGTTCCATCTTTTTTTGGAGTGATGGGTTCTCTTTTAGCTCTTTGTAGGGGTCTTCTTTTATTACTGTTTTAATATTATTGTTAATGTTTTGTGCGAAACTTTTTGCTTCTTTTATAAAAATACTCTCTACATTCTCATTAAGTATTTGTTGAATTTGGGCTGTTGAGAAAAAGAGATAAGCGATAGCTAAAACAATAGAGAAGAAGATAAAAGAGTAGAGTTGTTTTATATGCTTCACAGTTCATCCTCTATGTACTCTTGCATAGATTCAGGGAGTGTAATATTATGCTTTTGAAGATTTTTTCTTAAAAAAAGTATATTGGGTCTTCCTTTCTGCCAAAAGAATCCACCTACAATAGTATCTTTTTCAGCCTCTAAAAGTTGAATATTTGTGGCAAATTTAATTCCCTTTGTTTGTATATTTTTTTTCTTGTTTAAAAGAAGAAAATCTGCATTCTCTGGATTTTTTACACATTTCACACCTTTTATTAAACAGAAAATATTTTTTGGAGATTGGGAATCTGTCCACACTTTTATCTCTGTTTTTTGCGGAAGAAGTGCATGAATAATAAGCCCATAAATTTTCTGTTCTGTTTTTATATCAGAAGCAAAGAGCAGTGGAACCAAGAGGAGAATCAAAATAATTTTTTTCAAAATAGGTATTCCATATTAAACCAAATTTTCTGATCTGTTACCGGTATTGAAAAGTCTAAACTTCTGTATATCTGCTCATACCCACTGTTAAAGATGTTTTCACCACGCAGACCAAGAGAGAGATCTTTTGAGTAGTGGTATTTAATAGAGGCAGTATAGTTCAGTGAGGCATCTAAAGAGATACCAAGATAATCATAGGCACTTTTATAAGTAACTTCGTTATAAATATCAAACTGCTTATATTTAGAGAAAAGCTGTAGAAGTCCTCCATATTTTGGACTTATTACAATATGACTACTATTTTCCCCAGTAAAGAGACCAATAGAGAGTTTATTGTCTAAGTTAAAGAGGTATGTATATTGTAAATCATATCGTATATACTCTTTTGTTTCTGAAGAATTTTTATAGCCATAAGAGAGAGAACGATCATAAATGATTAAATCTTTAGTATAATTTTTGGCAATAATTAGTTTAATCTCATGGTCATTTTTTGTATATTTAAAAGAGAGAATCCCTATGCTCATATGAATATTATCTAAATTCGGATTTGTTTTGTAGGGTATGTTGTCTGGATTATAGAGTTGGTAGAGTGCTGTTGGTACATAGGTAGTTGTTGCAAAAGCTTTTATCTGAAAATTGTCTATATTTTTAATAAGACCAAGTTTTGCTGAGAGTTCACTGTTTGATGGAATAACTTTTGAGTAGTAAAAAAGATCCTCTTTTAGAGAAGCGATAAGTCTTGTTGTTATGTCATAGTTATAAACATATTCGGCATATATAGAGTATAGATTAAGTGCATTTGAAGCATTGTTTTGATGAGAGTAAGTATTTAAATCATCTTTAAAACTCCCATTCTCTGTAAATTTTTTATGCTTATAAAAAGAGCCAAGTAGTAGTGAGTGTTTTTCAGATTTCATCTTTTTTTCTAAAACAAAAGAGAGTATCTCATCATCAAAGCGAATGTTATAGTTATTGATTATGGGTGCATTGGCAATCCTGATATCATTTGGATCAATATAGCTACGTGCATAAGAGAGATTATCATAAGAGAGTTCTAATTTTACGTCATTGTCAAATTTTTTACTAAGGTGTAAATAGTGATGTTGTGCATCTAAATCTCCACCGGTAGGTGTTCTATGTATTCCTATACCTAAAAAACTATCACTTTTTTTGTAATAACTTCCCAGTTCAAGAATCCATTTTTCATACTGTAAATTCGCATAAATATTGTGTCCTGAATGGTCACTCTTCAGGTCATAACTCTCTCCCTCATAACTGTTTTCATATACTTCTCTTTTTATATTATTTGCATTTGCATAGACAAAGTATGAGAGTTTATCGACTCTTGATGCTACATAGGTATCTAGATTTAAACTCCCTGTATTGTCTCCATAAAGACGTACTTTGCCACCCTCTTCATGTTCTGGAGTTTTTGTGTAAAGCTTAATAATAAGTGAACTCGCTTCATTGCCAAACTCTATGGATGCTGCACCCTTATAAACTTCTATATGGTCAATATACTCTATAGGTAATTCACCCCAGATAAGAACAGCACTCCCAAAAGAGCTTGAACTCATGTCATGATCATTTATGTAGAGTCGCATAGAGCTGAGTTGTATGTTAGATGTTGTAGGTTTTTGAAGTGACACAAGGTTGTTAGTTGTTCGTGTAAAATGAAAACCGGGAAGGATTTTGAGAATATCTTCAAATGTCTTTGCCTGCATCACTTCTAGGTCATGTCTAGTGTAGATATCGATAATCCCTGCTTCTTCTTTTTTGGTGATTTTAGAGAGTTCTGATTCGTGTTTATAGGAGTTGAGTAGGGATGACAACTCCTCTTTTGCAACTAAGGAGCTTAAGAAAATTAAAATTGTTAAAAAAAACTTCATCACAAACCTTCAATATATTGTACTAATTAAGGAATTCTAATATCTTTTTAATAAAAACTGGTTGATTTATATCAAAAGTTTCTGTTTTAAATAATAGGATATAATCTCTTTATGAATTTTAAACTACAAGAACCCCCAATAAACATAGGCGATGCCATTAGTATGAAGTCTTTTGAAATGATTCATGCAGAGGCAGTGGAGTATGAAGGCTTTAACAAGTTTGATGAGAATGAGAGAGCATTAGTGGAGCGACTTATTCACACGACTACTTGTTTTGAACAGGTGATAGATAATATTTATTTTTCATCAAATGCTATGCTTAAACTCAAAGATCTCTTAGAGAGAAAAGCGAAACTTATAGTAGACACAAATATGATTCGTTCAGGTTTAAGTAAATTTTATCTTGATAAGTATGAGAATGAAGTCATCTGTTATGTAAATGAGCCAGAAGTTTTTGAGATGGCCAAACGTAATGAAACGACAAGAAGTTATGCTGCTGTAGAGCTTGCTATAGAGAAGTATAAAGATGAGCCAATGGTACTTGCTTGCGGGAATGCTCCTACCTATATTTATGCAGCTATTAATACACTTATTCGTTTAAATATAAACCTTGACAATGTAATTTTACTTCTTTTCCCAGTTGGTTTTGTAAATGTTGTAGAATCAAAAGAGTATGGTCGTGATTTTATGGAACATTTTAGGTGTGAGGGTATTATTTTAGAGGGACGTTATGGTGCTTCTACAATGGTTGTTGCCTCTTTGCATGCTGCATATAGACTTATAAAAGATTACGATACGGAGTTTGGAAAATATAATGGCAAGTAATCTTACAAATTCGCATAGCTCTTCTCAGTATGGTTCAAACCCTGTAAAAGAGGGAGAAGTGAGAGTCAATGAGATGGGAAGTGAGATAGTTGAGGGTTACACTTGTAAACCAAAAGATTATGACCCCCAGAGACCCATTATGCACTATAAGACACTTTTACTTTTGTGTGATGATGAGCGATGTGGTAAAGCTGGCAAAGATGATAGAGCTACACATCTACGAGATATTTTAAAAGATATGGGACTTAACAAGGGTGAAAACCGTATAAAAGTGAGTCGTACTGGATGTTATGGTGCTTGTAGGTTTCGCCAAGTGTGTCAAGTGACAGAAAATACTCAAGCCAATGGAAATGAGAAAAACAATGCTTTATGGCTAAGAAATACTCATAAGTTTAAAGATGATAAGTGGCGAGAAATTTTTAGAATGTTAAGTGAAGACATGATTCTAGTAGAAGAGTTAGATAGTGAAGTGTTTATTCCTATGAAGGTTTATAACTAAGCAAAGAGTTTTAATCTTCAAACTTCTCTTTAATAAGCATAAACTCATCAATATTGGCTAAGAAGAGTTGTGTGAGTTCATGATCAAACTGTTTCCCTGACTCCTCTTCAAACAGTTTTAAAGTCTTCTCTAAACTCCAAGCCTCTTTATAAACACGCTTGGATATAAGAGCATCAAAGACATCCGCAATAGCCACTATTCTTGCATAAATTGAGATTTCACTTCCCTTTATTCCTCGTGGATACCCTTTTCCATCATAGTGTTCATGATGTTCGTAGGCAATATCTGCTGCCATTTTTAAGATAGGAAGATGTGAACCTGCTAAAATATTGTAACCAATTGCTGAGTGGTTTTTCATAATCTCCCATTCCGCATTTGTTAGTTTTGCAGTCTTTAATAGAATGGAGTCTGGAATGGCAATTTTCCCCATATCGTGCATAGTAGAAGCGATGAAAATTGTGTCAGCTTCTTGATTATCCATACCATAAAGATATGCCAAAAGTTTAGAGTAGTGAGCCACTCTTTGTATATGGTTTCCACTCTCTTTACTTCGAGACTCTACCGACTCACCCATTCTATAGATAAGCTCATATTGTGTGTTTTTTATCTCATCATTGAGGCTAATCATCTGTGTAATATCATGACGAATAGCGATGTATTCTATTAGGTTTTCATTATCATCATAGATAGGAGAAACAGTTGCATTTACCCAGTAAGTGCTTTGATCTTTTTTAAGGTTTGCGAGTGTTCCAGACCAAGAATTTCCATTTTTAATAGTGCTCCAAAGCTCTTTGAAAGCATCTTTACTTGTGTTTGGATGGCGAACAATATTGTGAGGTTTTCCTAAAAGTTCTGTTTGAGTATAACCTGAAATGTTACAAAAGGCATCATTTACATAAGTGATTATTCCATGCTTATCTGTTTTTGAGACAATAGTACTTTTATCAATAGCTTTTTTATAATCCTCAAGAAGTCTCTGTTTATCCCGCATTTTTTTATTGGTATTAAAGAGAACATAGCTTAAAAATAGAGACATTATGATGGTAAATGCCCAAAATATTGTGTGGTATATCAGCTTGGTTTCAAGAAAAGAAAGTTTTTTCTGGACTTCTGATTCTATATGAAGAAGATATGTAGCCATTGTCCCACCAATGGCATCAATAGTGCATGTTGATGTGTCAAACCACTCTAAAGGGGATGTCCTTATACTTTTCAGTTTTTTATGAACAATAGCATCTATAATATAGTTTGTTTTAACAAAACATTTTTTATCAACTGGGGAGTCTACGGAAGCTTTGGTAAGATAAATAATCTCTTTTGTCTGGTCAATAAAGTTTTGAACAAGGCTCTGTAGTTTTATAATTTCAATGTATTCATCATTACTCATCTCTTTTTTTGCAATAAGGCTTCCAATTTTTGCTCGTAGTTCTCCTAAGTACTCCTGTACAAAGTTTGTTTTTTGATAAATGAGGAGATGATTTTTAATATTTTGATCATCTGCAAACAGAAGCAGTTTTCTTGTTTCCATCAAAAGTGATAAAATCTCTTTTGTATAAGCCTTGAATAACTCCTCTTTTTTTAAGTAAGCATTATCGATATTGTGGTGAAGATTTATGATGGTATTTTTGAGTTTTGAGTTCTCTGTTAGCTTACTAAGCTTTTTTCTTTGTGTTGCAAGTGCTTCTTGTATCTCTTTATTTTTATTAGAGTAGTAAATATTATTTAAACCCCTCTCTTTTTGTAGCTCTTTAATAATAACACGGAGTTCAAGAATCTCCTGTAATTTTTGTTGCACAAGTTTGACAGTCGTATATCTGTGTGTAACATTAGTAATATCAGAGTAAACAGCAAAAGTTGATATAGAGATAAACACTATAAAAACAACATAAGTTAAAAATTTATTTATTATCATAAGAAATTATATTGCAATTAAATTAAAGAAGTGTTAAAATAATTCGAAATAGCTGAATTTTTGAATAAAAAATAGTTTGTTGTGCAATATATTACAATTTTATAATAGTATACTCTTATGCAAAAATTAAAATCTGGCTATACAACAGGCACTCATGCAACCGCTGTTTTAGTGGCTGCCCTTTATGAACTTTTAAAACAGAAAAATGTGAATAGATTAAAAGTGACTTTGCCTAAAAATATTGTGGCTTATATTGATGTTTTTCAAGAGAGTTTCGCTCATTTTAGTACTATAAAAGGTGATAATGATGACATTGATGTTACCAAGGGTGCGAAGATCTCTTGCATCATAAGTAAAGATGCTCCAAAAAGCTTGAAAGAACAAATGCCATCACTACTTAGCATAGGGAGTTCAAGTCTCCATGTGTGGGCAGGTAAAGGCGTCGGTGTAGTGAGTAAAAAGGGGCTTAAAATAATGCCAAATTATCCTGCGATTAATCCTATACCTTTATCGATGATGCATGAAAATAGTTTAAATGTTTTTGGAGAAGAGGGGTGCACTCTTCATGCTGTTTTTAGTGTAGAAAATGGTGAAGAGATAGCCAAAGAGACAGCAAATGCAAAAGTAGGTGTGCTTGGTGGTATAAGCATACTCGGAACTCGCGGTATTGTGAAACCAGTCTCTTCATCCGCCTATATAGATTCCATAGAGACAGAAATAGATGTTGCCGCTGCATTAAGTGAAGAACTCATTGTCTTTACTCTTGGAAATACAGCAGTCGATTTTGCAAAAGAGTTATATGACGCAACGAGTATTGTTGAGATTGGTAACTTTATTTATGATGCAAGTGCTAAACTAAAAAAACATAGATTTAAAAAAATGGTTTTCATAACAAGTGTTGCGAAGATGACTAAGGTTGCACAAGGCTTTAAAAATACACATAATAGATTTGGAACAATAGATTTTGATGTAGTTCGAGAGTGGATTGAGGGTGAACTACATTTTACTCTGAGAGATGAAGAGTATTTAACACTTAAAGCTGTACTGCAAACTCTTCCCAACGACTACCATGAGCCTTTTGTAAGGATTTTAACAAAGAAGAGTACTCTGGTGTTTCAAAAATATTTTAAAGAGTTAGGTATTTACACAAAAAAAATAGAGCTTATTACTCTACCAAACAAGATAAAAGAGGAGTTACAATGGTAACCATAGCAGGCTCAGGAATGGGTGCATACAACTTCGATAATATTCATATAGATTTTAATAAATTCGATATGATATTTTGCGATAAAAATTATGAGAGTGATTTATCTAATGTCATAAAAGGGGGTTTTAGTATTGTAAAAGCAGCAATACTAGAGAACTTAGATAAGGAGATACTCTATGTGGTAAGTGGTTCCCCTACTTTTTTTTCAGGGGCTACTCTTATTTTAAATGTTTTAAAAAAGAAAAATATCTCTTTTAAAATTGTAGATAATAGTTCAAGTCTGAACTACATGCTCGCTCATGAGGGAGTGAGTTTGGTAAAAACTGGCATAGTTACACTGCATGGAAAAAGTACTGTAGATTTAGAAAATTTTTTAACGAAAGAGCAAACTTTTGTTATATGTGATGATACAACACCATCAGTTTTAAGTAAAGCGATGGCTTATCTAGACGAGGGTGATGTGAGTATAACGTTAGGAGAACAGTTTGGATATGAAAGTGAAAAATTCTCCTCAGTTACACTTGCGGATATACTCCGTACCCCACCAAAAATGCCTTACTCTTTACTAATACAACGTAACTATAAACCTTTAGAAAATATTTCAAGTGAAGATAGCATTGAGCATGAAAATGGGATGATAACAAAGAGCTATAAACGCCATATTAGCTTACAAAACTTAGAACTTCAGCCAAATATGCTTCTTTGGGATGTGGGTGCAGGCAGTGGAAGTGTAAGTATTGATGGCTATAAACGTTACAAAATAAGAAGCATACTTTTTGAGAAGAACCAAAAACGCTCAGCTATGATAAAAAATTCTCTGAAAAAGCATAAAATTTTAGATGTTAAACTTTATGAGGGTGAGGCGAGTGAATTTTATAAACAAGAGCAGAGCACACCCGAGAGAATCTTTGTTGGTGGAGGGGGTGCTAAAGTAATCGCAGAGTTAGATTATCTTTATGGGCGTCTTGCAGAGGGAGGGATTATGGTCGCTAACTTTGTAACACTCACAAACCTAACACAGGCTATAACAGTTTTAAAAGAGGCAAATATAGCCTTTGATATAAAGAGTGTGAGTTTAACGACTTACAAGATGAGTCTACTGATGCCAGAGCCTGAGCGGGTGATGCATCAGATAGTAATTAAAAAAGAGGTGAGTGATGCTTAAGTTTGTTGGAGCGGGTCCTGGTGATCCTGAGTTAATAACAGTAAAAGGTATGAAAGCCTTGCAAGAGGCTGAAGTTGTTTTATATACGGGAAGTTTAGTTCCAAAAGAGTTGCTTACTTGGTGCAAAGAGGGTACACTTATAGAGAACTCGGCAGATATGAGTTATGAGGATATATTTAGCTTTATTAAAGAGCATCATAGTAAAAACTTTGTGCGTTTACATACAGGAGATAGTTCTCTCTTCTCTACAACCGCTAAACAGGTAGCGTTTTTGAGAGAGCAGGGAATAGCTTTTGAAGTTATTCCAGGGGTTACTGCTGCCTTTGGTGCAGCTGCTTCTGTTGGCGTAGAGTATACTATACCTGGAGTTTCACAAACTCTTATTATTTCACGGGTTGAGGGGCGAACACCAAACCCAGAGACACTCAAGCAACTTCTCTCAAATAAAAACTCCTCTTTTGCATTTTATCTCTCTATTCGTTTGATAGAAAAACTTAAAACTACAGCATATGAGCTTGGCTACTCTAAACTGACTCCATGTTGGGTGGTTGAACGGGCTACTTGGGCAGATGAGAAAGTTTATAAGGGAACTATAGAAGATATACAAGAGAAAGTTTCACACATAAAAGGGGTAGCACTCATAATGTTTGGAGCGTACTTATCGCAACAATCTACAGTTGAGTCTCACCTCTATGCTAAAAAATATAAGCAAGAGGGAGAGAGAAAATCTAAAGCACTTTAAATTTTGGTTTAATCAATAAAATTAAGTTACTATAATATTAATTTAAGTATAATTGGCATACAAATAAAAAAGGTTTTAGAAATGTTTTTAGCAACTAGCGAACTTATAAGTGAGATAGATACAAACAATATCATAGATATAGTGTCTGCAAACAATATTCAAGGTGCTTCAGTTGATTTAAGAATAGGTGAAAAAGCAAAAATATTAAAAAAACAAAAAGATCCTATAGACTTATCTAAGCAGCCAAATTTTAAAGAACTTTATGAAGAGGTAGAGCTATCAAAGGGGTATGTTTTAAAAGCTGGTGACTTTTTATATAGTGAAACCATAGAGTACATAAAAATACCATCAGATAAATCAGCCTTACTTTTACCAAGAAGTTCTTTAGCAAGGATGGGACTTATATTACCAAGTAGTTTATATGCAAATCCAGGCTATGAGGGACATTTACCCATAGTAATACATAACTTATCCAACAACGACTTTGTCATCCCTCCATACTATAAAGTTATGCAGATGATGTTAGTAGAACTAAAAGGTGAAGCAAAACAGTATCACCAACAAATAGATACAAAATTTTTTAAAGAGAGTAATATTACTCCGCCAAGAGTAGATACAAACATAGATACAAAAGAACTTTTAGAACAATTAAAAAAATATGAATAAGATTGAAAAAATAGTATCTGTCATAACAGCTGAAATGCAAGATAAACAAGCAACAAAGCCAACAGTAGCTATAGTCTATGATAGTATTATCTCTGTTTATCCTAAACTAAACAAGAGAGATAAAGATACCTATAATTGTTATAGAAAAGTTATTATCCAAAAAATAGCAGAAGATTATGACAGCTCAAATACAAATGAGATAGATACTATAAAATATATATTATCGAGAATCTTAAAAGAGTGCTAATTTTCTAACAATCTACAGTTGAGTCTCACCTCTATGCTAAAAAATATAAGCAAGAGGGAGAGAGAAAATCTAAAGCACTTTAGAATTTATTTTTTTCAATATCCTTGAGTGCATTTGATGACATATTCTCTACACTCTGTGCAATTTCATTCACCTGTGTAGCCGTTCTTGCATTCTCCTGTGTACTCTGCTCAATCTCAGTGATGCTTTGATTTATCTGATTTGCACTCTGATTTTGCTCAGTAATACTTGACTCAATGTCAATGATAGACTGAGAGAGAATACTAATGTTTGCATTAATCTCAGAAAGCGATTTTTGTGTACGTTCTGCGAGTTTACGTACTTCATCCGCAACAACTGCAAAACCACGACCATGTTCACCTGCACGAGCTGCCTCAATAGCCGCATTGAGGGCTAAGAGATTTGTTTGATCCGCAATATCTGCAATAATTTGAACAACATTTTTAATGTCATTCGATTGAGATACTACCTCTTGTGATTTTTGAGATGTCTCTTCTATAGATTGTGATATCTGTACAACTGCTGTAGATGTACTCTCAAGTTGAGAAGCTTGTTCGATTGATGAACTACTGAGTTCCTTCATTTTTGCTTGTAAAAAATCCGCTTGCTCTTGAAGCTCTGTAGAGTTTTTATATGTAGTATTTAGAAGTGTTACTATTGCCTCTCCTAGATGGTTTATACCATCAACAAGACCTTTTGTCTCGCCACCTATTTTTTTATCTAGTGCGATTGAGTCGAGGTAATTATAGTGAGAGTACTTCTCTAAACCATTTAAGATATCCTGCATAATGTTTGACTGAATATCTAGCATTTTATTTATAGTATTCGCTAATGTTTGGATTTGAGAATTTGAAGCTTGTGTTTGTACACGGCACTTGTAGTGTCCTTGTGCCATTTTATCGAGGACTAAGATAGCCTCTCCCACACAGAGCATATCATTCTCAATTCCCTCATTAATCTCATCTGTATTTTCATTTACCATTTTAGCGACTATAGCCATCTCATCTGTACCATCTAAGTCTATTTTTTCTATTACATTATGACGTCTATTTAAAAACTCTAAAAACTGTTTAACTCCATAACTTATTTTCTCTATAGAGTTACGTATATTTTTACTGATAATATAAGAGATAAGAACAGTAAAGAGAATTACAATAAACATGATTAAAGAGTATAATATAAGAGCAAGACTCTCTTTATTATATTTTTCTTCTGCCATTATTGTAAGGTTTTTATTAAGGTGATCATCTATTTTTTTGAGTAAGTTTATTTTTGCAGTGATAGTGTCAAACCAGTATGTTGCATTGATACCAAACCCTCCTACTGTAGTTGCATTAAGTGCAATCTCTCTCATTTTATTGACTTTTTCAATAACAGGTGAATCCATTGTTTTTTCGTAGTAGTTTTTTACATTCGCAGATGCAATAGTTAAAAAAGATGTTGTAAAAGAGCGCTGTTCTGTTACAAGTTCAACAGCTTTTGCTTTCATACCACGAAGAAATTTATTTCTAGCAAAACTATTTGTTAAAACGGCTCTCTCTACTCCTGCTCTCTCTTTTGCCATTAAGAAATTATAAAATGCTGTAAGCTCTCGTGTCTCTTTTGCTGTTTGAACATGGGGAATAAGATCTGTAACAATAAGAAGTAGTTTTGTATTTATATCTGTATAAAATTTTAAAGCACTGTTAAGTGGAATTTGAAATGTATCACTTTTAGCTCTTACTTGAGTAAGATTTTTAAAGGCTTGAAGTGTGTCAGATATATTTTTTTGCAGTATAGAATCTTTTTTTAGGGCTCTGTTATTATGGAGTACTTTTATTAGTTTGAGACTCTCTTTATCTGTTGCTACTCTCTGCTTTTTAAGAAATTCAGCAAATTTCTTTCCTTTTGAACCTAAAAATCCTGCTGTAGCCCCTCTCTCTTTTTGTGTTTCATGTAAAAGTGCTGCAACTGTAGTTGCAATAAGCATAGTCTCTTTAGTTTTTGATGAAGAGGAGTGAAGATTCGCAGCCATATAATCTTCGACTTTTTTCAAAAGATTTATTTTTTGTGTCATAAGAGAGAAGAAACTATTTGGATTAATCCCAAAACCACCTATTTCGTTAGAGTTACTAAGAATTTTTCGCATTCTATCTACTTCATCAACACTTTTTGCATGGAGTATTTTTTGAGAAAAAGATACATCTTCTTGCTTAGCAAGTGTTTGAAAGCTCGACATATAAGCTTCTTGTTCAGAAATAAGCGATTGTAGTTTTGCTTTAGCCCCTTTTGCAAATTTATCTTTTGCAAATGTAGCACTACCTACGGCTCTCTCTACCCCTGCACGCTCTTTTGCATTTAAAAAGTTATAGTAAGCGAGTGAGGCAGTAGAGAGCTCTGCATCAGCAGATTGGGAAGATGCTCTAGCAATAAAGTCTAAAAATTTCTTATTCATATTTGTATAGTAATTTATAGCTTGCTTTGCTTCAATATTTTGAGAGAGAACTTGTGAATGTATACTCTCTACTCTTTTGAGCTCTTGCATGGCAGAAAGAAGATACTGGTGTGTATTTTTTTCTAAAATATTTGCAACATCACTACTCTCTATATAGAGTTTGAGTGCGGCTATTTTTTTATTTGTACTTGTTTGCTGTGTAGGAAGTAGCTGTGCAAATTTCTTTCCTTTTGCGCTTAAAAACCCTGCCGTAGCCCCTCTCTCTTTCTGTGTCTCATGAATAAGAGAAGATATCGCAACATCAAGTTTAACAATAGTATCATACTCAGAGTATTTAGACTTTAAGGAGACATGATCACTAATAGCAAAACTTGCCATTATAATCATAGTAATGGTAGGAAGTACTACATTTAAAAGTAGCTTATTCTTGATACTTATATATTTTAAAAATTCCATTATCTCTCCTCTCTTTTCATCTCTTCATAGAGTTTGTCATATTTCTTTTTTTCCATATCTGAGATAACTCTTCGACAAGAGATATACCCTTTTTTATTATCACAGTTTACAAAAGGATAAACAGTGGCGAATACCCAGTAGTAAGAGCCATCTTTTGCTTTGTTTTTTACAAAACCTCTCCATTTTTGACCACTTTTTATGGTATCCCATAAGCCTTTAAATGCAGCTTTTGGCATATCTGGATGTCTTACGATACTATGGGGTTTCCCTATAAGTTCATCAATTGAATAGCCTGCATACTTACAAAATTCATCATTTGCAAAGTTTATAATACCTTTCTCATCTGTTTCAGAGACAAGAAAAGCTCGAGTATCTAGTTTTACTTCGTGCATAGTACCTACCTTATTTTTTCTCTTAAAGCATTAATTAAGCCAAAACTTTAACGTAATTTTAATTAAATTTAGATTGAGAGAATAAATATGATTACTTTAATTTTTTATTGAATTTTTCAAGCTATAATCTATTAAAAATTAAGAAAAGTATATATGAAAATAGCTATAGCAACCATTAATAACCCAAGTTTAGATGCAGCAAAAAGTCTGCTAGTACATTTAAGTGACCATGAGTGTCATGTTTTTAATAAGTCTCAGAGTGAAGCAGAAATGGGGGCAGAGTTTCATCTCTTTAAAAAGGTAGATGATATCTTGCCTACTGCTTGGGCTGAGTTTGATGCCATTATTTTCATTATGGCGACAGGGGCAGTTATTCGTAAGATTGCACCTCATTTAAAAGATAAGGCGACAGACCCTGCGGTACTTATAATGACACTTGATCTTAAGAGAATTATTCCCTTGCTTTCGGGTCACTTAGGGGGTGCAAATGAGTTAGCAGAGGAGATTAGCTTTAAAATAGAGGGGTGTGTAAATTTTGTTACCACTGCCAGTGATCAAATAAAAGTTTTAGCATTTGATATGTTTGCGAAAAAACATAACTACTCTATAAGCAACTTAAAATCTCTAGCAGAGGTTTCAAACGCCATTATTAATAAAAAGCAAGTACAGGTTGTGACATACCCTTGTATGGTAGCGTCTCTCAAATCTTTTGAAGGTTATAAAGAGGAGAATTTTGTTTTTGTAAGCCCTGATGATTTAAGTAGATTTCGTGAGGATATCCCATCGGTTTATATTACACCTCAAAAACTTCCAAATACTGCTTTGCAAATTCATCCTCCTCGTATCACTCTTGGCTTAGGAATGAATAGAGGCACATCTACACAAGAGATAACAAACGCGGTAAAACGTTTTTGTTATGAACATGGTTTAGTGTTCTCTCAGGTAAGTAAACTTGCTAGTTTCACTGCTAAAAATGATGAAGAGGGGCTTTTGGCATTTGCAAAAGAGAAAGCATTAGCATTGGAGTTTTATGATGAAAATGCTATTAACGCCCTGAGTGCAAACTTCTCTCCTTCTCAGGCGACAAAGTTTTTTAATATCAAAGGAGTTGCTGAACCAGCAGCCCTTTTAGCAAGTGAAAACAAAACATTATTTTTAAGTAAAAGAATCTACGGAGCTGTGACAGTAGCAGCTGCATTTTAGGAGAATAGTATGGGAAAATTAACATTAGTATCTACAGGAGCAGGTGGAAGCCGCTACCTTACAAATGAGGCGATTGATGCCATTGAAGAAGCTGAGCTTATAGTTGCTTACACAAAGTATGCAAAAGATCTACCTGAACTTGTTGAGGGTAAAGAGGTCTTTACAACTCCTATGACAAAAGAGATAGAGCGAGTGCAGTATGCCATAGATGAGGCGAAAAAAGGTCGCACTGTAGCACTTCTCTCAAATGGTGATGCCAATGTCTATGCTATGGGTTCACTTGTCGTGGAGCTTTTAGACAGACTTGATTTATGGGAGGAGATAGAGTACTCTGCTCTACCTGGAATTAGTTCTGTTTTGGCATTAGCGAGTGAAGTTGGTGCACCTCTCTCTCAAGATTTTTGTCTTATATCTCTTTCCGATAGACTCACAGATGCTGGGCTTATACAAAAACGCATCCATTTTGCCCTTGAAGCAGACTTTGTTATCTCCATTTACAACCCAAAAAGTAAGAGCCGTCTTGATCCGTACCAAGGGATGTTAGATCAGTTAAAGGCTTTAGGCGAAGAGCGAATAGTAGTCATAGCCCGTGATCTAGGACGTGAAAATCAGATGATAAAAATCGTCAAATCGAGTGAGCTAGTAGAAGCAGGGGTTCAAAATACAGATGTAAATATGTCTACAACCCTACTCATAGGAAACTCCACAACAAAACTTACAAAAGATGGTCGTGTTTTAACACCAAGAGGTTATCTTAATAAGTACGATTTAAGCGGAGCACAAAAGGGAGAGTGGGCGAAGGTGAACTAAGGGGTGAAAAAGTTTCAAGAGGTAGAAAAAAAGAGGGTGTAGTAGTTGATGACAATGACTATATGCAAAAAAATTTTAATGATATAAACAGTAAATATGTTTTTTTGAAGAGTATAAAGAAGCTGAATTATAGGATAGAGTGTTTTTTTCAAAAGATGATAATTGGGCTGTAGTGGTAGCGCAAAATGGAAAAAATAGTGACTTCATATAAAATAAAGAGTACAATCAAAAGCACATTAGACAAGCATGAGCAGATGCTAGGTGCAAAAATTTCCAGAGTAGGAGTTAGTGATGAATTTAAGCAAACGATTAGCGAGATTACAACAAAACTTAGAAAATTTTGATTTAGAGTCTTTTTTTCATGATGAGACTTTTTTTGAAATCCTTGAAGATAGAGAGTATCTAGCAAATAATGCTAATAAATTGAGTGTTATGCAAGCAAATAACCTTTATAATATTGATAGAATTATTGATAGTTATTACAATATATATAAGAATAAAAATTTGAGTGCTTATGCAAAAATGAGTTTTGAACTACTTAAAAATGTTGAAAAAATATCATCCCAATCTTTACAAAATACAGCATAAGATATATTTTCAATATTAAAAACAACTACATTTCAACACCAAAAGTTTAGTGAAACAGTTATAATGTCAATAAACAATTACGAAATGAGTTATTAATGATAAAAAAAGAAAATTTCAAGTTACTTTTAGAAAGATTAGAGTTTAAAAAAGTTAAAAATATTTATATAAAAAAGTTTAAAGAACTTAACACAGAACTCAAAGTTGATTTTGACAAAAAAGAGTTAATTTATCCAACTACTGATGGTTTAATTCTTAATGACAAAACTACATCAAACTTCTCTTCAAATGAAAACTTTGTAGTTTTTGAATGTGTGCATAGACTACTTTCTCAAGGTTATCATCCTAAACATATCGAACTTGAAAAAGAGTGGCAGTTAGGTCATACAGGTAAAAGTGGGAAAGCAGATGTTTTCATTAAAGATAATTCAGGTCAATCTCTTCTTATTATTGAGTGTAAAACAGCAGGAACAGAATATACAAAAGCAATAAAAATCTTAGAAAATGATGCTCGAAATCAACTTTTCTCTTATCTACAACAAGCTACATCTACAAAGTTTTTAGCACTTTATGCAAGTGATTTTGTAGATGGAGCAGTGAAAGAAGATTACTATCTCATAAATGTTCAAGATAATGAAAAACTTTTGGAAAACACTCCTGAACTTAGAAGCTTTAAAGAGGCGACAACTTTTGAAGAGAAGTATAATGTTTGGAGAGATACTTACAAAAAAGATTATGCAACTATTGGAATATTTGAAGATAATGAAGCTTATGACATCGGTAAAAGTAAGTACTCACTCAAAGATTTAAAAATAGTTTCAAGTAGAGACATTCAAGGTAAATACCATGAGTTCGCGACTATTATGCGACAGCACAATGTTTCAGGTCGTGAGAATGCTTTTGACAAACTCGTAAATCTTTTTTTATGCAAGGTAGTTGATGAAGCAAACAACGAAGATGAGTTGAAATTTTACTGGAAAGGGGTGGCTTATGATGATCCTTTTTCTCTTCAAGATAGACTTAATCACCTCTATAAAGTAGGAATGAAGAAGTTTTTAGGCGAAGATATTACCTATATCGAAAATGCTCAAATAGATGATGCTTTTTCTGTCTTTGCCGATAAGCCAAATATGACAAAAGAGATTATTCAAGGTTTTTTTAAAGAGTTGAAGTTTTTTACAAATAATGATTTTGCTTTTGTAGATGTTCATAACGAAGAACTTTTTCATCAAAACTTTGAGGTACTTTTAAAAATAGTTAAAATGCTTCAAGACATAAAACTCACAGGTGGGGAAGATAACCAGTTTTTAGGTGATATGTTTGAGGGATTTTTAGACCAAGGTGTGAAGCAGAGTGAGGGACAGTTTTTTACCCCTATGCCCATAGTGAAGTTTATCATCAACTCTTTACCTATTGAAACTATCCAAAAAAATGAAGACAATCCCAAAGCCATAGACTATGCTTGTGGTGCAGGACATTTTTTAAATGAAGTTGCCAACAACTTTGAGAAAGATTTTCATAAGAATATAGTTGGGATAGAAAAAGAGTATAGACTCTCAAAAGTAGCCAAAGTAAGTTCATTTATGTATGGGCAAGATGACATTCAAATCATCTACCACGATGCACTCTCAAAACCTAAAGATGTCAAAAATGATGACTACTCTATTCTTGTAGCAAATCCTCCATATAGTGTGAAAGGTTTTTTAGAGACTTTGAGCGAAAAAGAGCGTAGTGAATATGAACTTATAAATGCCATTGAGGAGAAAAGTTTCTCTGCTAACAATGCAATAGAGTGTTTTTTCATAGAGAGAGCCAAACAACTTCTTAAAAAAGATGGTGTTGCAGGAATAATCTTACCAAGTTCTATACTCTCTAAGGGAAGTCAAAATATTGCTACATCAAAAGGCAATATCTATGTCCAAACACGAGAAATAATTTTAAAGTATTTTGATATTATTGCCATAGCTGAGTTTGGAAGTGGTACATTTGGGAAAACTGGCACAAATACTGTTACACTTTTTCTCAAACGCCGAGCAGATAACCCTGACATAGTGAAGCATTTAGAATATATGGTGGACTCATGGTTTGAGGGAAATTTTACTACAAATGAGATGTTCAAAGATAGGGATTTACTCAAAGCTTATACTTCTCATATAGAGATAGAATTTGAACTCTATAAAACTATGCTACAAAACAGTCACGATATAACACTTTTTGATATTGAAATGTTTGGCGAGTACAAACAAGAGTTTGAGAAGTTAAGTGAAACAAAAAACCGTAAAAAACAGAAGTATTACAAGGCTTTAAGTGCAGATGAAAAAGTAAAAAGAGAACAAAAAGAACTTCTCAAATATGTAAGGCTTATAGAGAAAGATAAGCTTTACTATTTTTGTTTAGCATACCTCAATAAAAAAGAGGTTCTCATCATAAAAGCCCCATCAGACGGAGCAAAAAACAAGAAGTTCTTAGGCTATGAGTGGAGTGGAAGAAAAGGGGATGAGGGTATAAAGTATATCACTTCAGGGAAAAGTATAGAGATTGAAGAGGTTGAGGGTGCAGAGGTTTTAGAAAATATTTTAAATCTTAACAACATTCAAACACCACTCTATAATCCACAAGTCAAACTAGATGAGAGTAAGATAAATACACTTATAGAGAGAAACTTTTCTGAAGAAGTTGTAAAAATACCACAAGAGCTAGAGAGTTTTGTTTCACAAGCAAGAGTTATTGATATGTTGGATTTTACGAGAAAGGAATTTACTAAAGCTTTTTCTCTTACTCCTAGGAAGAAAGTTAATATAGTCAGTAAATGGACATTAGAGGTTTTAAAAGAGAATTGTGAAATTATTACTAAGGGAACAACTCCCACTAGTATTGGATTTGACTTTA
>Ga0256838_1000451_pt1 | contig 25762 bp, 21 predicted proteins | sample 4571419metaG_FD_185978 | JGI IMG/M metagenome (GOLD analysis project Ga0256838, IMG submission 185978) | Hydrothermal vent microbial communities from Guaymas Basin, Mexico - 4571-419 | ecosystem: Environmental > Aquatic > Marine > Hydrothermal vents | place: Mexico: Guaymas Basin | collected...
ATTTCAAAAAAGATATTTTAACCTATTTGAGTTTAAGGGATAAATTATTAATAATGGGAATAAAGGAACTTTTACCTGAATACGCAGTTTCAAAGAGGTACCCTCAATTTAAGAAAGATATAGTGGGTATAAAGAAGATTTTAATAGAAAATATTGTGAAGAAAGTTGAAATTGCCCCCGTTGAAGTAAAAGTAATAGATTTGGAGGGAATTGATAGAGTAACAGAACATTCTGATATTTTTAAAATTAAATATTCTCGAACTAAGAAATCTCGCAAATCTAAAAAAGAAAAAGAAGAAGAGAAACAATTATCTTCAAAACTACTAGCAGAAAAAGGATTTGAAGAGGTCAAAACTAATTCTGTTCATAAATTATTATCTCTCCTCAATCCTGAGGTGGAGATTGCTGAGTGGTATACAGCAGCAGTGAATGATATGCAAGAGGTAGTTAACGAATCTATAGCATCTGTTATTATTTTCCTTGAATATAACGGATTTAATTATGAACCTTATTTTAAAGATCTAAGCAAAGAGCAGAAACAAATAATTGATGCAGTTCTTACAAAACATAAAATAAAAGAAAGAGGAGAAGAATTAAGAAAACAAAAGAAGGAAAAAGAAGAGAAAAAAGGGGAAAGATCAAAATAACTAGAGGGGGCACCATTTTTGCCCCCTCTTGTATTTTTACTAAAAAAGTTATCCAAAATATTGTAGTTTTCTCATCTAATATAAATTATTGTTGGGTATAAGTTTTTCATAATAAAAAAGGAGAGACATATTATATGTCATTACTTTTAATTATTATTTTTTTCTTTTTCACTGTAGGGGAACTATATTATGGTTTATCTATCAATGTTTTTATAGAAAAAAAACTTGAGGAAATAGAAAGATGGAGGGAAAAGGAAAGAAAAAGATTAAGTAAGTTAAAAAAGAAAAAAAGAAAAACAATTTTTGATGAGATTTAATAAAAACAAAAATTTTCGTAGGAAGTTTTGGTATTATTAATAAAATATAATTTAATAAGGAGAATGATGAAAAAAATTGCAATTTATGACAATCTTAAAAGAGGTTTTGGTAACCATAAAAATTTTTTATCTCATTCCTATTTTCTTGGTACGGGAAAAGTGTTTGGTTTTGTATTAATTGGAAATCCTCCAGTTGCTATTCGTATTCCTGCTAAATCTCTTATAGATTATTATCAAAAAACTGGTATTATCCCTTTTATTGAAGTAGAACTTTTTGAAATTACTAGTGAAGACTATACAAAAATTCTTTTTTATTATAGACACAAACATATGGAAGAAACTGTAGTGCAAGTTGTAAAGGATAAAGATAAAAAGAAAGAATGGTTTACTATGTTTGAGGGAACTAAATATTTGTTTGGTGGTTTATCAGATGAGGAAATACTTAAGAGATTAAATGTTATAAAAAAGAAACATAAATATGAGGGAGAGTGAAAAAATAAGGGGGGCTTATTCCCTTTCAAAGGGATGAGATATTGCCCCCAAGATAGCATCATCATGTAAATACCAGAATGTTTCAAAAATTCTCTTTGTAAGGTTTTCTACCCTACTGTTTGTCTTCTTTTTCATACCATTATCACCCCCTTTTTGCATATTTTTACCCTGTTTTTTATGACGGCAGTTTAAATAATACCATATTATTTTTAAAGTTTTTCAAGTAGATAAAAAAGGGGGTATTTGCATACCCCCTTCAATTTTTGCATACCTGTTAAATGTATGTTTGACTCTTTCTGAATATATTATAATTATCATCTCCTATCTTTAATTTTTTATTAAAATAGGGGGTTATATCTTGAATTTCTTAACAATATTATTAAACTTGTTATATTCCTTTTTGATACCATCGACTGCTTGTTGTAGATTATTAACAATTTCAGACATGCTTTGAGCTGAGGCAGAGATTTCTTCAGCAGTAGCACTATTTTCTTCAGCAATAGCGGCAATTTGTTCCGTTGATTGGGCAATAGATTGTACCTTTTCGTGCATATTTATTAGAGCATCTATATTGGATTGTATTTTTACCCTAATATCTTCTGTATCAACACTTAGTTTTTCTGTTTTTTCAGCAAGTTCTGATAATTTTTCTCCTTCTTCTGTTAATGAAGAATACTGAGTTTGAATTTCTTTTGCTATTTTATCTATCCTTCCTAGTAGTTGTTTTAATATTTCTCTGATGTTATCAGCATTCTGGTTGGATTGTTCTGCCAGTTTTCTAATCTCATCGGCAACAACGGCAAATCCTCTTCCTGCCTCTCCAGCACGAGCCGCCTCTATCGCCGCATTAAGAGCAAGAAGGTTAGTCTGTTCGGCAATTGATGTTACAGTATCAACAATGTCAGAAATATTTTTTGCCATATGGTTAAGAGAAACAATATCTTCTACTATGGGGGCAAGTTTTTCAACTCTTTCTTTAACTCTATTTGTAGTTTTGACAACATCAGAAGAATTTTTTACAAGATTATCAATAATAATTCCAACATCTTGTTCAGCTTTTTGTGCTCTTTCAAGAGAAAGGTTAATAGTATTTTCTAAATCGGAAACTCCTTTTGCTATATTTTCTGATTCATTAGCCTGGGAGGTAGCAGCATTTGCAAGTTGTTCCACAGCATCAGTCATTTGATTTATACTATCTTCCATTTCTTTATATGCATCTTGCAATAATTCACTAGATTGATGTAAAGAGGCAGTAGCATCTTTTGTTTGAATGACAAAAGAGTATAAAGTATCTTTTAAGTCACGCATGCTGTCAATTATATCTCCTACTTCGTTTTTGTGAATATATTGTTCAATATTTACAGTAAGGTCTTTTTCATAGGTAATTTTATCAATACTTTTATGTATACGTATTAATTGGTTGATAGGTTTAATTAACAAATGATAAATTATTATCATCATAGTTACCATTATTAAGATTACAAATAAAGAGGTCATCATAGCCGTATGATTAATTTCTCCTTTATATGTAGAAAAAGATTTATACCCTATTATGAATCCTTGAGGAGTAGTCGATAAGTACATAACAAATGGATTAGATTTATTAGTTCCATTGATTGTTAGTATATCGTCACTAAAATTTTTACTATCAATCAGAGAAGTAATTTTCTCCCATAATTGTTTTTTTTGTTGGATTTCCTCTTGAGAAAAACCAATTCTTTTTACAATTTTTGGATAAACTTTTGTTTTGTACTCTTGATCTTTTATTAAATCTGGATCGTAGGCAAAACCTACAGTATCTATTTGTGGATCAGCTATAATCATACTTTTACGAGAAAAGAGTATAGGAATCATCTCGATTTTATTTCCATTTTTGATCGTAAAAAATGATAATTCCTTACTTAATCCTTTAAGTGAATAGTCTATAGCTGCAACTCCAATGGGATGTTTTTTATCTCCAATAGTTTTTGCTATGGTAATAACTATATCTCCTGTTTCAGCATCAATATAAGGATCGGTAAAAATAATTTCCCCGGGATGATTCATAGCCTGAATATACCATGGCCTTTTTCTTGGATCATAAGAGTTTTGTTCGGGTACCCAGAAAGATCCATCAAGCATATATCCATCCTCGAAACCCGCATAGACGAAAGAAATTTTTTCTCCTACGAGTGCATCATTAATAGTAGAGATTTTTTCGTATGCATCAACATAATTTTTAACTTCTATACAATCAGGTTCATTATTATAACATGCTTGAAAAACAAGTTCTTTTGCTTCTTCTAAATGCTTTTTGCTCGATATAACATTCTCGTATTTTGTTAAATCATCGTATCCATATTTTTTTGCCAAATTCATTAATTTTTCTTTTGCGTATACAAAATTAATATTTTGATATTTATTTAAAATTTCTGCAATTTTGCTTATTTGTTCTGGGTTGAAGTACTCATTTATTGCATTTCTTAAAGAAATAAGTTGTTGGATTGATGTCACTTGGTATTGTTTTTCTGCGAATGATTGAAATTTGCTTAATGTATATAGTCCCATGATTGTTGGCAAAACAATGACAACAATTATAGTAAAAATAAGCATTGATTTTTTTAGACTTACCCTGTAATTATTCATTAGCATTACCTCCTTCAAAAATTTAAATATTTTTTTATATTATCATATGCAATAAGAGGCACTTCTAAATATACATTCTAAGATATTGAAAAATTAACATATTTTTTTTGTTTACAATATAGAAAAAATACAGTAAAATTCTAATAAACACAGTTCTATAAAAAATACAATTAATATGAAAGTATCATTATAAAAGATAATAGATAGAGGGGGGTGTCAAAATTGTTTGATTTTAGAGGCACGGGCAAATATTTTGATAATGATCATCGTAAAACATTTAAAATTATTGCCCGTGATTTTAAAGAAGGAAGAACGAGAGAAGATAAAGAATTTCTTGAGAGAATAAAAAGATATACAAAAGCGAAAAATTTAACAGTTGAAGAAGTTCTCTCTATCCTTGTAGCTGAAGGATTTACAGCAGAAGATGGCCAAGAACTTGTAAGAATGCTTGTAAACGAACTTGAAGTAGAGGATTATGCAACTTTTTACAAGTCTGTATTACAACTTTATAGAATCGATAGATGGCCACCAGAACTTATTGATGATTTAGTTCAATTTGAAAATGAAAAGTTCGATGGGCTTATTTTATATCTCTTAGAATATCGTATTAATGATTTATCATCTCTTATTTTTGAAAATAATAATATTGCTGAAAAGATTTTTTCTATTCTTCTTGATAGATATTCAGAATATCTTGAAACTTTACTACAGTATGCTCCCGGTACGGTTATAAAATATTACATGGTAGCCCCTGAGTGGATAAAAGAATCATTAAAAGATTATTTTATTGAATATAAACACTTATTTAAGTCTGAAGAATTTGTTACTTCTATCCTTTCAACAGTTGATTTTATAACATTTGTTGAATTTTTAAAAGATGTGTTTGGAATTTCTGAAATGGAAGCAAACTTTTTAATTGAAAGTCCTACCTATGAAACATTCATAGCAGTTATGGAAGATTATATTGAAGACACAGGTAATGATGTGATTATTTAACAACTCTTAATATTAAAAGATTTTGTTATAATAATCTTGAGGTGATCTTTGTGATAAAATTAAGAGATATTTTTATATCGATTGTTATTTTATCTGTTGCAATAGTTTTTGTAGTATATAGTTTTATTATTTCATTCCAGATTCATCATATAGAAAATCGAAAAATTAGACAAACCACCACTATAACTACTGTTACCCCAACCAGAGGTTATCATAAAACAGGTTTACATCCATAAACATATACTGCAAGAGGGAGGGAAATATATGAATAAGATTTGTAAGGGGAATTTATGTATGAGAAGATATGATCTTGTTGATCTTACAGAATATAACGGAGATACATCGGATATTTTTATAGGTATACCTCATATGATAAGAGGAGAAGTTGTTAATTTTAATATAAATACAAGAAATTTTAACTTATTTTTGAAACATATTCTTTTATGGAGATATCTTAACGATATTTATACTATTATTATTACAAATAGGATATTACCCCCTCTTTTAAATTTTAAAAAAATTAATAAACAGATTGCTTATTCTCCTTTATTAACTTTTTACACAATTTATGAGGAAAAAGATGTTAATGTGGAAGAATTTATTCATGATTATTATCATTCTATGTTTTTCTTTTCGGATTATCGCATAGATAATGAAATGAAAAAAATCGTTTCTTTCTTACTTGAGAAAACTATTAGGAAAAAGGGGGATGAAAAATTATTTGCAAAGTATATTCAAGCAGTCGTGGATTCCGATAAAGGGTGGAAAAAACTTGTAAATAGAATTGAAGTAAATATAGATCGACTGTCAATGCCTGTAATTATGTTAGGGGAGTTTGCGGAACAGTTGTTGGAAATACCGATTTTAAAACCTTTTGAGTTATCGGATAAAAATTTGTATATAAATTATAAACACAGGCATGCTAGAAGTATGAATCAATTTGCGATATCTTATTATCTTCATAAAATGAAGGAAGATAAAGTTCCCATGACTCTCATTTCAGAAGAAATGAGATTTATTTTATATTCTTCCTACAGAAAATATAATATTCAGGTAGTTCTATTTAATGCAACAGGAATGTGGGATTACACAATAGATGAATTATCTAAGACCGATGATTATATCTTTGTTAGAGTAACTACCTATAAAAAAGGGAAAGCATATTATTATCCTGCAAAAATTGATTTAGAAGAAATAAAACAAATTTAATCACTTTTTGAGAAATTGTTTTTTTCTTGATTTTCACACCATTTTTTTACTATTTCTTGCCATTTTTGTTCTTCTGTTGTTTTTGTTTTTAATTCTCTTATTACGAAAGGAAAAAGAGAAAGCAGTAGTAATAAACTAGCGATACCTATTATCACATCGTGTGATAAAAGAACAAATATTAAGATGAGTGCAATCAATAATAAGAAAAGGATGGATCTTAAAATACGATAAAATGGAAGTTCAGGCAATTCTTTCTTTTCTATATATTTTTTTACCATTTCATTAACTCGATCATCTATTAAAATGATATTTGTTTTTACTTCTTCTTCCGTAAGAAAGTCTACAAATTCTAAATTGTTAATTACGAAAAAAATTGTGTATTCTTGAATATTCAGTTTATAGTCAGGAAAAATTTGTTTTATTTTGTTATCAGCAATAACCATATCTTATTTCCCCTCCTCAGAATAAAATGCATTTCTTTTTAAATGATAATGATTTTAAATAAAAAAAACTTTTTTATATTATAGTATACTTAAATAGAAGGAGGTGATTGGAATGAGAATATATGTACATGCTCCTGATGATTTTATTTTAAATCCAGGAGAATCAAAATATATTAAATTTACTTCTCCAAGAATTCGTAAGTATAAAATGAGTGAGAAAACTATTGTTATAGAAACCTCTCCTCAACTCTTGGAACATCACGTGGTTGCAATAGGAGGAGAAGAAGGAGTTCTTTTGATTAATCACGGAATACATCCTAGACGCATAGAAATGGGGGAAGTTATTTGCATTGTAAAAGTGGTAAGATTGTATAAAGAAAGGAAAAGGAAAAAGAAGGAGGGGGAATAGATGAGTACTGGAACAATTGTTCTTCTTTCAATTTTGTTTTTGCTGATTGTAATTATTATTATTGCAATTAAATGGATTATCAAAACTTACAATCAATTACAAGTAATGAAAAATAAAATCGAAGAAGCATATCATAATATTGATGTAGAATTGCAAAGAAGATGGGATCTTATTAATAATCTTGTTGAAACTGTTAAGGGGTATGCCAAACATGAAAAGGAGATATGGGATAAGTTTGCAGAAGCAAGAGGAGCGGCACAAAATGCTAAAAGTCCAAAGGATCTTGCAGCGGCTGACAACATGTTTACTCAAGCATTGAAATCTTTACTTCTTGTTGTAGAAAAGTATCCTGAACTAAAAGCCGATAAACATTTCACTCAACTTATGAATGAATTGAGAGGGGTTGAAGATCAAGTAAAGTTTGCCAGAAAATCATATAATGATATGGTTTATCAATATAACAAGTCTATCTCTCTTTTCCCAACAAATATTGTTGCCAAACATATGGGATTCGAAAAGATGGAGTATTTTACAATAGAAGAAGAGGAAATGCGTCATGCTCCAAAGGTGAAATTTTAATTTTCACGCAAAGAATATAAAAAAACAAAGAATATAAAAAAACGCCCCCCAAGAAATTATGGGGGGTTTTTATTATTAATATTGTTTTACTAACATTATGTTGTTCTCTCTTCTGATTGTTTATATATTTTCTTTTCTATCGATTCTAAGTATTCTAATTTTTTATTAAGTATGTTTTTTAAATTATTATTTCCTTTTGATAAAAAGTTTATTGTTTCTTCCACAAGTTCTGTTTCTATATAATCATTGGCAAATTCTGTACCGACTGTTTCCAATTTATACAAGGTAAACTTATCTCCTAATTCTTTTTCCCATGTTGTTATTAGATCGGCAAGGTCTTTTACTCCCCATGATTTAGCTAGAACACCAATAATATCAACATAAGGTATTAATTGAAAATATAGGTTAATATCAGGAAGATATTTTTCTAAAGCAATATCTTTCCCATTTTGAATTGCTTCATCTGCCATACTTTTTATGGTTTTATCAATTTCTTTTTTTAATATTTGTGAACCAATATGAGAATATTCGGCAATTTTTATTTCGTATAAAATATGAAATAGTTTTATTCCCTTTATAACTGCTTCTATGTTAAATTCTTCTTTAGGAAATGTTTTTGATAAAAAGTTTCTTACAGATAAATGCAAAGGGGGTGTTTTTGTTCCTATATATATTCCGGGGAGGATATCACTTACTTCTTCCATTTTAAAATCAAATTTGTTAAGTTTTTTCTTCCATTCTTTCAGAAGATTTTCTTCAGATTGAATAATATCAGAAAGGATATTATATTCTTTCCCGATATTATATAAAGGAAAATCACTAAATAGTTTTATTAAATTGTTTCCTTTATACGCAATACAGTGAAAGTTATCACACTCATCAATTATTTTTTCTAAATATTCAATGATCAGAGATTTGTAAGGAATTAAATTAACATTATTTATTTCTGATTCATTAATTTCTCCGTCAACAACTTTAATGAATAAATTTACATTGTTATCCTGAAAAATGATAGTTAACCATTCATTATTATCAATTACTTCTGAAAATAGAGAAATAGTAAGAGAGTCATATTGTTTCTCGTCTAATAACATTTTTATACCTCCTTTTCTTTTTCAACTGTTCTTCCTCTTCTTTTCGTGTTTCTCTTCTTTATATTATAATCTTCCTTAGATACTGGAAATCCATGAGATTTGAGTAATGTGTAACTATTATTGAGAAACTCTTCAAGTTTCTTCATAATTTCTGTTTTCTTTCTTTTTAACGAATCATTTTCACATTCTTTTAGAGGATATAATATATCTTTAATTTCAATAGGAGATTGAAATGTAAAAGATGCAAAAATTTGAGGTCGCACGTTGTAAATATTTTTTTTCATTAGTTTATATAAAAAAACTATTAATTTATATAACAAGAATAACTTTGTTAAGGTTTCCTGTTCAGTATCTTTGTTTGAAAAACTTGGAACAATTTTTGTAATTTCTTTTTCTGAATAGAGAAATGATAAAAGAATTAAGTTGAAAATATCTTCATTCCATTCAGAAATATTGTGGAAATAGAAATTGACAATTTTTTTATATTCTCCGTATGTAAACATTGTTTGTATCAATTTGCTTTCTTCTTCTTTTTCTATTTTTGTAATAACGGAGTTTGCAAAAATAAAAGAGATAAATTTATATAATTTATTATCAATGAGATATTGGATCGTTTTCAAGTACATTGGGTTTTTAGAAGTTAAAGAAGTAGGAGGATCAAACAGAAGAGATAAAGAAGATAACATATAAAAAATATTTCCAAACTTTTGTTCAAACTCCAATATTTTCTCCTCTTTCATATTTAGAAAAATACTTATTATACTATCTTTAAACTGTTTAAGAATATCAATAATATTTTTCAGATTTCCATTTGTTTCAATGAAAGTATAATCATCAATGCCAGTATATGATACATATATATCTTCATTGATTGCTTTTATTAATTCGGATAATAAGTCTATATCTTCTTTTTTCAGATTTTCTAAAAGAAATAGAATAATATATTTGATAGTATCCTTATAATCACTATTCAATGTTGTTACCACTATATCTCTATATGAAACATTTTCTTTATGTAGTTTCCAAACATATCCTACTTCATTAATAGTTCTGTGGAAATTACCTTTGATTAATTTATGAGGAACTTTAAGACTTTCAAGGAGATATTGTTTATCAATCTTTACTTTTTCGTTATTTTCTACAGATTTATAAAAAGCAACAAGGCTTTTGTTTCCAAGATTTTGCAAAAAATTTGCAAAAGATATACTCCCTTCACTAATTGTTAAATTAGATGAAGAAAAAGTGTTTGCTTCTTCGTTTGTAAGATATTGTAAAAGTAAATCATAGTACTTTTTTTCTTCAGCTGATAAGTTGTTTATCATTTTTATTATTTTTTCTTCCTTTAATGGGGTGTGAGAAATTATTTTTTTTAAGTCTAAAAGAGAGTTTATTTGTTCTATCTTACCTTCTTCCTTGAGTTTTAAAAAGGTTCCTAATATTATCCACACTGCATGTGTTTGGGAATCGAAAAAAGGACCAAAGGTTTGATATATCGACCCATTTTCAACATGCTTTTTTAGATACTTAATAAGTATTTTTTTATCCAAGATTGTTCCTTCATATTCTTCTTTATATGCAAAAGGGAATATGCTGTTAACCGTTTCCACAGGTATAAAAAGAGGTAAAAGAATAAATTTTTCACTATTTAAAATTTCATCACTCCTTCTTATCAAATTAAGCATAAGATGAATTGTTATAAAAAACTTATCGTAAAAATTAAGATTTTTTGAATATCTTTCTATATCATTTTTATTAATTGTTTTTGACAGATATAACAAAAATGACATGTATAAAAAACGATTAAATTCATCAAATTCATCCCATTTTTCTTCCTTTTTTTGTAATATAGAATATTTACCCATTGTTATTATTCCCCCCAATATTTCATATTTGATTAGGGAGATACTGAGTAAAAAATTTCTCGAATGAATGTTGATAGACAATCTATTTTCTATGATATAATAAATGTGATAATAAAAACACAAAGGAGGATGATAACATGGGAGAGTTAGAAAAAAAAATAAATAAGTTTCTTCAGTATGCAGAAAAGAAGCATGGTAAAAATACTGTAATGAAATTGTCTGATGCTTCTTTCACCTCATTTCCTTCTGTTAGCACAGGGGCGTTAAATCTCGATCTTGCTCTTGGTATAGGAGGTATACCTCTAGGAAGGGTTACAGAAATATATGGACATGAAGGTAGTGGTAAGACAACATTAGCTCTTCATATAGGGGCAGAAGCAATGAAAAAAGGACTTCCCGTTTTATATATTGATACAGAAAATGCTCTTGATCCCAATTACGCAAAGGCAATAGGGATGGATATAGATTCTGAAGGATTTATGCTCTCTCAGCCCGATGATGCAGAAACTGCTCTCCAGTTAGTTGAAGATTTCTCTACAATAGTTGGAGAAGGAGTTGTTATTATTGACTCAGTAGCTGCAATGGTTACAAGACAAGAATTGCAAGGGGATATTGGAGATAGTACAATAGCTGTCCTTGCTCGTCTTATGTCTCAATCACTGAGAAGACTTACAAAAATTCTCGCAGATAGAAATACCGCCCTTGTTTTTCTTAATCAGGTGCGTGAGAAAGTTGGAGTTATGTATGGCAATCCTGAAGTAACACCAGGTGGTCGTGCACTAAAGTTCTATTCCTCTGTGCGTATGGAGGTCAGAAGAAAAGAGAGTGTCAAAGAAGGAAAAGACGTGATAGGACACGAAGCAAGGGTGAAAATAGTGAAAAATAAATTATATCCTCCATACAAAGAGGCAACTATTCGCATTCTTTATGGAAAAGGTATAGATACTTTGCATTCTCTGATAGAGACTGCTCTAGAAACAGGAGTAATTACAAGAGCAGGTTCCTATTATTCTTTTGGAAATGAAAGACTTGCTCAAGGAAAAGAGAGTCTTAGAAAGGTTATAGAATCAGAACCTGAACTTAAGGAAAAAATAAAACAGGCAGTTATTTCTAAAGTGAAGTCCATTGAAGGGGGAAATGAGTCTGAGCCTGATAAAAAAGAAAAAAAAGAAGGAAAATCTAAGAAAAAGTAATTGAATACTAAAAACGGTCACCTCCTTATTACCCCCCATATCGGGGGGTTTTTTAAATGATTTTTATTTATAATTTGTTGCGTTTTCTGCGGTAGATAGGGTTTCTGTAATATTATATCTTTGTCTATCTTAATGGATCATAGACTTGTGTTATAATAAAACGTGAAGGAGGTGGATTTTTATGACTTTTTTATCAATAATATTTTCGATAATCAGTTTAAATCCTATATTTTTGATATTTGCCTATCCATTAAAAAACGTGAATAAGGATTTAAATTTTTTATTATTGATAACGTTATTTACAATTGTTGAAAAAAATTTTATAGTTTTGGGAATAGGTTATCTTATTGCAGTTTTTTATATTTTCTTTGTACAAAATGTAATTAATCATAGAGAAAATGAAATTTTTTGATATAATATAAGTAAGAATCACAGATGAAATAATTGTTTAAAATCAAAGGAGGTTTTGAAATGAATGCAACAGAAATTCAACAACATGAATTAGAGCATATAGTTGTAGACATTTTAAAACTTGTGGGGGTTGATTCCGCATATATTACCTTTTATATTTCGTCAGATGAATGGAGAAGTTACAAATTATCAAATTGGGTTTTAGTAGTTTTGGTGCAAAAACAAAAATACCAATGGTTTTACAGCAATTTTAAATCATTGAAAATAATTTTTGTATCTATGATTAAATCTTTAGAGATTTTAAAAGATAAAGAAATTAATAAAGCAATAAAACAATATTTACAAGATAAGGGATTGGATACTAAAAATATTGAGAATATTATTGATGATTATGATGAAGATTATAAGGAAAAAGTGGAAAATATAAAACGACAATTTTATGAAATATTTTCTTTAATTAATAAAAAACAGAAACTCAAAAAAGGTTCTATTAAAAAATAAGTATGTAATAAAAGTTTGATAAAAAATATTTATAAGGGGGGATTTTGTGTGAAATTTAAAATAACAGTTATTAAACATCCTTATGGTAATTTTGATGACCCCAGATATGCCAAAGCTATGTCTGCCCGACGCATTACCATTATTTTTCCAAATTCTTCCAACAAATGGGAAGCTATATGGTGGTCAGGGAGGAGTAAACAACCTACGTGGGCAAAAATTATAAAACCACGGGGGAAAGCAGGAGCAGGGGTTTTTGAGATTAGTGAATCTGAATTAAAGAGTTTATTTAAATCTCTATGGATTTCTAAAGCGAAATGTTCAGTAGAACCTATTTCTACAAGGGAAAAAAGAAAATTTTATAAAATATCATTTTAGTTATAAAATTTTTTATTGTTTGTTAAAACGAAAAATACTAATATAATTAACTTATGAATAGAATAAAATTTTTTTTGCGATATGCAAAAGGTTTTACAATGGTTGAGGCTCTTGTTTCTATTATTATTCTTGGAGTCATGATAGCGATGCTATTACCATCTATTTTTATGGCAATGAAATTGTATACAGATACTAAGGAAAATATGTGGGCAACATATGAAAATCAATACTATAATGAACTTGCAAAAGCATATGCTCTTAATTCTTCTTTAATTAAAAATCAATCTTATCATTCAGCATTAGGAGATAATATAAAAGTAAGATATGAAAAAGTCCCTGTAGGAAATGATGGTGCTTATGTTCTTAAACAAATAATAGATGGTAATGGATACTCTTTTTCCACTTATGTAGCAAACGTTCACCAGAAATTTACAACAGTGGGAGTATATATATCAATAATAAATCCTCACGATGGAGAAAAAATATCTGGTTCTTCCTTTATTGTAACTGTAAAATCATTTTTTGTACAAGATGGAGCAACTGATACTGTTGATAATGTAGAAGTAACATTTGATGGAAACATTTGTTCTCCTCAGACTTCTGATCCTCAAAATAGTTTATATACTTTTAGTTGCATGGTAAATGGGCAGGAAGGATTAATTCCCCTCATTGCAAAAGCAACAAAAGATTATAATGGAGAAACTATAGAAGATGAATATAAAATTAATGTTCTTGTAAATCCTGTTAATGATATATATATATCATGGTTGCAACCTGTAGATGGAGAACATGTTTCCCAAGGAACATCTACAAACTTCTGGGTGCAGGCAGTAACAAATCTTGGAGGGGATGTAGATAGTGTCGATTTTTATGTTAATGGGACTTTACATCTGCAAGGAGCATTGTCTTCCAATCATAAATGGGTATCTTCTGCTTATACTTTTAGTGATGCAGGAACTTACGTTCTTAAAGCAGTTGCTCATTATGGTAATCTTACAAAAGAAGAAAGTATTACTATTTATGTAGATCCTTATGTATTTAAAATAGTAGATGTAGTTGAGAACCTTGGAGATAATGATTTTCAGATGCCTGATTATATTAAAAGAACAGATAAATATGTTGTTATAGAGTATAGTGTTCCTTTTTCCGGTATACATTTGCAAGTTAGTGATGATGAAAATACATATAACTTTGATTGTGCAGTAAATATTGTTGAAAATGGAAAACCTGTATGCTATGTAGATATATCAAGTATAGATAAGTCTCATTGGTGCCCGTATGAGGTAATACACTTGCATGCCTACTGGGATACAACAGGATTAACAGACGATAAAAACGTTTCAGTATATCCTTATGGACAATGGGTAATATCAAAACAAGAACATTACGAATATGATATCACTCAATTAAGAACTATAGATACTGGAACTGTTATGTTAAGTATTTACTTAAGCCCCCAAAAAACAGTATGGTCTCCTTATAATGTTTGTGGAACTTCTCTTGATATAACACAAATTATTTCTGATTTAATAGGCAACACAACAAGCACAATAACAAATTTTAGCATGTATAAAGCGTCTTATAATGAGAGAGAAGGGTATGTTTATGAGGCTTCTTACCAAAAAACAGGAATATGGTGGTTTGCTTATTATAGTCTTGTAGATGAGTATGCCAGAAATCACACATTGATTGATAATAATTATTATGTTCTTAAACATTTAACAATCACTGATACTTCCAATAGTTCCACAGTTGGGGATTCTGATTTTTCGTTTGATAGTTCGGGGGTAGGCAAGGTTTCTTTTGAAAACATTAACCAAACTCTTAACAATTTGCAATTTGACTTGCAATTGTGGGATAATGAAAACAGATTACCTTATTGTACATGGCACGAAGATGGTTCTCAATATTATGTTGCTTCTGAATACGATGTACCTGTTCGTATTAAAGTAGATTATTATGATGATCAATATCACACAGACATTTATCCAATAGCATTTTGTAGAGATGATATTGCTTATATGAGAGATAGTATCCAACTTACTATAAACAAAACTATGTTATGGTATGCAATGAGCAATGATAATTGTTTTAATAATTATCAATATTCTATTGTTGGAAAAATTTATCTTGCTAATATTGCTGCTTATAGTTTGTGGGATTATAAAATATTGTTATTACACGATAATTACAACGATAGTTTTGAAGCAAGAATTTACGATAACAATTGTAACTATATTAAAACAATAAATTTGACTTCTTCAGGAACAGAGCAATACAAAATGGAAACGATTAGTATGTCTGATCTACCTAATTTAAACACAGACAAGACAATCTATTACTGGATAGAATATAATCCTAAGCAACCTATTAGTGGCAGTATTAACCCTGTTATGACAGCAACGTATACTATCTCTGAACCGTAATTTTCAATGACTTTTTATTTAATTCATATTTCCAATTCTTCTTTGTTTTCCTTCCAAAAAAATGAAAGGATGAACATTGAATTATCAATGAATATTTCATTTTTTTCTACAAAATCTAAAAGATGTTTTATAACTTCGTCGGGAATATAGTTCTTGTATTTACTAACAAAATAATAAATAAATGGGTTTTCATAAATATTAGTTCTTGTTATCATTTCTGCTAGTATAATATTGACAATTTTAGGTTTATGATCTTCTGATAGATTATCAATAAATTTAAGAATATTATCATAAGGTAAGTGTAGCAATTTCCAACCAAAATTATGTAAGTTGATGAAAAAATTTGTTTCGAAGGATTTTTCTACTGCAAATATAAGGTTGTTAATAAGAAAATCATCTTCAATAAGATATTTCATAAAAGAAGGAGGAAGATCTACTATATACGCATCAAAATTTTGTAGGTGTTCAATGTTGTACCAATACATTGGATAATCATTATTAAACAATTTATTTTTTGTAAAATGATTAGATAAATTAGACCATTTATTTACAGCATTGATAATAACTTTTTGTATATCACCGTTAATATACGAATGTAGTTCTTTTATATCTTTTAAATCTTTATATTTCCCCCTCAGTATCTTTTCCATGATATCACTAGCTTTTTCTTCAGCCCATGAAGGATTTTGCAAAGAACGGTTTATAAATCTAGCGAGACTGTCTTTAATCATGCGAACATTTGTGATAGCATTAGGTGATTTCTTGAGGATATAATCATGGTATGTGAGAGCTATTATAAATTTATCTAAATCTGAAATTGACTTTATCCATAATATTCTCTCCATTAATTCTTCATGAGAAGCATTCGGTTCATATAACAAACCATAGGGTATATTATCAATCTTCTTACTAACAAATAAAATGGCATCTGATGGGAGAATATTATATTTCTCATACAAAGACATTGATATCTCTTGTAAGTCTTTTGCTGAAATTTCATACCCATCAATAATTGAAAAAACCTTTTCTTTTTCTTGTAGCTTATATATCAATTCTAATAATTTATCCCTTAATTCCGGATGATATTTCCATATGTAACTTATTCCTCCTATATTTCTATACGATATTTTCTCATTGGTAATTAAATTTATAGTTTCCTCGTCTAACAAGTATTCAGGAAAGATATTGAAATGTTCAAAAATGATTTTCCTTGAAGTAAAACTGTAGTATTTAAGGGCAGATAACAATAGTTGTTTTTGTTTTTCAGGATTCCATATAATATTTTTTATTGCCTCTTTACTTATAAAGTAATGAACATCTTCTCTTACAATGGTAAAAATGTTAGAAATTATCCCATTTTCATCAGGTTGTAAAATTTGATGTAAATCAATATGGGAGAGATTTTTTGATGTAAAATAATCCATATCATCGAGTATTAACGAAAAATTTTCTTTTTTAAGATCTTCAGACATGTAATTAGTAATTTCAGGCAGAAGTAATAACGGATTAAAATTTTGTATAAATTGACGAACTTTATTATTTTCTTTTAGTAATACTTTTGTTTTTTGGGATATTATGATGCTATTTCCTCCTGTAGTATATTCAAATTCCACTTCTAAATTGATATTATGTTCTTGCAAATTGGACATAAACAATAAATTTAAAGGAGTTTGTTCTATATATCCATTTTTGAATAATTCTAACAAAACAAAAGAGATGTGAGGTTGAACACTTTTAATATATCCCAATAGTGCTTTTGATGTAATATCTTCATATTCTTTTATAATTTCTTCAATTTTCATAAAGATATTCCTCCTTATTTATAAATAAAACCTTTCACTTAAAAATTAGGGAAAGGTTAAAGGAAGAATCATACTTTGATTGTAAAATTATAATCTTAGTGTAAAAAACTTTTTTATGAAAAAGGTGAATTATAATTGGAATAAGAATTTAAACCAAGAATTATATTTAGTATTTCTTCCCACTCAGCATATTCAGGAAGATATCTTAAAAATTCCTTAATTATGCGCTTTTTGTCTTCATTAGTTTCAGCAACTATATATCCTTGTTTTATAATTTCTCCTACGATAGCAATAATATAATCTTCAAAATCTCTTTTCCAATATCCGAAAAATGTCCATAGTAAAAATCCATCTATCCAATTAATGAAAATAATAGCAATAATTGCAAGTAACAAAGGGCAACAAAAGTGGAGTTTTCCAAATAACCATGTTAAAAGTCCAATAGATACAAAATAAAAAAAAACGAGAACTAACATGAGAGGTAGGATTTTATTATAGTATTTATCTCGTATAGATAATGCTTCTTCTACAAAGTGCACAAGAGGAGTGACATCATTTGTTTCTTGTTGCCGTATATTAATAATAGTATCTTTTGCTATATCCATGATAAGTTGGTATGCTTCCTTAGTTAAATTAAAATAAGTACTATAAAAGATAATATCCAGTGATATAGTTAATCCTCTTCTTCGTTTTATTCTATTTAACGCATCTTCCGTAAGATCATTAAGTGATATTATATCCAAATCAAACAAATTAATCATTTTGTTTCATCTCCTTCTTTTATTACTTTTTCATTTAAAAGATAACATTTATTTACTGGAATATTTATCCCTTTAATACCCTTTTCAGTTATAATGACAGCATCAATGTTTTTCTTTTGTATATTTGAGAATAATATGCTATAGACCTCATTTATAGAATAGACATTTTTTCCATTTATTTTAATTAACGGATACAATTCCCCTTTATGTTGATATAGTAGGTTTACCGCAGAACTATTTGTATTATAAATAAACGGATTATTTTCAATGAGATTATTTATTCTTATTATCCCGTAATCATAGTTGCCGTTGATGGCATTTGTTAGTATTCTTTTTAAGTCAGTAGAAGGTATGAAAATAGATCTCTTATCGTTAATGATGGAAGTTATACCAACAAGTTGTCCGTTATGAGAGAGAAAATATCCGAAACCTCTTCCCCCTTCTATAGTAAATCCAATGGAAGATAGAATGCACTCCCCTTTTTTTATAAAAATATTAATAGCATCAACGGAGGATATTGAATATATATTAAATCCATTATCAGAGTGTATAAACATACCCAATAAGCCAGGACTGATTTCTTTATCATAAAAAGAGGCATAAAAAGTTTTTGTGGGCCATTTATACGGAATAATAATGACCATATTGGTACCTGGTATATCTACAAATGATTTAATTGTAGTAGTTTTTCCATTATAAAATTTAACATATATTTGAGAAAACTTTTTTGTAATATCTTGGGATACTATATATATTTTCCTATTGATGTGAACAATAATTCCTATTGTGCGTGAGCCTGTTTTCGCATCTATGACTTCGACAATCGAATTTTTTGAGTTTTTATATATTTTTTGAAATGTTTCTACTTGTACTGCTATGGGAGTAGAACTATAAACTCTTTCGATCTTTATTTTTCCCATATTATCTTGTGAATTTTGATAAAGAAAATGATAGGTAATAGCAAATATCAAAATTCCAAATATAGAAAAAAATACGGTAAAAAATATAATTTTTTGCATTCTTAAACTAAACATTTCTTTTCTGTTTTTATTCGTTTTGTTTTTAGTCTTTTCTTTCAATGGCACAGATTGTAAAGAATTATTATTTGAGAGTTCAAATGTTTTATTTTGTTCCTTATAATCCTTATTATTTATAATTCTATTTTTATCACTTTTATCTTTATTATTTTTGTGGTTTTTATTTACAGATTTGGATTTATAATGATTTTTTGCAATAGAAGATTCATTTTTATGATAAGAATATTGCTTCTTTTTAAGATATCTTTTCGTACTCTTGTTTTTCTTTTTTCCCATAAAATCCACCTTATCCATTTTTGTTTTATTAAATTATAAGAATCTGATATATTGCTTTTTTTATGTTGAAACTATTCTCTTACAATTTTCCAGTAGTTTTTAATAAATTTTATTTCTTCTGGTGTTAAATTGTAATAAGGCAATAAAATGTCGTCGAATTGTTTGATAAGGGGGGAGGCATTTCTTAAATTATATGCTTTGTCTTTTCTTTGAGTTTGAAGGTTTGATACAACCTTATTATATTCTTTATATAATTCATCAATTTTTTGTTTATCAGTATTAGATAAATTATTTAAATCGAATAAAGGAAAACTTTCGATAATATAGTAAGGAGTATCATGCAAATTGCTCCATATCACCCACCACCAAAAGAATAAGTTAGATGAAAGTAAAGAACCTATAACATTTCTATATTTGGAACAAACTTTTAAATTTTTGACATTCGTAGACTGTGTATTGATGTGGTATAAAAAAAATAGATAATATCTACCTCCTGAGCTTTTATATTGAATAATATCTCCATTTTCATCAAAAAAATCTTTTAATTTTTTTCTTTTTAAATAAAAGAAGGAAGAATTTCCCAATTCTCCTATTATTTTTTCAAGAATTTGTTTTTCTGTTCTACTTCCAATTTTTGGTATTCTTCCTTTAATATAAGGAGAAGGAATGATTAAATTTTTTACATCAACATATTTGTTTTCGGTGTTTCTATCTTTTTGTAAAGGGATTAATACATCTAATATATCATTTGTTATTAAAGAGGGAGAAGAACTAAATACAAACTTATTTTTATTGTTTTTATTAATTGCCCATATAATGGAAACAGGAATTTCTGCTTTAGGAAAAACAGGTTTTGGACGCATTGGAAAAGAGGTCAAAAAGAGATACTCAAAATTTTCTATTAAAATTTTATGCACATTTTCTGCTTGCAAAGTGCTAATTACACCCATATTGAGAATATAAGAAAAGGTTCCTTTGCTGGCAAGATTTTTAGTAGCAAATTCGGTAAACAAAAGATAAATATCTGTTGATTTACTTTTACCAAAAGAAACATATTTATGATATTTATTTTTTTTCACTCTAATACCATAAGGGGGATTTCCTATAATAACATCGAATTTTTTAGATCTTATTGTATGCTTTTCTATTTCTAATAAAGAGGGGAATTCTATATCCCATAACAGTTTATCTTTTTCTATTTTTAATAAATTGTAAATGTTTTTTCTTTGTTCTCTTAGATTATCTCTAGTTTCATTTTCTGATAACTCTTTTAAGATCTTCATTCTTTGCCTTATTTTTGCAGTAATTTCTATTTTTTCCATATCTGTGAAAGATGTTGAGAGAGTATCTCCTATTATAAAGTTCATTTTCAGATTGTCAAAATGCAAAGAAGGATTGTATACGATGTGTTGTAGTAAATAGAGATACAAAATATTTTTTGCGGTTTCTATTGCCTTCTGATTTATATCAATTCCAAAAATATTGTTTGTTAGTATACTCTTCTTTGTCTTGAATATCCATTCGTGAAGAAGGCGGTAATCTCTTTCTGTGTAGTAATAATGCTTCTTGTGAATTGTTATTCCTTCTTTTATAGAATATTCTATATCGAATAATTGTCTTAATTTTTTAATATCTTGTTTTTCAATATCTGGAGGATCAATATTTGTTTTCCATCGTAAATATGTCAAATATTCTATTATTCCTATGACAAAAAAACCTGTTCCCATACTTGGCTCAAGTATTTTTAAACTAACTATTTTATTTCTAATATCATTATTTTCTATTGTTTCTAAAAAATGTAATCTTTTTCCGTTTTCATCAAATTCTCCTATTAAATAATCATTTAAGGTTTCCTTTACCATGAATAATATTACAGGAAATGGAGTATAGTAACTACCTTCCTTATATCCATTAAGAAATTCAAATAAGGTACCTAACTCATGATATATAGAAAGAGGAAAAATCCCCTTTTCTTGTATTATTTTTCTTATTGTATTATGGTATTTTGCTATCTCTCGTTTATTAAGTAGGTTTTTTAAAAAAGGAGGTTCTTCTATCTTACCATATAAAGAATTAACTATTTCTTCCCATTTAGTTATCTTGAATAATGGCATTTGTATTACTTTATAGTTTTCTTTCTCTTCTTCAATTATAGATAGATTGTCATAAAAGAGATATCGTAAAATATAAGATAAAAAATCATTTTTATCTATTTTTTCGCCGTTGACAATAACCTCTTTTTCATTAATCGTAACTTTTTTCAGTATTTGTTTTATCATCTTGCCCTCCTTTCTATTTATATTATATATTAAATCACTCTTTTTGTGTCTATGTCTAAGTTCTATGAAAAATTGACATTCCATGATATAATAGATAATGAGAAGAAAGAACACAAGGAGGGATACATTAATGGGAAAGGCAAAAAAGAGGGAAATAGAAAAGATTGATGAAAAAGAAATGGAATTTATTAATATTATAAAGAAAATCACACAAGACAAGAAGGATAGATATAAAATCAAAAAGATTAAAAAACTTCCTCGTGATGGAAGAGAAATATTAACAAAGTTAGATGAAATAACTAACAGGAGAAGGGATTACCTCTTTTTGAGGGGTAATTTTGTGGAATATGTAGTAAAGTTAGCGGCCTTTTTAAAATATCCTGAATTTGCAAAATATAAGTTATATCAGGGCAAATTAAGGCAAAGATATATAACAACCCATATTAACGAGATATATGGTGGAACGTCTGGAGGAGGAGTTGTTGATATTATCTTAGAAAATGACGAAGAAATTGTTATGATTTCTTCCAAAATAAAAAATGAAATAACGTGGAAACAAACGGATATCAGAGAAATATTTATTTTGGGAGAAAAGGAGTTTAGAAATAAAAAGAAAAGAGTTTATGGGGTTGTTATTAAAGATAAGGAAACCCAATTATTGGTTGATAGTGATTATATTAAAGAATTAAAACAAGTATCCAAATTAAAAATATGGGATTATAACGATGTTGCAAAAATGTGGGAGTTTATATACACAACCTTAGAGAAATTTGATTTTGATGCTGATATAGTATCTGAAAGGTATGGAAAAGAAGGATTGAAAACCTTGACACTATTCCCCCATCAAGAATATCTTCTGAAAGAGTTAGAAACAATTGTTAATAAACAAGACAAAACTCCTAAATCAGTATTGTTACAGATGAAGCCCCGTTCAGGAAAAACATATTTAACTTTATACTATCTCTATAAACTTGCAAAAGAAAAAGGAATTAATAAAATTTTGTTATTAACATTTTATCCATCGTTAAATTACCAATGGAAAACTGTGATGAAAGAATATGCAGAATTTTTTGATTGGAATTTAGTAATTTCAAATGAAACAGATGAAATTGTATTAGAAAAAAACAAAGTAAACTTTGTAATGGTTTCTTACCAGGAATTAACAAAAGAGGATAATTATGAAAACAAAGAAAAGTTCCAAAAAATTAGGGACGGAAATAGAGTTAGAAAATTTAAAAATATTAAATGGGATGTTATTGTATGGGATGAGGTACATACTGCTTCAGAAACGTATAGAGGAAATAAATTGAAAGAACAAATACTAAAATACGATTTATTATTGGCTCTTTCTGCAACTCCTGAAAAGAATATATTAAGAGGTAGTTTTGATGAAAATAATACGATTATATGGAATGAAATTGATGAAAAACTTGCAAAACGGGGGGAACATGACAAATTACTTGAATTAGGATATTCTTCTAATGAGTTAAAAGAAAAATATGGCAATGTTCCAGATTTTTATTATTACATTATAGATGCTTATGATGTAATAAAAAATAGATTGAAAAGAATACAAATGACTAAAACTGAAGAAGAACTATTTACAATGAAAAAACTGTTTATTTCTGCATTGTCAAATGACACAGTTTTAAAAAGTTTACTTATCATGTTGTTTGGAGAAAAAATAGAAACTGCCTTTGAGGAAGGATTGATTTGGAAAGGGAATAAAGATAATGATGATATGGATAAAATGACTTTCTTATTCTTTGTTCCTCATCGTTTTCAAGATAACGGTAAAATATACAATCCACAAGAAATTTTAAAAGATGAATTATTAAAGATTCCTGTTGTCAAGGAAGTGTTTGGAGATGCTATTTATATTCTTAATTCTCAAGAAGTTTCTTCTGATAAAATCTTAGATGTGATAAAGGGATTTGATTATCATAATTTTAAAAATAGAGGATATAGGATTATCATTTTGATCGATCAGTTAAGAGTTGGTATTACCCTTAATGATGTTACGACAGTTGTGTTAATGGATGATACTGCTTCTTATCAAAAACTGAAACAAACCTCTTATCGTTCTCAATCTCCTTATAAAGGGAAAAAAACAGCAGTTGTAATTGATACCAATCCTTACAGAGGAGTTACTATTATTAACTCATCCGAACTAATAACAAGAATTCAACAAATTAAACCTTATGCAACAAAAGAAATGATCTACGAGATTTTACATAAAACAATTAATATCTTTGTTTACAATAAATCCTTTAGACTAGAAAAGAAATCTCTTGATGATATTGTTAGCATGTATACAGAAGCATTTATTAAGAATTCAAATATTACTCTTGTCCTTAATAGAATAACAAATAGAATGCTAACTAATATAGATATTGATCTTAAAGAAAAGTTAAGAAAAATCAAACCTCTAAAATTTTTCTCTGCTAATGATGAGGTAACAAAGAAGATTTCTGTTAATAATCTTGCTAATAAAGGAAAAGATAAAATAACAAACAAAATAGACAATGGGAATAAGGGAGACAAAATTGATCCTAATGATATAATTAGAGGAGATATAGGAAAGAGATTAAGAACAGTAATTGCAGGATTATCAAGATTATCGATAGTTTTTGATATTCAGAGTTTATACGAACTAAAACAAATCTTAAAGGGGATAAAGAAGAAAGTGCAACAGGGATTATTTGATGAAATACTTAATACGAAATTGGAAGAATTATCAAATAAAACGGGATTGTCTAAAGAAGATATAGAAAATGAGTTTTTTGATTTGTTTAAAGAATATCTTGATGTGGAAATTACTCCTGAGGTAATAGATACAATACTTGAAATAACAGATAATGATTGGTTTGAAAAGCAATTTAATTCTTTCTTAAGAGCAATTAATTATATTAAGAAAGAGAATCCCGAAAAGTTGGAAGATTTGATGAAGGAAAGTGATAAGGGTAGAGTAAAGTATGGGGAAGTGTTTACCCCTCTTTCTACTGTTATATATATGTTGGAGCAGTTACCTGAAGATATATGGAAAAATCCTGATTTAAAGTGGATTGATCCTTCTGCAGGAACAGGCAATATCTTACAAGTTATCTATGATGTTTTGATGGGATATGGTTCAAAATATTCCATATATTCCCACAAAATAGGAAATATTAAAGGGCTGAAAGATGTTATTCCTGATGAAGAAGAGAGGAGAAGACATATTATTGAAAATATGTTATATGGTTTTGAATTGCAAATAAAAAATGTTATTGTCTCTAAATTAAGAATAAATCCAGAGGGTAAGTATAAAGATAATATCATACATGGAGATTTCTTTAAACTAATAGAGAATAGTGAGTTTTACAAGCAGTTTGATATTATAGTTGCTAATCCTCCTTACCAATATAAGAATCCTCGCAAAAAAAGGGCAAATAATGAATATAAAAGATTGTATGATAAATTCTTCCTTTTGTCGAGGGAAAAACTTTTAAAAGACACAGGTATTCAGGTTTTCATTCATCCTTCTTCTTGGAGGTTAAAAAAAGAAGACTGCCTTGCATATATAGAAAAACAAATAGAATTTCTATACTTGCTTGATCACAAAATTTTCCCTGGTAGTAATGTAGATATTATTGTTTCTTCTAATAAACCTTATGAAAAGCCGACGAAAATTGTTGTTGCCCCCACTAATGAGGAAGATGAGATTGATTTAAGACAAATTGTTAATGATTTTGATTTTATTCCCAATCTTCTTACAAAGGAAAGAGTTGAGAAAGTTAAAAAACTTATTGCTCCCGAAAATGAGAGATATATTGTTATAAATAATTTCAAAGAGGAAGATAAAAATAGTATAAATACTATCATAGCAGTAAGGGACAATAGAGAATTCAGGCCCCAAACTAATAGAAATTTTTCCAATCCACAGGAAACATATAGTCATTGGTGGGCAATTAGGCACGTTAAGAAGGAAGATATCGAAACAGTTCTTTCTTTCTTTAAGAGTGATTTAGCATACTGGATATCAGTATTTT
>Ga0256838_1000452_pt1 | contig 25745 bp, 29 predicted proteins | sample 4571419metaG_FD_185978 | JGI IMG/M metagenome (GOLD analysis project Ga0256838, IMG submission 185978) | Hydrothermal vent microbial communities from Guaymas Basin, Mexico - 4571-419 | ecosystem: Environmental > Aquatic > Marine > Hydrothermal vents | place: Mexico: Guaymas Basin | collected...
ACTAGTGGACGCGTTGCATTTCTCTTGTGAGTTCTTCTGGTATGGTTCCGTTGTGGAGCCGAATAGAAGCGGGTTCTCTGTTCCCTTTTATGTGTTCTTGTCTTTCTCTTGGGGTGATGGCTGGAACAGCCCCAATTCCGCCGCCAACAGCCCCTTGCTGTACATCACACAGGTTCCCATGGACTTGCATGGGTTTGAAACGTTGTTCCAATGGTGCCTTTCAAAACCGGGCATGGTGTGTTCCAAAATACGTGTTTAGCTAGTCTAAGAGGGACATAGCTGACATCAATAATGTGGAGTTTGTTTTATGTTTTGTGGTGAGGAGTGCTATGTGTTCTCCTGTTTCTATAGCTTTTGATAACGTTTTATTGTACCGAAAGTTTTCTGAGAAGCAGTGATGTGTTGTTTTTACTACATCCGACCGTTGCTGTAGATGCCATGTGGCTCCCGGTGCTCCCCCTCCGCGTAGTGGGGGCTGCCTGCCGGGGGCTTCCCGTTGGAGGCGGTCTGGGTTGGAGCCGGTGGCGCGTGTGGCCGGGGACTCGGGGTGCGGCGGATTCGACACCCGTATTGTGGCGGATAACGCGATACTGATAGACAAGGACCTCATAGTGGACCTCTATACTGGTTTCGAGAAGCTGCTGCGGTTTGTGGGTGGCCTGCTCTATACGGCGTCGAAGAAAGCCGGCTCTATGACGGCGGAGAGGCTTATGGGGGAAGGCTACCTTTCCGAGGAGAACGCTGTGGAGCTGCTGCTGTGGACGTTCGTGGCCTCTGGCTACGCTGACCGGGTTGTGGTTGAGAGGGTTGAGGTTGGCCGTCGGGACACGAAGCTCTACCTGGCGGTGCATGAGGCGCTGCTTGGCTCGCGGCTTAGGGATAGGAAGAGGCCGGTTGACCAGCCGCTGGCCGGGTTCCTGGCAGGCTGGCTGGAGAAGGTGTATGGGGTTAGGGTGGACGGGAAGGAGGTCAAGTGCGCGGCCCAGGGGCACGACCACTGCATGTTCGAGATAAAGATCTATAAGCGTATGCCGGGGCTTGCTGGGCTGGAGGGCCGCGAGGTGGGTGGCTGCCGGGGTGGTTCATCCTAGCGCTCCTCTCCGGTCCTTTTGGCGGGTTTCTCGTAGAAGGGTTTGACTGCCTCCCAGAGGCCCTCCTCGTCCATTATGCCGACGAATCCGTCTACGGGCTTCCCGTCTAGGAAGATTATCGTTGTCGGTGTGGCCGCCACGCCGTACTCGAAGGCGGCCTCGGGGGCCTGGTAGGCGTCGACCTCTATCCACTTGACTCCGTCGCTGTGCTCGCTGGCAACGATGTAGTATATCGGCTTGTACATTGCGCAGGCTGTGCAGGTGGGCGTGGTGTAGACGGCGACCACGAGGGGATGCTGTTCGAGTATCTCCCGGAACCGCTGGTAGCTGGTGACGTACTCGACTATGCCCTCCCTGCGGGCGCGGAGGATAAACTCGCTGGCCTCGTCGAGGAAGCCGTACTCCTCGAGGAACTCCTCGTAGGTGTCCGCCATTCTCCCGGTGCACCCCTCATTGGGGAGAAAACGGTGTTGCCGAGGCCCTTTTCTCGTCTTTCACGCCGCTAACATCGGTCATTGGCTCTGGCGGCTATAGGTGCCCCATGTGTAGCCGTAGGCCAGCACATGGCCCCTAGCCTCCTCGAGGACGCGGCGGGCCGGGCTGCCTGGCGGGCTCCGGAGAACATCGTCGAGGGCTAGGACGAGGAAGACGTAGCGGTGCCTCCCGCTGGGCGGACAGGGGCCGCCGTAGCCCACCCTGCCGAAGTCGTTCACCGCCTGTGCGCCGTAGCTAGTCATGGGCCTCCGGGGCACAGCTGCGGGCAGGCCCTCGCGGCGTGGGTCTATGTTGTATATGACCCAGTGGATGAAGAAGCCGCTGGGAGCGTCGGGGTCGTAGACGAGGACTAGGATGGACCGGGCCGTGGCCGGCACGTTGCCCCAGCGGAGCGGAGGGTTCACGTCGCTGTCGTCGCAGGTGTAGCGTGGGGGTATCCTGCCGCCCCTTGGCCAGGCCGGGCTGGCGACGGTCAGCGACGCTGGGGCGTCGCCGAGAAGCCACTCTGGGAGGGGAGGCGGCCCGGCAGCCGTGGTGGCCGTGGCGGCTGCCTGGCTGGCGCTGCCGGGGGCCGGGCCGCTCACCGTCTGGTGGAGGGCGATGACCGCTGCGGTTGCCGCCGCGGCTGCGGCTAGGTAAAGGTATATTCGCTGCAAGGCGTGTCACAGCCTCCACTCCTTGTAGTGGGCGTGGCTGGCTCCCTTAACCTCATCTGGCCTCGCGCGGCTCTCGCCTCCAGGTTGGGTGCGGCGGGGGCGCCGGGAGGGCGATGGGCTGCTGGGGCCCGGAGGCGGGGGAGGTGTTGCTGGGTTGCCGAGGGTCTATGTCGAGACCTATGGCTGTGCGTTGAACCACGCTGACACGGCTGTGATGTTGTCGGTGCTTGCTCGCCGGGGCTACCGGAGGGTTGAGGATCCCGAGGAGGCTGATGTGTTGATAGTCAACACCTGCACGGTGAGGAGTGAGACGGAGGAGAGGATGCGGAGGGCTATAGCTAGGCTTCGCGAGGTGGCCCGGAGGCGGGGGGCTAGGCTCGTCGTGGCTGGGTGTATGGCGACGGCGCAGCCCTACACGGTGAAGAAGCTGGCGCCGGAGGCTGTCCTGGTCGCGACTCATAGCGTGCACCTGGTTGACAGGGCGGTGGAGGAGGGTGTGGACCTCCTCGGCGAGCCCGAGAGGCCGAAGACGGTCTACCTCCCCGAGCCGGGGCTGATGGCCCGGGGGCGGGTGGCGGAGGTCCCGGTCGCCGACGGCTGCATGGGGGACTGTAGCTTCTGTCTAACCAAGCTGGCGCGGAGGAGGGTGCTGAGCCGCCCCCTGGAGAGCGTGGTGGGGCTTGTCGAGGCGCTTGCCCGGAGGGGGGTGGTGGAGGTCCGGCTTACGGGCCAGGACGTAGCCGTCTACGGCATGGACATCTATGGGCGGAGGGCTCTGCCTGAGCTGCTGGAGAGGGTAGCCGAGATACCGGGCAGGTTTATGGTCCGCGTGGGCATGATGAGCCCTGACCAGGTTGAGCCCATCCTGGACGAGTTCCTGGAGGCCATGAGGAATCCCCGGTTCTTCAAGTTCTTCCACCTCCCCGTGCAGAGCGGCGACGACCGCGTCCTCAAGGTGATGAGGCGGAGGTACACTGTGGACCAGTACCGGGCCCTGGTCCGGGAGATACGCGCCAAGATACCCGGCGCGATGATAGCCACAGACATCATCGTCGGCCACCCCGGGGAGGACGAGGAGGCGTTCGAGAACACGCTGCGGCTCGTCGAGGAGCTGCGCTTCGAGAGGGTCCACGTGGCCCAGTACACGCCCCGGCCGAGGACGGTGGCGGCGGGGCTCCCCCAGGTCCCCGACCCGGTGAAGAAGAGGAGAAGCAAGCGCCTCATGGCCCTGGTGGAGAGGATAGGGCTGGAGGAGCACCAGCGCTACTTGGGCGCCAGGGCGGAGGTAATCATAGTCTCCAGGGGCGAGAGGGGCGGGCTGGACGCGAAGCTATACAACTACATGCCCGTCGTGCTGCCCGAGGACGCCGGGGCGCCCGGGGAGTGGAGGTGCGTTGAAGTAGTCTCGGCCACCTGGTACGACCTCAGGGGAAGGCCTTGCAGGCGAAACAGGTAGCCGCCGAGGCTGCGGCCAGGAGGCTCCTCGACACCGGGCTCCTCGCGCAGGCGGAGAGGGTGGGCGTGGGGACCGGCTCCACCACGAGGCTCGTCGTCGAGAAGCTCCTGGAGCTTGACCCCGCCGCGCTGCGAGGGCGTAGGCTCTACGCGTCAAGCAGGGACACCCTGCTCTTCCTCGAATCCCTGGGGCTTGAGGCGAGCCTCCAGGTCCCACCGCAGGGGCTCGACGTCTACTTCGACGGCGCCGACGAGGTCAGCTTCGAGGCCAACACCTGCATGGTGGTGAAGGGTAGGGGCGCAGCGATGCTGAGGGAGAAGCTGCTAGCCTACAACAGCCGCTACGTGGTGATAGTCGTCGACGAGGGGAAGGTGTCGGAGAGGCTGGGGGAGAAGGGCAAGCCGCTACCCGTTGAGGTGCACCCGGACGCGCTCTCCGCGGTGGTGGCAGCGCTCAGGGCGATGGGGCTTAGGGCTGAGCCCCGGATGGGCTGCGGCTGCCGCGACGGCCCCGCCTGCACCGACAACTGTGGCCTCGTGGTGGACGTGTGGGGCCTGGACCGCTACAGCCTCCTCCGCCTCGAGTCCATGGTGGAGGCTGTGCCCGGCGTCTACGCCTCCGGCGCCTTCGCGGGCTACGTGGACGAGGTCGTGGTCGGCCGCGGGGACGGCGGAAGCGAGGTGAGGAAATGCAGGAGGACAAGGATAAACCCGGCAATCCGCGGCTCCGCGCCCTCCGGGAGGCAGTGAGGAGGAGAGCCGAGACCGACCGGGAGGCGCAGCGGGCCGTCAACGAGCTGCGGCTGGTGAAGCTCCAGGAACAGCCCGCCCCACTATGGCTCGTCATGGGCCGCATGGCGGACTACGTGGTCGTCCCCGGGGGGTTCTGCAGCTGCCCCCACTTCACCATAAGGGTCATGTCCGGGGAGACGGTGGAGCCCTGCTACCACCTAGTCGCCGTCTATATCGCGGAGAGGACTGGGAGGTACCACGACCTCTCCGCCGCCCTGAGCCCCGAGGAGGTAGAGGATGTCATCCTGGAAACGGTGTACAACGGCCGCTCGGCTCTCGTGCGGAGAAAGCTCTACCGGCCAGCCGGGCGAGGGTAGACCAGTACATAGCCTACTTTAAGGACCCAAGCTGGGGCACCGGTTAGCCCCCACGGGGCCCCGGGGGCGCCTGGGGGCCCCACGCTGCTCCAGCTCATGTATCACACCCCCGGCGCCTGCCGGCTGCGGGCGTCCGGGGGGCAAGCAGTAGGCCAGGGTTGATGGCTCCTTGCAGGCCCCCCAGCAGCCTCAGTCGGAGAGGGAGATACTGGATCAGATAGCCGCGCTAAGGGAGGAGATAAAGAGCCTAAAGGAGCGCCGCTATGGGCTGATAGAGGAGGTTCGTAGGCTTCGCCAGGAAAGGAGGGAGCTGATAGAGAGGGCTAAGACGCTTAGGGAGCAGATAAGGAGCCTCCGGGAGAAGAGGAGGAAGCTGGTCGAGGAGGTGCGGGGGCTCCGCCAGGAGAGGAGGAAGCTTCTCGAGAGGATCAAGGCTGTTGTGAGCGAGCTGGATGAGCAGAGGAGGATAGCGGCTGAGCTGAGGCCGTTGGCGCGGAGGAGCATTGCCGCTATAAGGAGGAGGATCGAGGAGCTGGAGTGGAAGCAGCAGACACAAGTTCTTACACCGCAGCAGGAGAAGGAGATAATTGACGAGATTACCAGGCTTGAGGCTATGCTTGAGAAGACTATGCAGGCTCGCCAGGTTCTCCAGGAGTTGTCGGAGAGGCGGGCGGAGCTCATGGGGCTCCGGCTTCAGCTGAGGAGCTACGGTGAGGAGATTAGGAAGAGGAGCGAGGCGATCTCGAGAATAGATGAGAGGGTTAACGAGCTGCGTGCCGAGCTGGACCAGCTGAGCCCCAGGATAGACGAGCTCTCTAAGAGGATAGAGGAGATGAGCCAGGAGATAGACCGGCTGCGGGAGGAGATCAATGAGAGGGTTGCGCGGCTGCGGGAGCTGAGCGAGCAGCTCCGTGGCCTCCGCACTGGGAGAGAGCGGCAGCGCCTTATCGAGATATATGCTGAGAAGCGGCGCCAGGTGGAGGAGAAGCTTAAGCGCGGCGAGCCTCTAACAATAGAGGAGCTGAAGCTCCTGTACGCGGAGAAGCTCGAGGAGCTCGAGGAAGAGGGGTATGGCGAAGAAGCTGCTGGTGCTGGTGGTTGACCTCGACGACGACATATCCCGGGCCGGCATAGTGTCCCCGGTTGTCGGCCGCGCGGCCGTACTGGATGCTGCGACCCGTTTTGCCCTCCACGATCCCGAAGATTCTGACCTAAACGCGATCTTCGCCGCCGTCAAGATAGCGGATGAGCTGGTCCTCAAGGGGTATGAGGCTGTCCCGGCCATAGTCGCGGGAAGCGAGCGGGGTGGCCCCGAGGCGGCGCTCCGGGTGCGAGAGCAGCTGGAGGCCATTGTGGGCAGGGACAGGTTCGACGGCGTTGTCTTCGTCAGCGACGGCTCCGAGGACGAGACTCTCATACCGGTCATCTCCTCGATACTGCCGATATATGGCGTTGAGAGGGTGGTGGTGCAGCAGCACCGGGGCGTCGAGGAGACCTATGTGCTCTTCGCGAAGTATCTCCGGAAGGCGTTCACGGAGCCCCGGTTCTCGCGGCTCTTCCTCGGCATACCGGGCCTCATACTGGTCGTGATATCTGCGCTGGCGCTGGCGGGCATGCTCCGCCAGGCGCTGCTGATAGGCCTCCTCATCCTCGGCGCCGCAATGACGGTCAGAGGGTTCGACCTTGAGGACAGGCTTGTGAGCGTGTTCTCGGAGACGCCGGTGTCGCTGATATCCTACGGCACCGCGGCGCTCGCGGTCGCGCTTGGCATAGGGCTGCTGGCTAGCCAGCTCTACGGTGGGGCCCGGAGCCCGCAGGAGGTTGCCGCGGCGCTGCGGGGCTTCGTTGGGCTCGTGGGGTTCGCTGCCGGTGTCGCGGTGTTCGGCCACGCCGTGTCGAAGCTGATAACGGGCGGGCTACGGCCAGGCAAAGAGCTGATATACATAACGGTCATTGTTGTCTCGATAGTGCTTATGCAGAAGATAGCTGACGCGATAGCCGTTATGAAGACCCTCAGCGTCGGGGACTTCATAGAGGCCCTGGTCGAGGTAAACTTCGCGCTCTACGTGCTGGCGGCGATAATAGTCGTCGGCATAGTGTGGAGGCTCGGCCGCTACCTCGACACGGTCTTCGCACCCAGCGAGGCCGCCGGGCAGCGGGGGGCTAGCGGCCGAACCGCCTCTGCCGGCGCTGGAAGTCAGTGAGCGCCATGCAGAGCTCCTCGTCGCCGAAGTCTGGCCAGAGCGTGTCCGTGAAGTAGAGCTCCGTGTAGGATAGGTGGGGGAGCAGGAAGCCGCTCAGCCTCTTCTCCCCACCCGTCCTCACCAGGAGATCAGGCTCGGGGAGCCAGCCGAGCGGCAGGAGCCTCCTAGGCTCCTCGACGCGGCCGAGCCGGGCAGCCGCCCGGACAGCCTCCCCTATCTCCCACTCGCCGCTGTAGCAGACAGCGACAACCAGCACGTCAGGCCTGTTGCCCATTGTGGTCTTGTTTGCCTCCTGCAGCCTCCAGCGGAGCCCGTCGGGGAGAAGGCCTAGGTCGCCGACAAAGAACAGCCTCACCCGGCCGCTACGAACTCGAGGGTCGTCGAGGAGCTCCTCGACGGCACGCTCGAGAAGGCCATGGATACGCTCCAGCTCCTCCGGGGGTCTCTTGAGGCAGTTCTCCCTAGACAAGGCATAGAAGGAGACAACACGTACACCAATAGACCAGAGCCTGTTCAGGACCCTCTTCGCCACCTCGTAGCCGCGGAGGTGGCCGGCCCACGTCGGGAGCCCACGGAGCCGGGCCCAGCGCCGGTTACCGTCCGGTATTATCGCGACATGCTCTGGTAGCCCCCCATTGAGCCTGCACCACTCGGCCAAGTCAGGCCACCACCCGCGCTATCCATCCGCGCAGCTCCCGCCGCCAATGCCTAGTGACGCGTCCCCCAGCTCCTCCACGGGCTGACATCCTCGCATATGCACGCGTAAGGGAGAGGGGCTACGCTGCCCACCCCACGCCGGGGGTCACGGTATGGAGGAGAAGCAGCCTATAGGCTCTAGCCTTCCCGCGGCAAAGCCCTCCGCGCGGGGCCGGCGGGCGTTGAGGGTTTGTATCCTCTACAGCGGCGGCAAGGACAGCAATTACTCGCTGCACTGGGCCGCGCTGCATGGGTTCCGCGTCTGCTGCCTGGGCACGGTGAGGCCGAGGGGCTGGGAGAGCAGGCTCTTCCACTACCCTGCTGTGTGGCTGACCCGGCTCCAGGCCCGGGCGCTACGGCTCCCCCTGCTGGAGGTGGGAGAGGAGGACGCAGGCGGCGAGGAGGAGGCGCTCGCGGAGCTGATGGCCAGGTGCCGGGGGCTGGGCGCGGAGGGCGTCGTTTCGGGGGCTTTGCTCAGCGACTACCAGAGGCTCCGGTTCGCAGCGGCTGCGGAGGAGGCGGGGCTGCGGAGCTACACGCCCCTCTGGAGGAAGAACCAGGAGGAGTACATGAGGAGCCTTGTCCGCGAGGGGTTCATGGTCCTCGTGGTGAGCGTGCAGGCCTACGGGCTCCCCCCAGGCCTGGTCGGGAGGATACTGGACGAGGAGACCGTGGAGTACATCATAAGGAGGAGCAGGCTCTACGGCTTTAACCCGGCCTTCGAGGGAGGCGAGGCCGAAACACTAGTCCTCGATGCTCCACTTTTCCTGGAGCGCCTCGAGGTCGATGGCACTGCTAGGAGGCTCGGACCAGACCACTACGTCTACGAGATCAGGTCTGCAAGGCTTGTCCCCAAGCAGGCCCCTGCCCGGGCCCCTACGGATGGCCTCGTAGGCAGCACAGGTGGTGGCCAGCAGCGCCCTCAGCGCAGCGTCAACCAGGAAGGGTAGGAGCGGCGGTGCGACAGCCGCCGCCAGGGCGAGCCAGCGCGGCTCGCGGAGCCCCTCGAGGGGGCCGCCCAGCAGCGCCCTCAGCGCCTCGGCCGCGTCCACCTCAGGGTACGCGGCTTCCACGCTCTCCGCCACCGCCACCACGTCACTGACAGCAAGGTAGACGAGGACGGCCGAGGAGGGGGGTGTGGCGAGCGAGAGGAGGGCAGCATAGCCCGGCTCAACGCGCGGCCTCGGCAGCTCCTCGAGGCCCGCCCTCTCGGCGAGCCGGCGTAGACCGAGACTATACCTGGCGAAGAAGGCGGAGACGGCGCCCCCCGCGGCGCCGGAGGCGGCCCAGAGGCCGAGGGCGAGCCACCCATAGCCCTTGAGCAGCGAGAGCAGCGAGAGGGTAAAGAGGAGGCCGCTGAGGGACGCAGCGGCGACCACGACGCCCCGGCCCATCTCCCTCGACGACACCGGCAGGCCCAGCACAGCCGTACACCTCATACTTCCCTCTTGATGCCCTTCTGTGGCCGGTCACTCGTCTCCGGCGGAGGCTAGCAGGGGAGACTATAGGCCTCCTCCCGTGCCTCAGCCAGCTTCTCCCTCAGCCTCACGAGGGATGTGTAGACGCTGTAGAGGCTGCCGGATAGCCCCGCGTCGCGGGCCTCGCGGGCAAGCCTCCCAAGGGCCCTCTCCGCCAGCTCCAGGAGAGCCATGGCCTCGTCTATCTTCCTCAACAGCCTGTCTCGGGGGTCCTCCACGGCGCCCGCCCCCAGAGAGGGGTCTCCACGTGTACCGGCCTGTCTTGTTAGGCCACGCTGGCTTGGCGGAGCCTGGACTTGCTTTTCTCCATGTGAAGCGCCAGGGCCTCCAGGAGGGGCCGGAGCAGCTTGCCGAAGGACTCGAGGACCCTCGTGTGGAGCTCCTCGCTGGCCTGGTAGACGAGCCCCCTCTCTATCCCCCGGGGCAGGCTGGACTCTATCACGAGGACGGAGGCGCTCTGGATCTTCCTAGCCATAGACACCGAGTAGAGTGCCGCGGTATCCATGTCTAAGGCTAGGGCGAGCTTCCCGTAGCTCCGCACGCCCTGTTCCAGCATCTGCTCGCTGACATAGAACGAGTCAACGCTCCACACAAGGCCGGTCGTTATCTGGACGTTGTGTATCTCTAGGGTCTGCTGTATGTGGCGCAACAGCTCGAAGTCAGCTATCGCGGGCACCTCGGGCGGCGAATACGTCTTCGAGACACCATCGCCCTTAATGCTAGCCGCGGCAAGCACGGCATGCCCTATCGCCAGCCTCGGCGCAAGCGCCAGGCCCGTATCGAGGCTCAGCACAACACGTGCCCCAAGACGGGCAAGCTCCTCAAGGAGTATCGCCAGCGCCGACGGCCCCACAGGGCGCAGCGCCACGCTAAGCCTCAGCCCATGGGTCTTCCCGGTCGCCAACCTGAAGCCCGGCTGACCAGCCCTTTCAACTACGTCGTGGAGGCGGCTGACAGCCTCAGTGTAGACCTCCTCGAGGCTAGTGACAAGCACATGCGTCGAGACATCGCCCTTACTGGCCTTAGTGAAGGGCTGGAGGCGCGGCAAGGGAGCACCATCACCCGGATCCCGGCGCAGACCCCCCACAGCCTGGGGCCTCGACCCACAACGGCCGCGATGGAGGCTAATACGCAGTAGGGCCCAACCCGGGGGCGTCCCCCTAATAGGCTGAGCGGGAGGGGGGGTAACCCTTAAAGGCCAACATAGGGTACCCCCCCTCCCCCCGGTGAGGTTTATGGAAGTAAGGCACGCCATCAAGCCGAGGCCGGAGCCGCTGCCTGGCGAGCCCAGGGTCTACGGCAAGCACGTCTACGGCAACCTCTACGGCTGCGACCGCGAGGTGCTTTCGAACGAGGAGAGGCTGCGCCAGATAGTTGTCAACGCCGCCAAGCTGGGCAACATGACGCTCCTGGATCTGAGGAGCTGGAAAATCGGCGAGGGCGTTAGTGTCGTGGCGATAGTCCTGGAGAGCCACATAACGATACACACTTGGCCCGAGTACAGTTTCGCTACAGTCGACGTCTACAGCTGCGGCAAGCACACTGACCCCGAGAAGGCCTTTGACTACATCGCCGCCGCGCTGAAGGCCCAGCGTGTTGAGCGCAAGGTGGCCGTCAGGAACCTGGAATAGGAGAAGCCGACAAAGGGGCCCCCCGTGGCCCCGCGGCTCCTCCGCGGGTTTTTATCCCGGGTCCACGGGGGTGGACCCAAGAGGGCTCCCGCCGCTTATGGCGCCTCACCCTAGCTCCTAGTCCTGGCAGCTAGGGCCAACTTCTCTAGCCTCGCGGCAGCCTCCGCCGCGGCGGTTGCCCCCACCTGTAGGGGCTCGCCGCCGTCAACCACGACCCTGCCCCCGGAGATGAGGGTCTCGACTCTAGGCGCTGTGGGGCCGAGACAGGCTGGGCACGCGGCCACGGGGGGCACCCAGGCGGGTGGCTGGGTTAGGTCGAGAACCGCTAGGTGGGCGGCGCCCCTGTAGGGCTGGTAGCCTGGCTCTGCGGCGCGGTGCAGGGCCTCGACGAGGAGTCTCCAGGCGGCCCCGTGTGTTGCGTAGAGGAGGCTCCATGGCGCGGTTGTGGGGAGGAGCCACTCTATGGGGGCCTCCCCGTGGGGGCGGAGGGCTGGGTGATGCAGGCCGTTCTCATCCAAACACCAGCCGTCGCCGCAGCCGCCGCAGCTGAGGGGTGCCATGTGTACGCGCGCCATGTCGGCGCCCTTCTTCCTCGCCTCCTCCATAGCCTCGTCGAGTGCGTGGCCCCGGAGGGGTGTGCCGCGGCACGTGTCGTCGGGGACGAGCACGAGGCCTGTGAGGCCGGCATCGCTCAGTGCCTGGGCGGCCGCGGCGGGGCTCCTCGAGACAACTATGAGCCTCGTGATGCCATTGAGCATCGCGTCCCATGCGGCGACGAGTGTCGCGTAGTACGATTCTGCTACGCCCACCTCCTCTAGGAGGCTACCCGCGGAGGAGGAGCCGAGCAGGGCACGGGGGGCCTCGCCGGGGCCCAGGGCGCCCCGCGCGACATAGAGCTCCGGGACAGCCACGCCGGCCATGCCGGGCAGGACGAGCCTCCCGAGGCCCCCGGCCACCATCTCCGCGTACTGCTCCTCCTCGCCGGGCTCCCCGGGCTCAATTGACGCCAGCCTGCCCCTGTCGACGAGCACGTAGCCGGGCCCGAGGGCCTCCCCTGACTCGGTGAGCCAATACACGTCCACGAGGAGGAGACGATACTCCATGGCCAACGCGTCGTCCCCAGACGCTACCGGAGGCCAGGCAGAGGAGGGAAAAGGACGCCGCCCTCTATCCCTCCTCTTGCTCCGCGGCCTCCTCCCCGGGACAGCTCCAGGCCGGCACGATGACTATGGTGGGGCCGCAGAGGGCCATGCAGGCGAGACAGACGAGGCAGAGCTGGGGCTCCGCGGCCAGCCTCCCCTGCTCTAGGCGGAGGGCGCCGGAGGGGCACGCCTCCTCGCAGAGCTCGGCCGGCGCGTCGTCTGCGACGCGTATCTCGGCGGCGTATATCCTGCAGGGTGTCTCGGGCTTCCTTCTCCAGGCCACCGCGCCTCTCCCACGGGCTGGGCCTAGCGTGTGATGCGCCCCGGCGGAGGTAGAGGGGCCTGCGATGAGAGAATTGTAGGGCAGGAACCCCGGCCCGGGGGCCGGCGTCTGGCCCCGTGCAGCGTGAGGGGTTCCTGCCCCGAGGTCGGACCCGGCGTCACCCGTGCCGCCAGGCGGCGGCGTCCGCCGGGCCACCACCCCCTGTGTATCCCCGCTGCGGGGCTCTGTGGCTTATTTCGTGTGCTGCCTTAGCTCTGAGCGGATAGACTCTATTAGTGGCGCCAGCTTGCGGCTGGCTGCCTCCCATTGTTCGCCGCGGAGGTTGAGGTCGAGGCTGAGCGGCGTCACGGCTATCGCGCGCTCCTTGTGGACAACGTAGACGTCGGTGCCGGGCTCGGGGTCGACGAGTGTACCGTAGAGCCAGTAGTACTTGTTGCCCCTGGGGTCGTAGAGTATGCTAACCTTCTGGAGGAACTTGACCCTCGCAGCCGGCGCTATCTTGGCCTCCGTTTCCGGTGTGACGCGGCGGGGGAAGTTGATGCTGAGGAGGTCGGCCTCCTCGGGGATGCCGTTGTCTAGCACCCAGCGTACTATCCTCCGAATAGCCCTCTTCATGTTCTCCCATGTCTCCATGTCCTCCTCTAGTTCGGAGGCGTCGCTGACGTTCGCCGAGAACGCCACCCCCATTATGCCGAGCAGCGCCGCCTGCGCCGCAGCGCCTATGGTGCCGCTGCTGAGGATAACCTGGATGCTCGTATTGTCGCCTATGTTGACCCCTGAGACGACCAAGTCTATCTTGGGGGAGAGCTCCTCAAGCGCCAGGTAGATGACGTCACTCGGGGTACCGTTAGTCATGTAGACCGTGACACCGTTCCACAGCTTAATCTTCGAGAGCTTGAGCGGCTTGTGGAGCGTGATGCCTAGCCCGCTGGCGCTCTTCGGGGTCTCAGGGGCCAGCACGTAGACCCTGCCCAGGTCCCGGACGGCCTCGTACAGCAGACGCAGCCCAGGGCTATGGACGCCATCATCGTTCGTCACGAGTATCCTCGGCTCCTGCACTTCACGCACCACCCCGCGCCAAGGCAGCCACGTTGACGTATTTTCTACGCTACCCCGGCGTGCAGGCCCTGCAGGGCCCCAGCCGGCGCCGCCCCTCCTCCCGGAGCCTCACCAGCTCGTCCCCCCGCGGGAGCCGCCCATGCCGTGCAGCGAAGAGAGACACGTCCTCCTCCAGGTCGAGCTCAGTGTAGACGCCGAGCATGTTGAGCCGCCTCCTCGCCTCCTCGAGGCCCCACGCCCCCAGCAGCCTGCCCCCGAGGGCCCAGGACGCCACAGTCTCCGCGTCCAGGAACACCGTGAGCGCCTGCAGCAGCCCCACCTCCACGGCACGGGTCCCACCCCGCAGGCCGAGCCTCCCCCAGCGGCCCCGCAGCGCCTCCAGCTGCGGCCTCCCCGCCTCCGTGTAGACCCTCGCCAGCACCGCCTCGAGCGCCTCGAGGTCGAGGCTTGAGAGGCCACGGGCCCAGCGGTAGCCCCGGCGCCTAGCAGCCCGGGCCACATAGCCGAGGACCTCCCCCTCCGACAGCTCCCCGTCCGCGCCCGGGCTGTGGACCGCGACGAGCGTCTCCCCCAGCCGGGCCTCCAGGGCCGCAGCGAGGCCGACCGCATCGGCCAGGGGGCTCCAGAGGCCCGGCTCGCAGCCGCAGGCAAGCACGTCGCCGCCAACGTCGAAGACCATGGCGGCATCGCAGCCGTGCAGCGACGCTACCTCCTCGACAGCGCGTGCAGCCCCAGAGGGCCCCTCCCAGCCCTCGAGGAGGTAGAAGGTCAGCCCGGGGAGGGCCTCGGCGGCAGCGCAGGCGGCGGGGACGAGGAGCCTGCCGCCCCGGACGGCGGAGCAGCCCCGCTGGGGGATCCTGGCGGCTAGCCCGGTGCCGGTGGGCTCTACGCCGGCGAGGCGGTGGAGAGGGATAGGCCCGGGAAGGGGGTCGCGGACGTACCTCTCCCAGGGTATGGCGGCGACCACCGCCTCGGCGCCGGCCCGGGCAGCTGCCGCGGCGAGAACGGCGGCGCTGCCTGCGTCGCCGCCTCCCCCGGTGGCTAGGATGAGTATGCACCTCGGCCTCTGGGGGAAGAGGTCGCTCAGCACCACACCGTGCACCTCTCGGCGGCTGGCGCCAGCCAGGGCTGCCAAGGTAGGGGCTTTAGCCTCCCCGGCCCAGGTGCTGCGTCACGGGAGGGCGCCGGTCTTGGGCAAGCTGTTTGGCACCGACGGTGTCCGTGGTGTAGTCTTCGAGCAGCTAACGCCTGTGCTCGCCCTGAGACTAGGCATGGCTGTGGGTACGTTCCTCGGGGAGGGCTCTAGGGTCCTGGTTGGCCGCGACGCCCGGGCGGGCGGAGACGCACTGCTCCACGCGGTGGTGGCGGGCCTGGAGGCCGCGGGGGCCCGGGCAGCGGTTGTCTCGGGCGGCGGCTACGCGCCGACACCGGCGGTGCAGTACGCGGTGAAGACCCTCGGCTACGACGCAGGCATAATAGTCACGGCTAGCCACAACCCGCCCGAGTACAACGGTATCAAGGTCATAGGCCCCCTAGGCATAGAGCTAGACAGGGAGAGCGAGAAACGGATAGAGGAGATATACTTTGGCGAGAGGTTCCGCCTGGTCCCCTGGAGCCGCGCCGCCCTAGAGGCCAGGCAGGAGCACAGGGTCCTCGACCTCTACGTCGACGCGGTCGTTGAGCGCGTCGACCGCCACTTGATAGCCAGCAAGGGGTACCGCGTCCTAGTAGACTGCGCCAACAACGTCTCGGCGCTCACCACGCCCAGGATACTGCGCCGCCTCGGCGTGAAGCCCTACACGCTCGCCTGCAACCCCGACCCGGTGCCGTACCGCGAGCCAGAGCCGACCCCGGCAAGCCTCGCCGAGGCCGCCAGGGTGGTCACAACGCTGGGGCTCGACCTGGGCGCAGGCCATGACGGCGACGGCGACCGCGTCATAATCATAGACGAGAAGGGGGAGGCCTGGTGGGGCGACCGGGTAGGAGCGCTCCTATCCGCCTACATAGCCGAGCATAAGCTTCCCGATGCTCCCAGGCGGGTGGTGACGGCGGTCTCCAGCAGCAGGCTGGTCACCGACTACCTGGAGCCGCTCGGCATCGAGGTGCGCTGGACGCCCGTGGGCAGCATAAACATCGCCTACCGGCTGCTTGAGGAGGGCGGCCTGGCGGGGTTCGAGGAGAACGGGGGCTTCCTCTACCCGCCCCACCTGCTCGCACGCGACGGAGGCATGACGCTCGCCCTCTTCCTCGAGATGATGGCCAGGGAGGGCAGGAAGGCCTCGGAGCTCTTCGCCCGGCTGCCGCGCTACTACGCGGTGAAGACCAAGATACCGATGCCCCGCGATAAAGCCCTCATGGTAGTCGAGGAGCTAAAGAGGCGCTACGAGGGCAGGCCCGGCGTCAGACTAGTCACCGTGGACGGCGTCCGCGTCGAGGCCGAGGACTACTGGTTCCTCGTACGCCCCAGCGGCACCGAGCCGGTACTAAGGATAATGGTGGAGGCCCGGAGCCCCGAGAAAGCTGAGCAAATAGCCCGCCAGCTGGCCGAGGAGGCCCGGAGGCTAGCAGAGCAATGAAGTACCGCTTCATGGATATAGCGGCGTGCCCCATGTGCAAGCACTTCCCCTTGGAGCTCTACGTGATAGAGGAGCGGGAGTACCCGGAGCGCGAGCAGCAGATAGAGGAGCTGCTTGAGCGCTTCAAGCCCCCGCTCTGCGAGCTCTACTGCTACCGCCTCCAGACACCCATCGGCAAGAAGATAGAGGAGGTCAACGGCAACACGCCATGCAGGGACTGCCTCAAGGTAGAGGTTGTCACCGGCGTCATCTACTGCCCCAACTGCGGCCGCTGGTACCCCATAATCGACGAGATCCCCCGCATGCTCCCCGACAACCTCCGCAAGAAGGAGGAGGACCTCCGCTTCCTCCGCCGCTACGCCGACCGGCTGCCCGAGAAGATAACCCGCCAGGGCCGGCCATGGAGCCTCAGCGAGGCTTAGAGCCGCGCTACAAAAACACGAAGGAGAGGAGGCCGAGGCTCCCCAAAGAAGGGCCCTCCCCCTTTTCTCCCTGTGTAATGGCTGTCTCCACCCTAAGCGGGGCCTACTTGTAGACCACTATCACTACGCGGCCACGCCACTCGCTTATCTCTATCTTCACCCGGTCGCCCTCCTTCCAGCGAATGCTGGCAACTACCTCGTCCGGGAGCCTCACGAAGTAGCCCTTCTCGTCCTTCTCGACCACGCCCTCGTAGGCCATCCCGGCCCACACCTCCAGGGGTCTGGCTGCTTCTCCGGGCCCACGGGGCTGGCTGGGGCCAAATAATTACGTGCGGCTCGGCGGTAGGCGGCCTACTGGCTTCTCCGGCGGGGCACGACTATCTCGACTATCTTGTTGGGCTTCACGTTGACCTTTATGTTCCTCGGGTCGGCGTCCTCGGGGAGGGGTATCTCGTGGCGGTAGTAGCGTAGCGAGACCTCCCGGCCCACGACGTTGCCGTAGATGTCGCTGAGGCGGAGCTCCTGCTCGAGACGTGCCTCGAGTATGAGCTTATCCTCCGTCGCGGTCACGTTAAGCGTCGAGGTGTCGGCAGCCGCCATGTCGACCAGTATGATGTAGCGGTCGGGATACTCGTAGACCGTATAGAGCGGCCTAAGGCCCCCGTCGGGGGTCCAGTCAGCCTGCATCGCTGCCTCGGCAAGCAGCCTCTCGGCCTCCCTCAGCAGCCGCTTCCTCAGCCTCTCGAAAAACTCCTCCATCTCCTCGAACGCGGCCACCGCGACCACCCCTCAAGCAGGCCAACACGGCGTCTAGGCGTACATCAGCGGGCTCGGGCCACCCATCTCTGCCATGGCCTGCTTGGTCTGCTTCATGAGGCCGCGGAGCCGAAGCCTTATCATCTCAGCCTGCTCGAGGAGCTTCTTCGTCTCTATCTCTACGCCCGCTATCTTAGAGAGCACGTTGAGCACCTCTGCCGCGGCCTCGGGATCAGGGAACTCTATGTAGGCGTCTGCGAGGAGCACAAGGTTCGGCATCCGCGCCCTTATAGCGTTTTTCAGTATGAGAGCATAGGGGCCCACCAGGTAGCCGTTCGTGAAGCCCTCCAGGCCGAGGCCCTCCACAAGCCTCCTAGCCTTCTCGTTGCTAGCTATCCAGTAGACGCGCGGCTTCTCAACGTTTATACGGTTAGGCGACGCAACACCCACTATTGAGACAATGTAGTCAACGCCACGCTTCATGGCATAGTCTACCAGCATCTTGGCGAGGGCGTAGACCGAGCCCGGCGGCACAGGCGCCTCAGCAGTAAGCGCCATAAGGTTATCCTTGACGAATATCCTGAGCGGCGGCCTCACCACGCCGTTCGATATAACCGCCACAGGCGGCATCATCGTTACCACGTCGATGCCGGCAACCTCCTTCATACCCAGCGCCTCGACCATATGGTTAGCCGAGATGACGCCGACTAGCCCCGTGTCCGGGAGTCCGAGCACAAGGAAGCTCGGATGCTTCAGCTCGAACTCCTCATACTCCATCAGCAGCAGGCCATCAAGCTCCTCCTCATAGATGGGCTTAACCAGGGCGTTCACACCTCCGTCTCAGGGAGAGCAGCCACAAGCCCCCAGGGCAGCTCCCTGGGGGGAGAGGAGTAGGGGGCCCAGACGCTGCCCCCCGTGGGAGAGAATTATGCTGAGCGGGTGGGGAGCGAAAAGTGTCGCGAAGAAAGAGGGAGGCGTCTAGGCCAGTATTTCCTCAAGAGCAAGCCGGAGGGGGACACCGACGCTGGTTGCCTTGACGCGCCGGCCGGCGCGTATCAGCGTGAGCAGGTTGTTTGCGAGTCTCGGGGCGACGAGGTAGACGGGCGCCCCGGTGACGAGGCTTGCGGCTGCCACGCCTATCCCGGTGAGGCTTGCAGCCACGCGCAGCCTCTCGGCGGGCGTCATGTATATTGCTTCTATGCTGCGACGCGTCTCCTGTGCCGTCGCGGCGAGCGTGTACACAGTCCGCGCCGTCTCCGCCATAGTGTCGCGGCGTAGCCGGAGCCTCTCAGCAGCGTCTCTGCCCTGGGCTTCGAGGCTCTTCTTCTCCTCCACAGTTGTCGCCTCCCAGCGGCGTGTACTGTTCTCCTGGTGGAGGGTGCTAGGCTAGGCCTCCGGCCCCGTAACACTGGGCGCCGGGGTTCCCTGGTCCTCTCCTGTAGTGAGCCGGGCTGAGCCCTGCTCGTGCCCCAGCAAAGCCCCGAGCTCGTCCAGCGCGGGCTTGATTACAGCTAACAAGTGGAGGCCATAGGCGGTAAACACGATTTAAGCCGGGGGCGTCCTGCTGCCGCGAAGACCGAGCCAGCCTGCGCGTGGCACAGCCTGCCAAGGGGAAAACCGGGGCTGGACGCGATGGTGGGGGTTGAGCTCGTCTACCGGGAGGACGATGGTGCCGCCTGGGTTGAGGGCGACACCGTACAGATAAATGTGAAATGGATAAACATAGAGGAGGAAGCCGAGTGGTACATAGACGAGAGCTTCATTCACGAATACATTGAGCACGTGCTGGGGCTTGGGCACGAGAGGGCGGTGTTCGTGGAGAAGGTGCTGCGGAGGCTCCTCTACAGCGAATGGTATGGAGCCTGCCCGCTCAGCCTCCTCTACGCCGGGCAGCCTAGTAGGGCATCTTCACCGCCTGCGCATGCGGGACCCCCGCTATACGCATCACAGCCTCCGGGTGTACAAGCCCAGCCCTAATCGCCGCCTCTACAGACTTCTCGCCAACAATGTTTATTATCGTGGCCTCGGCCGCCTTAGCCATGGCGTAGCTTATGGGCACCAACTCGCCCCCATAGAATCTCTCGTTCACATGGAACACGATGTTCAGCGTGGTGTCAACCAGCTTAGCGCCGAGCAGGTCCTCGTCACAGATAGCCAGCACCTTCTCGCCACGTACCTCGGTGAGCCGCATATACACCATAGGCTCCTCTGTCATGACCTACCACCACGGCGGCTACATGGCGCAGTAGTAGCCGGGAAGACGCCGCCTCCCCCTCGACACCGGCCCAACGGGGGAGGAGGCAGACTCTGACCCCCTTATTTCCCTGGGCAGCGGGCGGCGCCGCCATGCCCGCATATAAGTGGCGGATGAGGCGCTGGTTCTCTCCCCGGGTGTGGCGAGAAGTGGCGCAGGCTAGGAAGGGCCTGGAGCTCCTCTACGACTACGAGTACCTGCTTAGGAGGCTCTACGAGCGGCTCCCGGCCAGGGGCTCTAAGGCCTCCCGTTTCGAGCTGCCACGTATACAAGTGGAGCGCGTCGGCACCAAGACAATCATAAGGAACTTCAAGCAGCTCGCTGACGTCATGAGGCGCGACCCGAGGATACTGATGAGATACCTTTTGAAGGAGCTCGGCACCAGCGGCAACTACGACGAGGACAACGGCATGCTAATAATAAACGCCAAGGTCTCCACGTCGACGCTGAACAACCTAATACAGAGGTTCGTCAAGACCTACGTCATCTGCCCCACATGTGGGGCGCCCGACACGAGGCTGGAGCGCCGCGGCAAGGCCTGGGTACTGGTCTGCGAGGCGTGCGGCGCCGAGCAGCCGGTGCCCCCGCTCTAGCCCCTCCCCGCCGAGGGGCCCCGCTGTGCCTATTTTTGCCCCTCCTCTTGCCCACCTGCTACTCCTGGGGCGCGGCTAGGCCTTGACGAGTGGTTCCCGCCTAGTTCTTCTAGGCCAGTATCCTCCTTCGGTAGTGTTGGAGCCTGGAGAGAGCCTCGTGGAGGCGATGCTTGCACTCGACCAGCGTGGCGTCCGCCACGGCCTCGTAGTTGACGAGGAAGGCAGACTCGTAGGCATCCTCTCGATAAGGCGTGTCCTAGGCGCGATACGGCGAGGCTACGAGGAGGGCAGCATATACCGCCGGCTGTCCGAGACGCGTGTAGAGGACATCATGTGGAGAAACCCACCCAAGGTCATCGTCGGCGAGTTCGGCGTAGAAGACGTAGTCTACATAATGTCGAGGCTCAATATTGGAGCCGTCGCGGTCGTGGATAGGGACGACCGCCTGCTAGGCGTTGTCTCCGAGAAGCACATAGCGGGCATAATGGCCCTGAGTGACATCCACGTAGCTGTCCACGAGGTCATGACTAGGCCTGTCCATACGGTGGGGCCCGCAGCTACGATACTCGACGCTATAAGGATAATGGATGAGTACCGGCACCGCCACGTCCCAGTTGTGGACGAGGAACAGCGGCTCGCCGCGATGATAACCGCTAGGGACGTGCTCGACTACCTCGCGGTTGAGGAGAACCTCGCCAGGCTCCGCAGCGGCGACGACAGTGTAGTCGAGGAGCCGGCCTCGAAGATAGCGGTAGGTGAGCCGGCCTGCGCCAGCCCCGAGGAAGACGTGGGCAGGGCGCTGCGCCGGATGAGACGCCGCGGGATAAGCGCGCTTCCCGTGGTTGGGGGTGACAGGAGGGTAGAGGGGCTGATCAGCGAGAGGGATGTTGTGACCAAGCTGCCCAAGCTTGTCGGCATAGAGATGTTCTATGACTATGCGAGGGCGCGTCTCTACATAGCTCGTGTCGTCTCCTAGCCCCTCCAGGGGTTTAGGTTCGCCTATCCCCCGCCCTTCTCCCGTTTAACCCCCAGCCCGGCCGCGGAGTGAGGCTATCAGCAAGGGTTAGGCCAGGGTGGCGCGTCGCAGAGGGAGGAGCCACGTCAGCCGGTTAGCCAGCCTCCTAGAGGCCTATGGCTACGAGCTGCTCGTCTGGGAGGAGCCGGGCCAGGAGCCTGAAGCCACCGACAAGAGGTTCAGCGACCTGGTGCCGGCGCTCGCCTCGACCGAGGCGGGCGGGTACCGGCTCTACCGCCACCAGCTGGAGACGGTGGAGGCCCTACGCGGCGGCAGGAACGTGGTGCTCACGGCGAGGACCGGCTCGGGGAAGACTGAGGCGTGGGCGCTGGCGGCGCTCGCCGAGGGGTGGCGGGTCCTCGCGGTCTACCCGACGCTAGCGCTGGCTGCTGACCAGATACGGCGTCTCGAGGAGTACTACGGCGCCGCCGGCTATGGGCGGGACGCAGTTGTCCGTGTAGACAGGCCGAGCCTGGAGAGGAGGAGCCGCCGCAGCGAGGACATCCTTGCTAGGATAGCGAGGGCCCGGGTGGTTGTCACCAACCCGGCCTTCCTCCTGGCGGAGATGAAGAGGCTCGCTGTGAACCCGAACAGGGCTATTCTCGAGGACTTCCTCTCTGGCGTCGACCTCGTAGTGTTCGACGAGCTGGACTTCTATGGGCCCCGCGGTGCCCACCTCCTGCTCTCGATAGTTGAGCTCCTCTCCAAGCACCTCGCCTCACGTCCGCCGAGGGTTGTGGTGCTGTCCGCGACGCTGGGGAACCCGGAGGAGCTGGCCTCGTTCCTCACCAGCGTCACGGGCCGTGAGACGAGCGTGATAGAGGGCAAGCCCTTCAAGACTCCGAACCGGGGCATAGTGGTGCTCGGTAAAGGGCTGAACGCTCTCCGCGAGTACGTGAAGGCATACGCGCCGGTCATCAAGTCCAGGGCGCCCTGGGTGCTCGACATAGTCTACGACGAGGATGAACTGCGTGAGCACTTCTACGAGGTCTACGAGGCCCTGGAGGCGATAGGCCTGCGGCCCCCCAGGCCCGGCATAGATCAGGTCGAGGTCCTGCGGGCCGTGCTGGACGTGGCCGAGAAAGAGCCGGGCATGGTCACGCTGGTCTTCGTGAGGAGCATCCGGGCGGCTGAGAGGCTCTACCGGCGCCTCCTGGAGAGGCTTCCCGGGGAGAAGCGGGGACTCGTCGCCGTCCACCACCACCTGGTGTCGAAGGAGAAGAGGGAGGCCATCGAGGAGGCGGCGCGCCGCGGCAGGGTGAAGCTTGTCATCACTGTCCGCACGCTCGCTCAGGGAATAGACATCGGCAGCGTGAACAGGGTTGTCCACGTCGGCATCCCGCCTGACCTGAGGGAGTACATGCAGAGGGAGGGGAGGAAGGGGCGCCGCCGAGAGCTGGGGGTTACAGAGAGCCTGGTGGTGCCGGCGGGGCTGTGGGATCGGAAGCTCCTAGAGGCGGGGAGCAGCGCGCTCCGCCAGTGGCTCAACCTGCCCCTAGAGAAGCTCTACATAAACAGACTCAACGCCTACGCGGCGATATTTAGAGGGCTATGGAGGCTAATAAGGGGCCACGAGGTCCCAGGGGAGGAGCTCGAGCTGCTGAAGAGGCTCCGCCTCGTGGAGGAGAGGGAGACCCTCACCGGGACCAGGCTGGCTCCCAGCAGGAGGGGCTGGAGCTTCTGGAACGACATCGGGTTCTACGAGCATGGCCCGCCCTACGGCTACCGCAAGGTCATAGTCCGTGGCGGCAGGGAGACACTGATACGCAGCGAGGAGATATCGCTCCGCGACGTGGTGGAGAAGTACCAGCCAGGCAGCTTCGACCCGATGACTGAGAACCTCGTGGTCCGGGTTGAGCCCCGCGAGTACCGGGTCTACGAGCAACCCCCCGAGGAGGCGATAGGGGAGCACGAATGGCTCACGAGGGCGGTCGCCAGGTACGAGGATGTGAAGCGGGGCTGGGGTGAGCGGCCAAGCTTCCTCGACGACCTCCGCTACGGCAGGATATTCCCCACGGTGGTGCTCAACGTCTCCGCCCCCACCGGGGGCTTCGGGGAGCTCCACGAGGAGCCCGTCGAGGTCGAGTGGCTCGTCGAGAGCCGCCGGCCGAGGATAGCCCAGACGCCGGGCGGCAGGGGCAGGGTCTACCATGACGTCGCAGTTGTGGAGCTGCAGGCCCCGGTGGCGGGCATGTACCGGGACTACACTTACGGCCATGTCTTCGAGGCTCCCGGAACGGTCCAGGCCGAGGACCTCCGCCTCGGCCTAGCGGTGCTCATAGTCTACCTCCGCCTGGACCCCGGCTACGCTATCCCCCTCGGCCTACTCCAGTACCGTGTCGTCTCGGCGGGGAGCGTGAAGCTCATCCACCTCTGGGAGAGGGAGGCAGCCGGCCTGCTCGAGAAGACCGACTGGCTGGCCGTGGCGCAGAGGCTGGAGGGCTACGACCTGCCAGCGATAACCGTGCCCCTCGTGGCGGCCGTGGACCCGCCGAGCGCGGTCCGGCTCCTCCGTGGCGAGGTAACCCTAGCCCGCGCCAAGGCGCTGGCGGCGCAGGCCGCGAGGGTGATAGCGGGGAGCAGCGTAGTCGAGGCGGGCGGCCTTGTCCTCGAGCACCCGAGGCCGGGGCCCGAGCACGGTGTCGCCTCCCTGGCGGCGGTGTACGAGACCATGCAGGGCCCCGATGGTGGCCAGTATGTTGTCGCAGCGGTCGCGAGCTGGGATGGTTCCCCCGGCGGGCCTCGGGTGGACACGGTGGCTGACAGGATGGGCCTGGAGACGGGGAGCAGGCTGGCCCAGCTGGCGCTGGCGCACCTGGACAGGTTAGCCTCGAGGAGGATGAGGATATACTACTATGGCCGGGACCAGCGCAGCCTCCTCATAAGGCTCCTTGCGGGCAGCTACACTGGCGCGATGGCGCTGCGTGGGGTTGAGCAGGAGGGGCGGCTGCTCGACGCCGCGGAGGAGGCGGCGCGGCGGCTGGGGGATGCGCCGCTCCTCACCGCGGTGGAGCCCCGGGTGAGGGGCTACCTCGAGTGGGCTGCCCGCGCGAAGGCCAGGAGGGACGTAGAGGAGCTGGAGAACGCTCTGAGGAGCCTCGCGGCGGCGCTGGCGGAGGCGACGTATAGGATAGCGCTGGCACTGGAGAAGGGCAGGGTCCGGCTGCGGGGCGACGGAGGCTAGGCCCCTGCTCTCTCCGTGTTCCTCCACTCCTCCGCTACCCTGTCGGGGTCGTAGAGGAGCACTATGAGTGGGACCCCGGCGAGGCCCAGGAGGCCCGCTAGGAGGAATGTCGCCTCAACGCCGGTAACGCCGGGAAGCACCGTGCTGTCGTGGTAGGCCTGGTATATCCACGAGCCTATCATGGGGCCGACTGTCATGCCGGTGTTGAAGAAGGCCTGGTGGAGGCCGAAGACGCGGCCGCGGAGCCTCGCCGGGATCAGGCCCGCTTCTAGGCTGCGCAGGAGGGGCAGCATCACGTTCATAGCCATGTTGAGTGCCGAGACGAGCACGACGAAGAGGGGCAGGCTCCTCACGTAGCCGACAGTCATAAGTAGGAACCTTGAGGAGGCCATTGTGGCTACTAGTATGCGCTTCCTGGAGCGATTGTCCAGGCGGTCCATGAGGCGGGCAGCTGGGTAGCTTACAAGCATCCCGGCGAACCCCGGCACCGCCATGACAACGCCGACGGCCTCCGGCGTGTGCACGATATACTCTATTATGTAGAGTATCATGACGCTGGAGACTATCCCTACGGCGATACCGTTTATCAGCGCATTGAAGTAGAAGCCTGCGAGCGCCCTCTTGACCGCCGCCGGCAACTCGCGGAGGCCGCCGCGGAAGGCCTCTAGGTGGGCGTGGTGGCCACGGTGCCCAGGGTCGCGTAGAAGGAGGCTCGCGGCGAGTGTCGCGGCAGCCGGCACGGCGAGCATGAGGAAGGGCAGCCTGAACACGTCTGCAACACTGGCTCCCGGGCCCAGCAGCGCCCTTGCGGCCGCGTAGGTTGCGGAGCCCAGCAGGGGGCCCGCCACGTTGCCCAGGTTGAAGCTCACAACGTAGAGGCTCATGGCTCTCGTGCGCACCGCGGGCGGCACGCTGTCCATCAGGAGGGCCTCCGCAACCGGCCAGGTCATGGCTGAGGCTATGCCCTGGAGCGCCCTGACAGCGAAGAGCTGCCAGACGCTAGTCGCGGCATAGTAGGCTGCCTGCGTGACGGTGTATAGGGCGAGCCCCGCGACTATCATGGGCTTCCTGCCGAGGTGGTCGCTGAGCCAGCCGGACGCGGCGGCCATGAACGCCCTTGCCGCCATGAAGGCTGTTACGAGGCCGCCTACCTCCAGGGCTGCCCTGGAGGCGTTTATCGCCTCCAGCTTCTCTGGGAGGCTCGGCAGCAAGCCCTTGAGGGCGAGGATGTAGTAGGGTAGGAGCAGGTTGGCGGCGCTGAAGCCGGCCGCGGTTATGAAGGAGAGCGTGACTAGGACCGCTAGGTTGCGGCGTATGGCGCCACTCCACTGGCTCTCCGCCATCCCCCACACCCTATGGCTCGGCTGTCAACCGGTCGGCCTCCGAGGCGTGTTTTTATGGTTGACCCCGGGGATAGGCCCGGAGCTCCACAACGCCCAGCCACGAGAGGAAGAAGAGCCTAGCAACCGCAGCCGCAGCCAAATCAGCCGCCGAGCCTGGCCCCACCAGCCGGAGAAGCCTCCACAGCACAGCCTCCAAGCTAGGCGGGAGACCCCCACGGAACAACGGCAGCCCGCGGAGCCCCAGCTTCCTGGAGACAAGCATGTCCCCAAACACAGCCCCAGCCTAGCTTGGAGGCTGTGCTG
>Ga0256838_1000453_pt1 | contig 25713 bp, 27 predicted proteins | sample 4571419metaG_FD_185978 | JGI IMG/M metagenome (GOLD analysis project Ga0256838, IMG submission 185978) | Hydrothermal vent microbial communities from Guaymas Basin, Mexico - 4571-419 | ecosystem: Environmental > Aquatic > Marine > Hydrothermal vents | place: Mexico: Guaymas Basin | collected...
GTGTTTACTTCTCTCGTTGGGACATTAAGGGTATGGCTGCTGAGCTTGATGAGCATATTGTTATGGATACTAGAGAGCGTATGTTTCAACACTACATGCGTTTTATCGGGAGCCGTAAAGAGATGGAAGATGTTATTGGTGAGTTTAACAAGCATATGGATATGAAGTGTGATCTTTATCGTGAGTATTCAGAAAAATACCCAGCAACAAAAGAAATTTTTGATGTAAAAATTAAAAAAACGAATCGCTCAAAAGAGTTTTTACAAAAAATGCTAGTGGACTTTTTTAGTTAGTCTCTATATTTATTAATTCTACTCTATCACAATCTTTTTTGATGAGTTTTTTAGCAGTTGCATCCTCTTCTGCTAAAACCAAAATATCTGCAAAATCATTTTTATCTACTTCAAAACTCTGAAGTTCTTTGATAGTTTCTATTTTAACTTTTGCTTCTTCATCACTACTTAAAACATTAATATTTCTGTGCCCTTTTGCAAATTCACTTTTAATAAGTTTAAAGATCTTTTCATTTGCTAGTAACTCTTGAAGTTTTATCTCTCTGTTTAGATCTGCTTTGCATAGTATTTTGTATGTGACCATTATTGTTCCATTCATCATTTTTCCTCTGTCGTGGTGTTTATTTTGAAAGAGTACCTTTTTTCCAGTAAAAGTGTAAAATATATGGCAAAATGCAATATTTTTAAAAAAAGAAAACTATCTCTCTTTTTTGATATAATAACATCAATAATACATACAGGATATTTTTGTGCAATTAACGAATGAAGAATTAAGAGTAAAAATTGATGAATTAAAAGCAAAGTTGAGTGTAACGGTTGTGGCACACTTCTACCAGCGTGATGAAGTTTTTGAGGTTGGAGACATTACAGGTGATTCTCTTGAACTTGCGATGAGAACAAAGGCCGATGATGCAGAGTTTGTACTTTTTTGTGGTGTTGGTTTTATGGGGCAAAGTGTTAAAGTTCTCTCTCCTCATAAACGAGTTGTTATGCCAAAGGTTGCTTGCTGTGCCATGGCTAAAATGATAGACGGAATGATGTATGACAATGCTGTTAAAGCACTTAATGATGCAGGTATAGAGAGTAAAAATATTTTACCAATTACCTATATTAACTCAGATGTAGAGGTTAAAGCAAAAGTGGGTGAGATGGGTGGCATGGTATGTACAAGCTCAAATGCAAAGAAAATCATTACAACTGCATTAGAAGAGGGAAAAAAGATTCTATTTGTCCCCGATAGATGCTTGGGGCAAAACATAGCAAATCAAATGGGCTTAAAATCTTCTATTATTGGGGATGGGAGTGATCTTAAATCATCCGATATTATCTGTTTTGATGGTTTTTGTTCTGTTCACCAACTCTTTACACTTGAAGATATCGCATTTTATAGAAAAAAATTTCCAGGAATTTTAATTGCGACACATCCTGAGTGTGATCCTACTATCTGTGATGCTTCTGACTTTGTAGGTTCAACTTCTCAGCTTATTAAATACATCGCAGATTTAGATGAGGATCAAAAAGTAGCAGTTGGTACAGAGTTTAACATGGTAAATCGTCTTCGTCCTAAAAATACATATGTTTTAAGTTCTACAAAACCAGAGTGCCCAACTATGAATGAAACAACTCTTTATGATGTCTATATTACTCTCAAAGCTATAGATGATGGTGAACCGATTAATGAGATATTTATAGATGAAAACACACAAAAATGGGCAAAAGTGGCACTAGAGAGAATGTTAGCACTATGATAGAGTCTTTTGTACGAGAGGCTTTAGCTGAGGATGTTGGTCGTGGTGATCTTTATGCTTTAGTGGAGCCTACATGTGATGCAAGTGCTAAAATCATTGCTAAAAGTGATGGTGTAGTTGCTGGGGTAAAGTACATAAATATTTTAGCTGAACAAGAGAAGTTTAAAATTGTTTGGCTAAAAAATGATGGAGAAAATTTTGTTAACGGTGACTTACTAGCCACTCTAAATGCCGACTCTCATACACTTTTGAGATGTGAGCGAACACTCTTAGATATGCTACTTCATGCAAGTTCCATAGCGACACTTACAAGAAAATATGTCGAGCTCATAGAACCCTACGGTGTAAAACTCTTAGATACGAGAAAAACAAGACCACTTCTAAGAGTCTTTGAAAAGTATGCCACAAGAACAGGTGGTGCAGTAAATCACAGAATGGGTTTAGATGACTCTCTAATGATAAAAGACACCCACCTCAAAACTATCGAAAATCTTAAAACCTACATACTAAACGCCAGAAAAAAGATACCATTTACCGCTAAAATCGAAGTAGAAGCAGAAACTTTCGAGATAGCACAACTGGCATTTGAAGCAAAATGTGACATAGTAATGTGTGATAATATGACTCCAGCTCAGATAACAAAAATAGTAGAATATAGAGATAAAAACTATCCTCATATACTTCTTGAAGCAAGTGGAAATATCTCTTTAGAGACCATAGAATCCTATGCAAAGAGTGGGGTAGATGCCATAAGCTCGGGCTCTCTCATCCATCAAGCAAACTGGATAGACTTGTCTATGAAGATGGATTAAATAAATATTTGCTATAATAAAATGAAAAGGTTGTAGATATGCATACTATTAAACTAGAACTTGACGATACACTTTATGAAGATGTTATAAAAAAAGGTATTGATGTTCAGTCTGAACTGAAAAAAGCTTTACATAAAATTATATATGCAAAAGAGTATAAAATTGCAAATGATATAAATCAATCACTAAATGATATAAAATCTGCTAACTCTAGACCATTATCTGAGTTATTTAATGAGGTTTGAGACTCTACCTCTTTTTGATAAACAGTTTAAAAAATTAGCAAAAAAATATAATCATATAAAAAGTGATTTGCAGATACTTGTTGATGATTTTGATGAACTTCATCAGCAAGCCACTCCAATAAAAAATAATATTTATAAAATTAGATGATATTGTCTACTTAAGTACAATCTATGATAAGTCAGAAATACAAATGATAGATGAAAATATTGTTTTTAATGCTATTAAAAATATAGAAATTTAAAAAGATTTTAACTTATAAAAATTTTTAATAAAATCAACACCCTTGGCTACACTTCAATGAAGAGCATAGACTTACAAGGGAATTTCGAGATGTATTATAGCACAAAGAAGAGGTACTAAGTATATGAATATTTCTAAAATGGAATGTGACAGACAGACTAAATTTAAAAAACTATTGAATGAGGTGACAGTTCAAGCTATTAAAGATGTTAGAGTAGGGACAGATGCGGAAAATATCACCCTCGAACAACTAAAAGAAGAGACTTCTCAGTGTTTAGCAATTGATAAGTTATAATACTAAACAAGGATTGACAATGCAAACTATACAACTACAAGTAAAAGATGGTTATACTCAAAATATTTTAGATATGTTGGGTAGTGTGAAAGATATTATGCTTGAAAAGATAGAAGTAAAACAAGACCCTAATTTAGAGTACGATACTTACTTTTATGAGAGAAAGGCAGAGCTTGATAAGACTATTGAAGCTGTTGATAATGGTAGTATGAAGATGTATGATTTTAACGAGTCGATGGATGAACTGATAGCAGAATTAGAGAGTTAAGTTGAAAATCTTAGAGACAGAGCAATTTAAACAACAGCGAGATTTTTCAGTTAGATATATTGCAAATAATAAAAAAAGTGCAGCACTTAAATTTGCTAAGGAACTAAAAAAATCTGTAAATAACTTATCTTCTTTCCCTTACAAATATAGAAAGTCATATTACTATAAGGATGAATCTATCCGAGATATGACATTTAAAGGCTATACAATTATCTACAGAATAGATGAAACTAAAGAACTCATAGAAATTTTAGAGATTTTTCATAAAAACTTACTAACAAAAGAGGAAAATTAATATGCTACAAAAACTACTACTAACTGCAATGCTAACTGCCTCACTCTTTGGAGTGGAGATAGTTATAAATAAATCACAAGAGATGTATAAAAAGCCAACTTTTGTACGAAACAGTTCAAAAGAGATAGTGACAAACACAAAAACAGGGCTGATGTGGCAAGATGATACTTCTGTAAAAAATGTGAAAAAAACATGGAGTGAGGCAAAGAGCTATTGTAAAAACTTAAACTTTGCAGGGCATGATGATTGGTTTTTACCAACTATTTCACAGTTAGAGAGTTTAGTAGATACAAAGAGATATAATCCAGCTGTAAAAAAAGAGTTTAAAAATATTATTTCTAGTAATTATTGGTCGTCATCTCCTTATGTATTGGATTCTTACAATGCTTGGTATGTGAACTTTATGTATGGCGGTTCAAACGACTACTATAAGACTTATAACTATTATGTTAGGTGTACTAGGGCAGGACAATAGATAGTTTAAAATTTGAATATAAACTATGCAGTATGATAACTTAGCAATTTATAAAAGTAGTTTAGATTTCTATATTTAGATAGAAAAATATTAAGCTATAATTGTATATATAAAAGGATAAATTATTAAACCATTTGAATGGAATGAAGAGAAAAATAGCCTATTAAAGCAAACGAGAAACATCTGTTTTGAAGATGTTTTATTGAGCTTACAGTCTAAAAAACTCTTAGATGTTATTGATCATTTTAATACTGAAAAATATCCTAATCAAAGGTTATTTATCATAGAGATTAAAGAGTATACTTATTATGTACCTTTTGTGGAAGATAATGTAAAAATCTTTCTTAAAAATATAATACCAAGTAGAAAATACCATAAAATTTATAAAAAGGAGTAAGTTATGAATGAAATAAAATTGACAAAATATGAAGAAGAGGTAATTTCTTTTGTAGAAAGTAATGAGGCAAAAAGTGTTAATAATATTAAAGAAGAAATTTCTAGATACACTACAATAGCAGTAGAGCATATCTCCAAGAAAAAAGCTATCAGTATAAGACTTCCTGAGAGTGATATTTACTTGTTAAAGCAAAGAGCATTAATCACAGGTATAAGTTATCAAAACATAATTCAGTCTTTAGTGCATCAATACACACATAATCAATTAAAAGCATCGCTATAAGTGAGGGGCACTAAATGAAAATAATCCTTTTGATTATGATAGGTTTTAGTTTAGGTTTAGCAAATGTAGTGCTAGATAAAAAAACAGGGCTGATGTGGCAAGATACAGTGGCAAACAGAAGTATACAAAAAAGTTGGAGTGGAGCGAAAAAATATTGTCAAGATTTAAAATTAGTAGGACATAGTGACTGGTTTTTACCAACACATGAACAACTCCAAACCATAACAGATAAATCAAGATACAATCCAGCAATAGATAAAAGATTTAAAAATACTATTTCTAGTGGTTATTGGTCGTCTTCTCCGCGTGTATCATATTCTAACGGTGCTTGGTACATTTACTTTGAGTATGGTAACTCGAACAACGACTATAAGACAAATGACTATTATGTTAGGTGTGCTAGGGCAGGACAATCTGATACTTTGAACTTTGAAAAACTAGTCTCTACACTTATAATTGATGAGTTAGAGGCAATAGAAAAACCGAGTGAAGAGCTTAAACTTATGAGAGGTGAGTTTGAAAGTACGAAAGAGTTTCAGGTACGAGTGAAAAAGACAAAGCAGAAGCAGAGACAAGAGGTAAGGGCTTACAAAAAAAAGTATGCTGAGGTAAAGAGAAGTGCAAAATCAAAAGCCCTTAAAAAAGCACTTGAGATGACTTGGGGAAAACCTCTTCTTTCAGGCTTAAAATACGATGCAGACAATGGCTACTTTGTAGCAAATATAAGTTTTGAGAAAAAAAGTAAATTTCATAAAAAAGTGGCTATAAAAGTACCACGAAAGAGTGCGAGAGCTTTTAAACAAGGGTTTAGCAGACTTGAACCTGAAGCCGTGTTTGGATATGACGGGAAAAGTATTGCTCTTAAAGACATCCGTATTCCCTACAAAGGTAAACACTATGTGGCACTCTTTACTGACCTTAGTATAGACGATACTCGTGTAGCCGTGAACCTCAAAAATGATTTTAGTGTAGATAATAGTATATCTTCCTCTGTAACTATTGCCTCAAATGGTATGGAGCATTTTGATACAAGTAAGCTAAGAGATTTTAATGTGCTTGATAGACTTCTTAAAAAGAGTAAGAGTGTCAAAAAAGATAACAAAAAGTGGCTTTTTGTAGTGGGGATAGAGAAGTATGACTACACTGATAACATCAGCTATGCACGAAAAAGTGCTACTATGTTTAAAAAAGTGATGATGAAAAAACTAGGGGTCAAAGAGTCTCACACTTTTACTATGATTGATGAAAAAGCCTCACAAGCGAGAATCAAAATCAACCTTAAAAAGATGCTTCGTCGTGTGAAGAGTGGAGATACTATCTACTTTTACTATAACGGTCATGGTGTTCTGATACCTAGTTTAAATAATGAGCCTTTTATGTTAGCAAGTGACTCAGAACCTGACTATATCTCAGATGAGAAGTTCTTTAGCCTGCAAAATATCTACTCGCAATTAAGTAACTCAAAAGCGAGTAAGGTTGTAGCTGTCATAGATAGCTGTTTTTCAGGTGTCACAGATGGAAAAGCAGTTCTTAAAGGTGTAGCAGCTACGAAAATGGTCGCTAAAAGGGTAACTTTAGGATGAGACTTTAGATGAGGTATTTTTTCTTTTTACTTTTGAGTATGCCTCTTTTGGCAACTCCCTTATGGTTATATAAACTAAAGAGTCAAAATCCTGCTATTTACATTGGTTATGGTGTTGCAAAGAGTGGAACGAAAGCAAAACAAGATGCTCTAAGTGACATCGCTTCGTATGAGGATGGGAATTATTATGTAGCACTTAGTTATGAAAATATCCCCTCTTTAGATAAGTTTGTTAGAAAGGTGAAGAGACTCAAAGAGACTCCACAAGTTGCACTTAACTCTGAAAATTATCTCTCTAGGACTCTTATAAATAGAGAGCTTCAAAGAAAACTAGGGCATAAGATGGCATTTAGTTTAGTGCGAAAAGATAAAAAGTGGTATATTCAGCATAAGAGTGTAATGCAAGTTTTGGATAAAAAAGATTTTTCTAAGTTCTTTGTAACTAAAACTACTCCAAAATTGAATCTCCATACAAATAAGAGAAGAAATATTTTACATGATGGTGATAAATTTTACTTTAATGTTAAAACACAAGAAGATGGTTATGTAACACTCCTTGATGTTTATGAAGATGGAACAGTCGCAACACTTGTTAAAAATGTAGCGATGAAAAAAGGAGTGGTGGAAAAAATCCCTGATGAAGATTTTGAGAGTGTCCCTGAAGCTTCTCTTTTGGTAGAAGGTGAAGAGACTTATGATCTTTATGTGGCTATCTTTTCAAAGAAAAGATTGAGATTTGATAGTTTTGCTTATGCTGATGATAGTCTCATATCGGAAGAGAAGTATAAAAACTTTGATACACTCATCCGTTTTTTAGATGGAAAAATATATACAACACTCAAAGTTGTAACAAAGCCGAGATAGGAAAAATAAACTATGGCTGATGATGCAGAAAAGACAGAAGAACCCACCGACAAGAAGATAGAGGATGCTAGAAAAGAGGGAAATGTTCCGAAATCTCAAGATACTTCGGGAGTAATTACTCTCTTTGTCGCAATTTTAACTGTATTAATGATTTTTCCTTTTATTGCAGATCATATGATACAACTCTTTAAGTACTACTTCTCCCTTGTTGGAACTCCTTTAGATAAACTTTTTATGCTAGATATTGCTGTTGTAACTTTTAAGGAAGCTCTTCTTATGGTGATGCCTCTGGCATTTGCTGTTGCAGTAGCTGGTATTATCGCAGCCCTTGCACAGTTTGGATTTCTTTTTACTACAAAAGCGATTATGCCAGATTTTAAAAAAATAGACCCTATTAAGGGAACAAAAAATCTTTTTAGTATGAAGAAGTTGATAGAGGGACTAAAGATTACACTAAAGGCTTTTACAACACTTGGTGTTGGTTTCGTTTTTTTCTTTTACTTTATACAAGAGTTGCCTACCGTTGCACTTTTTGGGCTTGCTGATCAACTTGATTGGTTAAAGGATAAGATGATTACCATTGCTTTTTCAATGTTACTTGTTATTTTTGTTTTTGCTATAATTGATATTGTTATTGTTCGTAAACAGTATTTTGATGGACTTAAAATGAGTAAGCAAGAGATAAAAGATGAGATGAAAAATATGGAAGGTGACCCTCTTATAAAAGCTAAAATTAAGCAAAAACAGATGGAAATATCACGCCAGAGGATGATGGCAGAGGTCCCAAATGCTGATGTAGTCATTACAAATCCTACCCACTATGCTGTAGCTATAAAGTATGACACTGAAACATCTCATGCCCCTATGGTTGTGGCAAAAGGAATGGATAATATGGCACAGCAGATTAAAAAAATAGCAAGGGAGAATGAGGTGCAAATTGTACAAAATCCACCCCTTGCTCGTTCTTTATATGCTGAGGTAGAGTTAGAGCAGACTATTCCAGAGGCACTTTTTGGTGCAGTTGCGGAGGTTCTTGCTTATGTTTATAGAACTAACAAAAAATAAAAGAGTTAAAATAGTAAAGTTACTATATAATTTCACAAAAAGATAATATGTTAATAGATTTAAAAAAGATACAAGAGAGTAAGCATATCTTAATTGTAGTAAAAGATACTACATTTGCAAATGCAAGTGCATTTTATAGTTATATTTTAACACTTCATAAAAAAGTCTCCTTATATAAGAGTGAAGATATTTCAAATAGGGTCGCTTTTTTACCTTGGTATGATAAACTTCGTGATACAAAGCTCTCTTCTGCTGCGTATACACTTTCCATGGAGAGTGATACTCAGCAACTGTATGCTTTTTTCAAAATGCATGAAATTAAGATAAATAAAAAAATGGCAACAGCTCTCTATATGGGACTACTTGAAGAGTATAAAAACTTTACAACGAATGCTTGTGATGGTATAACTTTTGCTGTAGCGAGTGAACTAATCGCTCTTGGTGCTGAGTATAAAATATGTAGGGAGTACTATCTTCGTAGAGTGCCACTTGCAATTTGGCGTTTGAAGATGAGTCTCTATGAGAGTATGACTCTTAGTGAAGATGCAAGATCAGCTTCTCTATTTATCTCTGATGAGATTTTGAAAGCTTCGGGTGCTAGCTTAGAAAATGCGATAGATATACTTAATGATGCACTAAACTTAGTACATGTAAGAAAAGCTACACTCTACAAGAGTGATGATAACAACAAAATAATAAAGGAAATAAGAACTTGAAAAATAATAATTCATCATATGGAGTATTGATTGCTATGGGCTCTGTGCTCGGATTTGTACTTTTTATTTACTTCTCTTCAATTTTTGAAAGAAATTTACCAATAATTACTATGAGTAGTAGTGAGTACTGGAACCTTAAAAAACCATTGAGCTTAAAGATAGAAGATGATAGTGGAATAAAGTCCTATAAAGTAATAATGAAAAGTAATAATGAGAGTAAAGAGTTACAGTATGAGCAACTTATTACCCCTGAGCTAACACTTAATTTAGAGGTAAAACCACCAAGAAGTGCTTTTACAATGAAAGATAAAGAGATTGAGATTATTGTTCAAGCAAAAGATGTAAGCAAATGGAATTTTTTATCTGGAAATAGTGTTGTAAAAAAGTTTGTACTTAAAATAGATAAAAAAAGACCAAAGTTAAACATCATAAATAACTCTTATAAAATTTCCAAAGGGGGTTCAGCACTTGTAATTTTCAAATTAAAAGATGAAAACCTAGCTGAATTTTACATAGAAGGGAATCATGGTAAAAAATTTATACCACAAGCTTTTTATAAAGAGGGCTACTATATTTCACTCCTCGCTTGGCCTGTTATGGATAATAGTTTTAGAGCAACAATAGTAGCAATAGATTTAGCAGGAAATGTTGCAAAAATGCATGTGCCTCTTTACTTAAAAGAGAAAAGTTATAGAGTTTCTAAAATAAAGCTCTCAGATAAGTTTTTGAAAGGTAAAATCGCTGATTTAGCTGAAGAGTTTGAAGAGACTCAAGGGGTTGTAGAGCCAATAGAGCAGTTTAAAATTATAAATGAAGATGTAAGAGAGAGAAATGAGAAACTTATACATAAAATAACTTCAGTAGTAAAAGATGAGCAGATAGATACTTTTAAGATAAATAAGATGTATCCACTTAGAAATGCAAAAGTGGTGGCTTATTTTGGTGACCATAGAAAGTACTACTATAGAGGCGAAAAAGTAAGTGAAGCATATCATTTAGGTTTGGACTTAGCATCAAATGCAATGGCTACAATTAAACCACAAAATAGTGGTGAGGTAGTATATGCTGATGATAATGGACTCTATGGTAATATGCCAGTAATTTCGCATGGTCTTGGACTTTATACCATTTATGGACACTGTTCTAGTTTAAAAATAAATGTTGGTGATACTATAACAAAAAATGAAGTTATCGCAAATACAGGAAAAAGTGGTTATGCTATGGGGGATCACCTTCATTTTGGTGTCTTAGTTCAAGGTATAGAAGTTCGTCCTCAAGAGTGGATGGATAAGCAGTGGATTAAGTTGAATATTACAGATATTATTAAGAGTAGTAAGAAAATTATAGATAGAAATTAATAGAAATTTTTTTGAGTGGAGATAAAATATGTATCAAACAACGATTAAAAAAAGTGTAGAATTAGTAGGAATTGGACTGCATAAAGGTTCTCCTGTAAAGCTTCGCTTAGAACCATTAGAGTCAAATAGTGGTATAGTTTTTTACCGTAGTGATGTGGATGTTTCCATCCCTCTTATTCCTGCTAATGTTGTTGATACTAGAATGGCAACTGTTATTGGTAAAGATGGGCATGTTATATCTACTATAGAGCATCTTCTCTCTGCTGTTTATGCTTATGGAATCGATAATTTACGGGTTATTGTCGATGCTGATGAGGTACCTGTTATGGATGGAAGTAGTGCAAGTTACTGTATGCTTTTAGATGAGGCTGAGGTGATTGAGCAGGATATTCCTAAAAAAATTATGCGAATTAAAAAAGATATAGAGGTGAGAGAGGGAGAAAAGTATGTAAAACTTTCTCCATCTCCTGATCTTCAGTATGATTTTACTATTAAATTTCCTCATCCTGTTATTCAAAAACAGGAGTATGTTCTGAAGTTCACTAAGGAGTCTTATAAAAAAGAGATCTCTCGTGCACGAACTTTTGGTTTTTTACATGAGGTGCAGTATCTTCGTTCTAAAGGCTTAGCTCTTGGGGGTTCTTTAGAAAATGCAATAGTTCTTGATGAAAAAAAGATACTAAATCCTGAGGGTCTTCGTTTTGATGATGAGTTTGTCCGTCATAAAATTTTGGATGCGATTGGGGACATGTCTCTTATTGGGATGAATTTTATAGGAAACTATGAAGCATTAGCAGGGAGCCATGACTTAAACCATAAGTTAACACTAGCACTTTTAGCAGATGCAGAAAACTATGAGGTTGTCGAGTTAGCAGGTGAGAAAACAAGAGAGTTAGAAAAAGCATATGCCTAAAAAAGTTGATCTCCTTCTCATTGCACTTACTTCTCCTATAAAAATAGGAATTTATGAAGATGCGATTCTTATAAAGAGTATAGAGTCTGATAAAAAAAGTTCAGATATTTTACCTACTCTTTACAAAGAAATTCTACAAGAGTATGATGTGCAAAAACTTCTTTATGCAAATGGTCCAGGGAGTTTTATGGCAATTAAAGTTGCCTATATTTTTTTAAAATCTTTAAGTATTTTAAAAAAAATACCACTTTTCGCTACATCTGCATTTAATTTTAATGAAAATACGCCAATAAAAGCGATTGGTAAGTTACACTTTGTTAAAGTTGCATCAGAAATAAAAACTCAGAAACTAGAAACGGCACCCGAGGTTAAGTTTAGGCTTCCTGCTCAGCTCGATTATAGTGAGTTTACAAGCAATGCAACACCTCTTTATATTATAGGAGCTGTTGGATAATTTAGGATAGAAAATTGACAATAAGTGTACCCGCAACATCAGCAAACTTAGGACCAGGTTTTGATTCACTTGGTCTTGCCGTAGATCTTCGAAACCGAGTGGAGTTTCACCCCTCAAAATTTTTCAGTGTAAGTATTAAAGGCGAGGGTGAAAACAATCCACGTTTAAAGGGAAATAACCTTTTTATAAGTATTTTTAATGAGCATTATTCACGTCTTACTAAGAAAAAACAGAATTTTAAATTTACTTTTTACAATAAAATTCCGATGTCTCGTGGTCTTGGTAGCTCCTCTGCTGTTATTGTTGCAGCTATAGCTTCAGCACATGAAGCAGCGGGTATAAGAGTAAGTAAACGCCGCATCTTAAATCATGCACTTGTATATGAAGCCCATCCTGATAATATTACTCCTGCCGTGATGGGTGGGTTTAATGCTGCAACAGTTGAAAAAAATAAAGTTTTTTCTCAGCGAAAGCATCTACCTGATTATCTGAAAGCAGTTGTAGTTATACCAAACAAGCAGATGAATACATCAAAATCACGTACAGTACTACCAAAATCATATTCAAAAGAGAATGCCGTGTATAACCTTTCACACACAGCATTAACAGTTGCAGCTTTTTTTAATGAAGATTGGGAAATGCTTAAACTTGCTGCACAAGATAGATTTCATCAAAAAGCAAGAATGAAAACATTGCCTGAACTTTTTGCTGTACAAAAAGTTGCATATGAGTCTGGTGCTTTAATGAGCACACTCTCAGGGAGCGGAAGTACCTTCTTTTCACTTGTATATGATGATGATTCTTCAATGATTGCAAACAAGTTTTCTCAAAAATTTCCAGACTTTAATGTGAAAATTTTAGATTTTGATAACAATGGTTTAATAATAGAGCGATAAAGCCTATTAAATAAAGTAAGATTTAGATATAATGGCAAAAAAAAATCATCTACCAACTAGAATGTGTGTTTCATGCAGGAAAAAAGATAGTCAGAACAATCTAGTGCGACTTCAGTGTAAAGAGGGCGAACTAGATTGTTTTAACGGTCGCGGTAGAAGTTTTTATTTATGTAACGAGTGTCTTTTAAATGAGAAAAAACTCTCAAAATCACTTATGCGACAATGCAGAAGTAATAAAAAAGATAAACTTATGAACAAACTAAAGGAGATCATCACTGATGACAGATAAAGTTAGCGTTAAAGAAATTGCAGACGAATTGGGAATTGCTTCTAAAGATGTCTTAGAAAAAGCTAAGAGTATGGGTATAGAAGTAAAAGCTGCACAGAGTAAAGTAACTATGGAACAAGCAGAAAGCATTGCGAATTTTATAATGAATGGTGAAGATGAAAAACCAGCTCCTAAGCCAAAACCAACAGTTGTAAAAAAAGCTAAAAGTGAAACTCCAAAAGAAGAGATAGCTAGTGAGCCTAAAACTGAAACACCTAAAAGTGAAGCAGTAAAAACTGAAGAGGTTGTTGAGACTGTTATTGCTAAAGAAGAAACTACAGTAGAGACAGTTGCCAAAGAAGAGTCAAAAATAGAAGCACCTGTTGTTGATACAGCTAAAAAAGAGCCAGTGAAAGCTGTAAAAAAACCTTTAACTACACTTAGAGTTGTTACTCCTGTAAGTAGAACAGGGCTCAAAAAATCTGGTCTTAAAATTGTTAAAAAGAAAAAGCCAAAAGTTGAAGAGAATTATTCTCTACCACAGAAGCAAGCTTCTGTCTCTTCTTATGGAAAAATGAGTGCTGAAGTTTTAGAAGAACTAGCACAGAGAAAAAGATCTAAACAGGGTTCAAGAACTGCTTCTAAACAAGAGCAAGGTAGACGAATGGATATCTTTGGTGGCAGTATGAGCGATGTTACTATGGACATGGATAATGAGGTAACACTTCTTGATCTTAACTCTACAGAACGTGCACCACTTCCTGTTGAAGAGCCAAGAAAACCTCGTCCTCCAAGACCTGCTGGACGAAATGGCAATAAAAAAGCTGCACCTCGTGGACGTAAAGTTCGTAAAGATAAGCGTAAAAAGTATGCAAAATCTTCTCATGAAGAAGAGGTTGTAACTCATGTTGAAATTCCAGAGGATATTCGTGTTTATGAGTTTGCAGAAGCATTGAAACGTCCTATGTCTGACATTATTAAAGTTCTTTTTGATCTTGGTATGATGATGACAAAAAATGATTTTCTTGGAAATGATGAGATTGAAATTCTTAGTGAAGAGTTCGATGTTGAAGTAACTATAATTGATCCTAAAGATGAGTTTACTCATGAAGAGGAAGATATAGAAGCGGATCCAAATGCAACTGAGAGAGCTCCTGTTATTACTATTATGGGTCATGTTGACCATGGTAAAACTTCACTTCTAGATGCTATTCGTGAAGCAAAAGTTACTGAGGGTGAAGCTGGTGGTATTACGCAACATATTGGTGCTTATACTATTGAACAACATGGTCGTCCGATTACATTTATAGATACACCGGGACATGCTGCATTTAGTCATATGCGTCAAAAAGGTACAGAGATAACAGATATTATTATTATTGTTGTTGCTGCTGATGATGGTGTAAAACCACAAACTCTTGAAGTAATTAAACTTGCAAAAGAGTCAGGTGCTCCAATAATCGTTGCTCTTAATAAAATGGATAAAGAGACTGCACAACCAGATATGGTAAAAGGTCAGATGGCTGAACATGGTATTAACCCTGTTGATTGGGGTGGAGATATTGAGTTTATTCCAGTTTCTGCAAAATCAGGTCTTGGTATTAATGATTTACTTGAAAATATTCTTACAACTGCTGAGATTTTAGAACTTAAAGCAAATATTGATGCCCCTGCTAAAGCAGCTGTTATCGAGTCTTCTTTAGAAAAAGGTCGTGGTCCAGTTGCTACTGTAATCGTACAAAATGGTACACTTAAAGTTGGTGACTATGTAGTTTGTGGTGCAGCATATGGTCGTATTAAAGCGATGATAGATGAGCATAAAAAACAAATTAAAACACTTTTACCATCCCACACAGCAGTAATTGCTGGACTCAATGAAGTTCCAGCATCTGGCGAAGTTATGATGGTTATGTCAAGTGATAAAGAAGCAAAAGAGTTTGCACTTAAACGTCATGAGTACGATAGACATAAAGAGCTTTCAATTTCTACTAAATCTTCATTAGAAGATATGACAGCTATGATTGCAGAGGGTAAATTAAAATCTCTTAAAGTTGTACTTAAAACAGATGTTCACGGTACTCTTGAAGCGATTCGAAGTTCTATACTAGCACTTAGAAATGATGAAGTTAAAGTTAACATTATCTCTAGTGGTGTTGGTGGTATTACTGAAAATGATGTTGAGCTTGTAAACAACTCTGAAAACTGTGTACTTCTTGGATTTAATGTTCGTCCTACAGGTGCAGTTAAAGCAGCGGCTAAACAGAAAGGTGTTGCAATTAAGACTTATTCAATTATCTATCAACTTATTGATGATATTACTGGTATGCTTACTGGTATGATGGCTCCGAAATACACTGAAGAAAATACTGGTCAAGCAGAAGTGAAGGAAGTATTTAAAATTCCTAAAGGTCTTGTTGCTGGTTGTATTGTTGTGGATGGTCGTCTTATCCGTGGTGGTATGGTTCGTGTTATTCGTGAGGGTGTTGTGCATTATGAAGGTGAACTTACTTCACTTAAACGCTTTAAAGATGATGTTGAAGAGATCGGAAACGGTTATGAGTGTGGTGTTGTTATCAGTGGTTATGATGATGTTATACCAGGCGATGTTCTTGAAACATTCAAAAAAGTTGAGCAGAAAGTAGAGTTGTAAACTTTATGACAGAAGCACAGATAAAACTTAAGAGAACGGAGTCAGTTCTCTTAGAGTTAATACCCCAAGCACTTGGTGCGATGAATGATAAAAGACTTCATGAACTTGATATTTTAGAAGTTGTATGTTCTCGTGGTAAAAGTGATGCAAAAGTTTATATAAATCCCCATGAATTTACAGAACAAGAGAAACGTGATTATTTGAAACTTTTAAGAAAAGCACGCCCTATTGTTGAAACATATTGTTTAAAAGATCAGGGTTGGTACAGATGTCCTAAGTTTACATTTGAGTTTGATGAGCAACTTGCAAAGTCAAAAAAAATAGATGATTTATTTAAAAAAATAGCGAAAGAGAAACAAGAGGAAGAAGTATGAGTCTACAGAGTGATATAGAATCAATAATAAAATCAGTTGATTTAGAGCTGTATGATGCTGTTATTGTAAATGATGGCGATGATACTATTTACCGTATAAGTGTAATTTCTACGGAAGTAGAAGATGGCAAACGAAAGGGTGTAAGTCTTGATACATGTGTTGAACTTACACACTTAATATCGCCTCTTTTAGATGTAACTCCTCCTGTTTCAGGGGATTATAGACTTGAAGTAGGGAGTGCTGGAATTGAAAGAAAGCTTGTAAATATTTCACATTTTAAAAAGAGTATTGGTGAAAAAGTTTCTTTAGTTTATAGTGGTAAAGAAAAAGTGAAAGGTATTTTAGTAAAAGTTGAAGGTTCTAAAATATTTGTAGAGAGTGAGGATGAGACTATAGAAGTTGAATTTAATGAAATCGCAAAAGCTAAAACATACTTTGAATGGTAATAGACGATAGTTTTTTTATGGGTCTCGCTCTTAAAGAGGCTTGGAAATACCAAGGTTTAACCTACCCTAACCCTGCTGTTGGCTGCAGTGTGGTTGGTGAGAATGGTGAACTTTTAGCAGTAGAAGCACATCATAAAGCAGGAGAACCTCATGCTGAAGTGAATGCCCTTAAACAAGCCTATTATAAACTTACAGACGATAGCTATATATTAGCCCTTACAGACTCTACAGATATTCACACACACCTTTTAAGTAATCATAACAATATTTTTAAAAATTGTAAACTCTACACAACACTAGAACCTTGTGCTCATGTGGGTAAAACACCTTCTTGTGCAACACTTATTAGTGAACTAGGCATTGCTGAAGTTTATGTTGGTTCTCATGATAAGAGTAAGCTTGCTGGTGGTGGTATTATGCGTCTACAAATGAATGACTGTATGGTGTATAGTGAACTTTTAGAGTCCGAGACTGATGCACTTCTTTTACCCTTTAAATCTCATTCCAAAGATAAGTTTGTTTTCTTTAAATGGGCACAGCGTTTAAATGCGACAACTGATGCTGGAAATGTAAGTTCACATGAGTCAAGGAAAAATGTTCATGCTATGCGTGATGTTTGTGATTTACTTGTTATAGGTGGTAATACGGTACGAGTAGATAGACCTACTCTTGATGCTCGTTTAGTAGATGGCAGGGCCCCTGATATTTTAATACTAAGCAGAGAAAAAGAGTTTGACAGAACTATACCACTCTTTAATGTAGAGGGGCGAAAAGTATTTATAGAAGATAATCTCTTCAAAGTAGATGAGTATAAAAATATTATGATTGAAGGAAGTGCAAAAATGTATGCACTTACTCGTGAAATAATTGATTACTACTTATGTTATATAGCTCCTAGTTTTGGTGGTAAAAATGGATTTGAAAATTTAGAAGATAAATTTGAGATTTTAAATCTAGAAAAAGAAGATGAAGATATAATCATGTGGATGAAAAGAAGGAACTAATTTATGAGCATACTAAAAGAAAAAGGCACTCAAAAACAGGAAAAGATTGTTGAAATGTTTGATGATATAGCATCAACCTATGATACAGCGAATCGTGTTATGAGTATGGGTGTAGATATCTCATGGAGAAAAAAAGCTTGTGATCTCTCTTTTGAGTACTATGGAAAAAAAGAGATAGATAGAGTTGTTGATGTCGCTTGTGGTACAGGTGATATGATGGGCTACTGGAAAAAACAAGCCGATAAAGCAGGTGTAAACATTAGTGATATGGTTGGAGTAGATCCATCCAATGGTATGGTTGATGTTGCTCGTGAGAAGTTTCCTGATTTTACATATTATATTTCAAAAGCAACACAAATTCCCTTAGAAGATGCTAGTGCTGACTTTTTGAGCATTACTTATGGTATACGTAATGTAGTAGAGCGCCAAGAGGCATTTTATGAGTTTAACCGTGTTCTTAAAAAAGATGGACTTGTAGTCATCTTAGAGTTTATGAAAGATGAAAACAAAACACTTCTTAAAAAAATACGCGATGTTTATATGCATAAAATACTCCCTTATGTAGGTGGATTTATCTCTAAAAATTTAGATGCGTATACTTATTTACCAGATTCTATAGAGGATTTTGTAACTATTCAGGGAATGCAGGCTGAGTTAGAAAAAGCTGGTTTTGAGATGCTTCATACTCAAAGTTTCTCTATGGATATTTCTACTCTTATGATTGCCCGTAAGAAGTAGGTTCTTTTGTATACACTTAGCGTTTCTGGATTAAATGAGCAGATAAAAGGTCTACTAGAAACGAGTTTTCAGCAGGTTTTAGTGGAGGGAGAACTCTCTCGCATTACTTTTCACAACTCTGGACATATCTATTTTACACTTAAAGATAGAGACTCTGTTATTAGTGCTGTTATGTTTCGAGGTAATGCTTCGAAGCTTCGTTTTACTCTTGAAGAGGGAATGAAAGTTGTTATTAATGCCGCACTTACCCTTTATAAACCTCGTGGTTCTTACCAGTTAAACTGTTTTTCCATAGAACCATCAGGGCAGGGTGCTTTATCTCTTGCGTATGAACAGCTCAAGCAGAAACTATCAGAACAGGGTTATTTTACACAGGAAAGAAAAAAACAACTTCCTAAATTTCCTTTACATCTTGCACTTATAACTTCTGCAACTGGTGCTGCTTTACAAGATATGTTGCGGGTGGCAAATAGTAGATATAGAAATCTCGAGATAGATATTTACGATGTACTTGTGCAAGGAGAAGGTGCCTCTAGTGCCATATCAAATGCAATTATAGTAGCAGATACAAAAGAGTATGATATATTAGTGCTTGCTCGTGGTGGTGGAAGTATAGAAGATCTATGGGCATTTAATGAAGAGCAAGTGGCGAATGCAATTTTTTATGCTAAAACTCCTATTGTCTCTGCTATTGGGCATGAAATAGATTGGGTAATAAGTGATTTTGTGTCTGATTTAAGAGCTCCAACGCCTAGTGCTGCAATGGAGATGATACTCCCAGATACAAATGAGCTTTATCAGTATATAGACTCACTTGCTACTCAAATAGAACAAAAAATAGATCAGAAATTCTATAACAAATTTCAAGAGTTACAGCATCTAAACAACTCTTTTCAGCAGCATTCTGTAGAGAAAAAACTCTCTCATAGAGAAGAGGAAATAGCACAAATAAAAGCTAGTTTTACACAATCAATGCTCTTTAAATTACAAAACTTTGAGAGAGAATTAAAAAATAGTGAACAGCAATTTCCACAAGCTATAGATTCTAAGATAAATCTTGCTCAAAATCAACTTCTATCTTTACAAAAAATGTTAGAATCCAATCATCCAAAATTAAAATCTAAAAAAGGCTTTGCACAACTTTCTCAAAACAATAAAGTGATAGACCTTGCTACTTTGAAGATAAATGAAATTTTTGAAGCACAGAGTGAGAGTGTAATAGTGAGTGCAAAAGTCTTAAAAAAGGAAAATATATTATGAAGTACCCAAAATTTTTTGACACAATCGAGACTATAAAAGTGAGAGATCCCCTTTCTCAAGTTTTAGGAGCATTTGAAGCTGGTGAGTATGAGTTTTCTTACCTAGACGTTGTAAAGTCTGCAGGACACTCATGCCCAACTGTTGCAGGGGCTTATATTATGACACTTGAGGCACTTAGAGCACTTTATGGTGAGCAAAGATCTGTTCGTGGGAATGTAAAAGTAGAGTTTGAAGAGTCTTTAGAAGAAGGAGTTGCAGGAGTTATAGGGAATGTGATTTCTCAAATCACAGGAGCTACAGATAAGAGTGGATTTAAAGGGCTAAAAGGACAGTTTGCTCGTCACTCTTTAATGTTTTTTAGTGCTTCTATTAACTCAAGTGCAAGATTTACAAGAGTAGATACTGGTGAAAGTGTTGATGTGACATATAATCCTGATACAGTAAAACCAAATCCAAAACTGATGCAACTTATGCAAAAACTTACTTCAGGAGAGGCTACATCAGAAGAGACTAAAGAGTTTGGTGAAGTTTGGCAAGAGCGAGTACAGAGAATATTTGAAAATATAGATTCTGTTGTGATGGTTGCACATCTGTAATAATTATTGAAATGAAAATATATGATGTAATAATTTTAGGAGCTGGTGCTAGCGGTCTTATGTGTGCTGCTAATTTAAGTAAAAAAAAAGATGTTTTAATAGTAGATGTTAATGATAAGGTTGCAAAAAAATTAAAAATATCTGGTGGTGGTAAGTGTAATATAACTAATGTTAATGTTTGTGCAGATAATTTTGATGGCGATTCTGAACTCTTAGGAAGTGTGTTGCAAAGGTTCTCAAAAGAGGATCTATTAAATTTTTTAGATAGAAATAAAATACCATTAGAGATAAGAAAAAATCGTTACTACTTTTGTGAAAATAGTGCTCAAGATATTATTGATCTTTTACAAAGGTCTTCAAAGTATTCTGAAGTTTTATTACATTGTAAGATTCAAGATCTTGACAAAGTAGATGAGATTTTTGAACTTACATCTTCTATGGGAAAATATTTTGCTAAGAGTATAGTTGTAGCAACAGGAGGGAAGAGTTTTACTCCTCTAGGTGCAAGTGATATTGGCATAAAAATAGCACAAAAATTTGACATTAATATAAAAGAATTTACTCCAGCTTTGGTAGGATTAACCCTACAAAAAGAGCAATTTTGGATGAAAGAGTTAAGTGGATTAAGCTGTTTTGTTCATATTAAAGTTGAAAAAAAAGTTCTTAAGGAGGAGATGCTTTTTGCACATAAAGGTATAAGCGGTCCAGCTGTTTTATCTGCATCTTTATACTGGAAAAAAGGGTTGATATCTATTGACTTTTTGCCAAATGAAAATATTTTAGAACTTGTAGATGGACGTAAAAAGCTTATTAGCTCCGTTTTGAAATTACCAAAAAGATTAGCAAAAGCATTACTTAAAGTAGTAGAAGTTGAAGATAAAGAGTGTAAAAAATTGACAAAGCAAGAGAGAGAAAAATTAAAAAAACTTCATAATTACTCTTTCTCACCTGCAGGAAATTTTGGCTTTAACAAAGCAGAAGTAAGTAAAGGCGGTATTTTGGCAAGAGAGTTGCAGTATAACACTTTGGAGTCAAAAAAAGTTAGAGGACTTTACTTTATAGGTGAAGTTGTTGATGTTACAGGTGAGCTAGGTGGTTATAATTTTCAATGGGCTTTTTCTAGTGGATATGTTTGTGCAAAAGCTTTGAAGTAGCAGTATTTAAAGAGCTCTTTATATGCTACGAGCTATAATTGTCAACTTATACAGTATTATTAAGGATTATTATGCAAATATTTAAATTATTATTATTAACATTCATTGTAAGTTTGTCATTTACTATGAGTGGTTGTCAAGGAGATAACAGTGATCCTGTTACTTCTAGTGATTTAAATACGACAATTCCCGATTCTAATACAACACTTCCTCCTATCGACATTAATGCTACAACAGCGATCGACAATTTATCAATTATTAATGGAAATGTTATTGAGATAACTGGAAGTGGTGTTGTAAAAGATATTTACATGATGGCTTTTAATACAAGTGGTGCAACAAATACTGAAGGAAGCATAACTTTTCAATACCCTTTAGAGTTTATTACTGATGGTACATTTTATGGATTGATTGATCCAGGTACAGCAACAGTAGTTGATGGACGTATACATTTCACCTATACAGCTCCTGATAATATAAATGATATAAATGGTACAAGAGTGGAATTTTTATTTTACGATACAACAAATGCAGATGTAAATGTCAGTCTTTTTATTGACTTTAATCTTAGTGGAAATTATGTTTCTACAGACCCTGTTTTAAGTACACTTATATTGTCAGATACTAATTTGACAATTAATACTTCTAATCAAAGTGAAGATTTAACGATACATGCCTTTACCGATCAAAGTACCACAAATATTAATACTGTTTTAGATATTAAATATCCTCAAAATATAATAGAAAATGGGATTAACATTGGAACTTTTCCTGCAACTTTAAATATTGTTGATGGAATAGCAAACTTTAGTTATAAGGGTGTTTCTGATATACAAACAACAATTGATGCACTGAATGCTCATGGTATATCAAATCCGATTAAAGTTAACATTTATGATGCAACAACGGGAAGTAATGTAGATTTAAATCTTAATTTTGAAGTAGAAGTGCTTGATCCAAAGTATAACAATTATGTATTAAACCTATTTCCTGAGAATAATATATCGATTACCGAAAATGCTCAAGAGGTTGTTTTAGAAGTTTATTTAGAAGACAACAGTACTGCATTACCAGTAGCAAATGAAAGTATAATTATAGACTTTTTTGATATAAGTCAAGGAAGTATGAACTCCTTTAGTGGAATAACAGATACGAATGGTCATATAGCATTTAACTATAGTGCTCCAGCTGACATAACTGTTTTGGATGATTTTAATATATCATTTAAGTTAAGTGCGGATGTAAATAATGTAAATTATACTACTGTAAGATTTAAACTTAATGGCACTACAAAAGATTATACAGGATATACACTAGCAACTGTTCCTACAAAATCAATTATAACTCGTGGACTAGAAGAAAAAATAATAGATGTTTATTTAGAAAATAATAATTCGAGACCGGCAGCTAATGAGACAATCCTCATTACTTATTTTTCAGGAGAGAACGGAACTTTAGATAAATTTTCTGCACTTACTGATGAGAATGGTCATGCTAGTTTTATATATACTGCACCAGAAAATTTAGATAAAGATGGTAGTGAATATAATGTGACAATTAATATTGATGGTATAGGATTAAGTGCTAAACAAGTAACTTTTTCTATTCTTCAAGATACAGCAGGTATCTTAAATGAACTCTCCTTATTACCAGATACTATTACTGTATTAAAAACTCAACAGTCAAATCTTATCAAGATTTTAACATTAGATGCAAATAGAGTAGGTGTTTCTACAGATATTGTTATCCAAGAACCTAGTATTGATGGAGTAGATTACGGTACATTTACTACACTTAAGGTTACTACTAATGAAGATGGTTATGCTGATATAAATTTTACAGCTCCTGTAAATATTGATAACTTAGATAATCGAACCATTATTTTTAGAGATGTTAATACTTTGCTTGAACATAATCTAACAATTAGCTATGAAAAGAGCTTAAATTTGAATAGTGATTTATATGAGATAGGCTTAGTCCAAGACAATGATATCGCAGTGGATAGTTCTGGTGAAGTATATCTTTCTATTTTTAAAGCACTAACACCTACTGAACTAATTAATAGTGGGCATGTGTATGATGTGAATGTAAGTACACGCTATGGAGATAAAATTTACTTTGATGCGAATGATACAACTTCAGACAACATAATTTTTAGTCAAACAGCGGAACAAGGTTTTGCTATTTATACAAAACAGCAAGCTTCAGTAATCATTATAGATGTTACTGCAAATATTTTTGATGGTGAAAAAAATGTGACAATTAGAAACAGTTTTCCTGTTGTTATTAACTCTGGTGAACTCTCCTCTATATCTATGTTTTATGCGAGTACAGAGCTTGATCCTACTTTAAATATATATACAGATTATTACACTGTTCATGCTGTCGATAAGTTTGGTAATCCCGTAAACTCTGGAACTGTTATTCATCCTACATTAGTCAATGGTGTTAAGCACTCTTCTTTAAGTGATATTAATGGTAGTGGAGAACTTGTTGCTGGAGTAAAAGCACATTTTGCAGATGCTACACAAAACTTTTCAGATGTTGAGGCTTCTGCAGATAGACTCATTGTTCTTCCTTCACAAAATCAAACTAATAAGCTTTTCTTTGGTAACTGGGAAATAGAGTCTGTTGGAGGTGATTTAAACCTTACTGATAAACTCGATGAAAATTCATCAATTAGTTTAAAGTATGTTATAGGAAATGAAAATAGAATTTTTACAAACAATGGTACAGATAGTGTAGCTGTTGCAAATGTTCAAGCTGTTGATGGTATTTATGAGACAGACAACAATGGTAACTTAAGCTTTAAAGTTATTTATGATCCAGCACTTCGTGGTGAAAAAGTTTACATTGCTGCAAATGCAGAAACTCAAAATGGAAAGATAGGTATAGCGATAGAAGCAGTACTCTCATATACAGGAAAACGTCTTGTTTTGGATAATAATGCATTTAGTATAAATAATATTGGTGAGTCTGTAACTCTTAATACAACATTATATGATGAGGCACATGTAGTATTAGATGATTTTCCTAAGGTAAATCTCCTTGATTTTAACAACTCTATTGGGTCTTATAGTATTGGTGGTCCTAATAATAGTGTTGTGACTTTTACTGCTCCCGAAAAACTAGCAGATTTAGCAGCACTTCAAGGGAGTACACACACTTTTAAAATTACATTAGAAGAGACAGAAAATATTTATGAAACGGTAACTGTGACTTTCCCAGATGACAATAATTATACAAACTACTCTTTAAAAATCATTCCAAATGATTTTATAGTTACTGATGCATCTGAAGCAAAACAATTTAAAGTATATATATTAGATGCCAATGGGGATATTGTTGTAAATGAGCAATTAGTAGCAGACTTTTTTGATACAAAAAAAGGAAGTATGTCAGACTATTTTGCAATAGCTACAAGTTATTTTACAAATTATGCAACATTTACATATATAGCACCTGATGATATAACAAATCTAGCAAATACAGCATTTGATTTCAATATTACAATGCAAAACGATAAAAATATTACAGCACCCGTAAAAGTGAATTTTCTTCAAAGAGTGGAAGATATTAACTATACTGATTACAATATTAGTGTGTTGGAGAGCAATATTACGATAAGAGCTGGTTTAGAATCACATGTTATAGATATATATCTTGAAGGAAATGATAATAAACCAGCATCAGACGAAACTATACTTTTAGATTTTTTTAATGGATCATTTGGGAGTGTAAATACATTTAGTGTCATTACAGATGCTAATGGACATGCTGCATTTAGTTATACATCACCAAGCGATTTATCAACTCTTGACAGAAATACAACAGTCCTAACTTTTAAAATGGATAATTATAATTCAAAAGATGTAAATGTTACACTTATAGTAGATACAACAACACCAGTAAAAGATTTTACAAACTATGTACTGAGTGTAGTACCAACAGATGCAAACATTACAGTAGCAGGTGAATCAAAAGTTATAGATGTTTACCTAGAGAATAATGTAACAAACAGACCACTTATAAATGAGACAATTCTTCTAGACTTCTTCAGTGGAGATAAGGGAACAATGAACTCTTTTACAGGTGTAACAGATGCAAATGGACATGTGGCATTTAACTATACGGCACCAAGTGAACTTACTCAAACTACTGGTAACTTTACAACATTGACATTTACATTAGATGGGAATCGTACAAATGATGCAAATCAGACAGCAGAAGCAAATGTAACATTAGGTGTGAATACAACAACACCAGTAAAAGATTTTACAAACTATGTACTGAGTGTAGTACC
>Ga0256838_1000454_pt1 | contig 25660 bp, 21 predicted proteins | sample 4571419metaG_FD_185978 | JGI IMG/M metagenome (GOLD analysis project Ga0256838, IMG submission 185978) | Hydrothermal vent microbial communities from Guaymas Basin, Mexico - 4571-419 | ecosystem: Environmental > Aquatic > Marine > Hydrothermal vents | place: Mexico: Guaymas Basin | collected...
AATAATAGCAGATATTGAAACTATATTATTCATAAAATGGTTTAATATTTAAGCAATCTTTCTAAAAACATGAAAACCATTTTTTATAGGAGTAAAAAGCTTTTTATCTATATTATTGGCATCTGCATGACCTAAAAAAAGTTTGGCATCTTTTTTCATTAAACTCCAAAAGGTTTTAAAACATCGTTGCTTATCGCGAGCATTGAAATATATCAACATATTTCGAGAAAAAAGTACATCATATTCCCCGAGTCTCTCTTGTATACCTTCATCAAAGATATTAATCTGTATAAACTTTGCTGCATGTGTAAGTGATTTATCTACCTGATATAACATACCAACTTTAGTAAAATATTTTTCTAATAAATGTTTAGGTAACTTATCTACACTGCGTTTAGAATACAAACCTGTTTTAGCTTTTTGAATCATTGTAGAATCTATATCAATCCCAACCATCTCAATATTTAACCTTTCAATAAGCCCGGGAGTATCAAGGATACTTAACATAATCGAATATAGTTCCTCTCCACTAGAGCATGGTGATACTAAAATACGTACAGTTTTTAGCCCACTTGCTTCTATAAATTGCGGTAATACCTCTTTACTTAAAAGATTAAACTGCTCATGCTCACGCCAGAAGTAAGTTTCATTCACGGTGACAGCATTCGTTAAATCTTGAATCAATGTTTCAGAATTCAGAAATCGTAACCGATGATAAAATGTACTAAAACTTTCAATCTTATGTTTTAAAAATATCTCTTCAATTTTACGTTTAAAACGCAAGAGTTTTTGAGATTCTAAATGGATTCCTATATTTTTTTGAAGATACTCTGCTAGTTTTTCAAGCTCTTCTTGTGTTAAATTTATTTTACTGTCCATAATCTAATATCTCATCTAATATATCATTAAAATCTAGTACTTTTTGAGCACCACCTCTAAGAGCTGCTTCTTTTGGCATACCATAAACAACAGCTGTATTTTCACTCTCAGCAATTGTTGTTGCCCCATTTTTACGAAGTTCAAGCATACCATCAGCTCCATCATCACCTATACCTGTTAATTCAACAGCTAAAATATTTTTCACTGGTAATACTTCACATGCACTAAAAAACATCTCATCCACAGAGGGTGTGAAAAATCTTTCTCGTATATTTGATGCTAAAGAGACAGTGAAGTTTTTTAATTTTTTTCTAAAATGTAGATGCTTTCCACCTTTTGCAATAATAACCCGTCCTTTTTGAAGTTCTATCCCATTATCAGCTTCTAAGACCTCAACAGCAGAAAGACTATTAAGGCGCTTTGCAAAATTAGCTGTAAAGTCTGTTGGCATATGTTGTACAACACAAACAGCATGAGGATAATCTTTTGGAAGTGTTTTACATATCTTCTCAATTAAACGCGGCCCCCCTGTAGAAGAGCCTATAAGAACAAGCCCCATATTGACATCAACACTAATCTTTATTGCTTTTTGTGCAGAAGGCTCAAAATTTCGTCTTAAAGAGTGAGGCATAACTAACAATGCATTTTTCACTTTTTGTAAAATTTCTTCTGATATCTTCGTAATTTCCAAAGAATTTTTCGGTTTTGGTATATAATCAATTGCCCCAAGGTCTAATGCTTCAAATGTCACATCAGCATTTGCACTTACATAAGAGCTAACCATTAGAACACGTGTAGGCTTGGTTTTCATAATCTCCCTAAGAGTTTCAATACCGTTGAGTATAGGCATCTCTATATCTAGAGTTACTAAAGAAAAATGACTTTGGGCTAGTTTATCTAATGCTTCTTGTCCATTTTTCGCAAATTCAACTTCATAGCCAGCACCCTCTAAGAGTTTAATCAGATAGCGTCTAATAACAGCTGAATCATCTACAACAAGTATTCTTTTTTTCATTCTTTTCCCACTTTATGATAGTGATGCAATATATTTTTCATTCAATTTGACAATAACTTCATCATTATAAATAATTGCTCCATTAATAAGACTATCTTTCGTTGAAGATGTTTCAGTAATCTCATCTTCATTTAAATATACAATATTATCTATATCATGCACCATAAATGCAACAATATGCTTTTTATACTCTATAAATATAGATTGAGTTACATCTTTCTTGCACTCAAAAACTAACTCTTTATCTAAACGTAATACATTTATAGCTCTATGGTTCCATGTAGCAATAAATTCTATATATTCACTTGTAACAATAGAAGAAGATTGTGTTTTACTTAAACTTTCTGTTTCTATAACCTGTCTTACACAACCCATATCAATCGAATATTTTTTACCATCCATTAAAAAGATGAGATAATCATATTTTTTGGCATGTATAGTATCATCAAAAGTACTATTATTTACATGTTTATGAATTTCAATGTTTTTCATATAAAACTGAGGATTTATAATAGCTATGACATCTCCATCATGATTGTAAAAAGCATCCACACTAGAACTTGTTCCTTCAACTTCTTCTATACTAGAGAGTAGAAAGTTTTCAATATCATAAACCTCATCAACTTCAATACCGAGCTTTTTCCCTGCAATTTCTATTACAAGTATATCACTACTCTTAGATGAGTGTTCTATCTCAGCGACAGCAATCACCTCATCTCGAACAGCCATTGCACCTTTCAAACTACCTGATGTTTTTTCTTGAAGTGTAAAAAGTTTACTGTCTTTTTCTAAGACCTCTTTTACATGCTTTGCTGCGATTGCATAAGAATTATCATTAATTTTAAAGAGAAGATAACTTGCCCTATTCTGTATACTTTTAGCTTCACTCTCTTTTACCTGTTTTATAACAGCCGCTGACATTGCAGGAATATCATACTTTTTAAAAAGTGGGTGCGGATAGATCTCACTGACTATCTCATCAGCTTCTCTATCTTTATAATGGTTCACTACCATATCTTCAGTATTTAAATCTACTGAAAGTTTTACACTCTCAATCTCTTCAAGTTTGGTGATCTCATCTACTATCATTCCATAGTGCTTATTATTTTCATCACGAATCACCACTACACTTTTCTCTGTATCTAAATCTAAAAACTTATCGCTATACAATTTTGCAGTATCGATAAGAAGCATTACGTCATTATTGTACTTAGTAATACCTATAACACTAGAATGAAATCCTTTTACATCTTCATACTCTTCTAACTCAAAAACATACTCAACATCTTTTGTATTAAAACAAAATACATCTTCAAAAAGCTTAAACGCCAATACAGATGTTTTCATTAGTCATCCTTTAGTAGAGCTGCCACTTCTATAAGTTCACTTACATTTTCTGCCATCGTTTGTGAAATATTCTGTATATGTTCTGCTGCAACTTGAGATTCTTTTGCATTACTCAAGGATAAATTCGCTGCTGTTACAGTTTGTTCAGAAGCTATTTCAGATTGAGATAGGGCACTCTCAATCTCTTCTAGTTTTATATTTATATCTTTAAAAGTTTCTACACTAAAAGCTATCTCATTTGTGTTGTCATCCATATCATTTGCTAAACCTATCAGAGATTCCGCCTCTTTTATACCTAATACTTGCATCTTATCGATTGCTTCTATGATACTCTCTGTTTCATCTTCAAGATTATCTACAATATCATTGATTTGGTCTAAGCTTTGTTCTGAGTTTTCTGCTAGATTACGGATGTCATTACTAACAACAGAAAAACCTTCTCCAAGTTCACCAACTCGCATAGCTTCAACTGAACCATTGATAGATAATGCTGCTGTTTGAACAATAGTAAGCTCAATTTTTCTAAGAATTTTCTTTAAATACTTAATACTTTTTTTAATCTCTTTAGCCTGAGAAAGTATCTCTTCACTATCTGCTAAATTTTGTTTAGAATCATTCCCTGCTTTTGCTATTGTTGAAACATTATCTTTGAAGTTTTCTTGAATCTTTTCAATCTCACTGTTAACCTCTTGTATCGTTAACTGCACTTTTTTTGTAACTTCATTTGCATGAAGCGCAATTTTACTGTTCTTTTCAGCATCCTCTTGGGATATACTTGCTGCTTCTTCTATCTGATTGAGGGCAACCATACTTTGAGTCATAGAATTTTCAATCTCTTCAATTGCTGAACTCAACTCCTCTGCTGCAGAAGCCAAATCATTTACGATACTTTCATCAGAACTATCCTCTTCTATTTTAACAACAAGCTCTTCTAACATTTTAGCAGCAGCATTAGACTGGTGAAAAGCTGTTGCTTGCATCGCTATAGTTTGTGTCACCTCACTTACAGCTCCTGCACTCTCCTCAGCTGCAGAAGCAATTGTTTCTGAGGAAAGTTGCATCTTAATGATCTCCTCATCTAAGATTTTAAACTCTTCAAGAGATCTATTTACATCTTCAACTATATTCATCAATGTTTGTATAAGCTCTTTCATCAACTGTGCATTTTCACTTGCATTTTGAGAAGCTTCTTCAACAGAACTTTTAGTATTGACAATAGTACCCTGAACACTTTTAACATTATTTTGGATATCTTGTACAACAGTTTTTATCTCTTGGGCATATGAGTTTGATTTTGAGGATAGTGCACGAATCTCTTTTGCCATCACAGAAAAGCTTTTTCCTTTCTCTTCAGCACGAGTTGCTTCTATAGCAGCATTAAGAGCAAGCAGGGAAGTTCTTTTTGCAAGTTTTGTTATAAGGTTTACCGTTTGAGAGATCTCCTCACCTGCGACACTTAAGCGCTCCCCAACTTCTCCAACATGTTCTGCAGATTTTGCAATACGAAGCATATTTTCAGAAGACTCTGTAATTTTATTGGATGCTTTAGAGATGGAGTCTTCAAGTTTTTTAATACTTTGAGCAGATTTAGTACTCATCTTTAAAATACTAGTAGAATTAACTTTTATCTGATTTGTTGCACCAAGACTCTCTTCAGCTGCTCCAGAGCTCTCTTCAGCAGCCGCAGCTATACTCTCCATCGTAGACTTCAGCTCTTCTATGGCACCTAATCCATCAGCTGTCGATCCTTGCAATGTATCTGCAGTAGTTTTTAATAAGCTAACATTATTATTAGGAGCACTCGAAGTTATCGACTTTTTGTGTTGTTGAGACTGAGTTTCTAGCTCTTCCTTAATCGTTTCTTCTGTTTCATGTTTAAATATTGTATTGATAAAAGGCATACCTAGTAACTCCCAATTTTAATTTATACTACAAATAGTAAAGAAAAAAAAATTAAAAGTTGATTAAAGTATTATCTTTGCTTTCCAACAAAAAATCCACCTGCCATTCCTAGAGGAACAACTGTAGTATAAAATAAAAATCTATCACTTATCTCTGAGATAAAACTCACTATTAGCACTAATCCTAAAATAAATGAAGCATAAGCAAAGGAGCCACTACCTGCAAATACCAATGCTAAAAGAGCTAAGACAACACCTGCAGTTATGAGTGTAACAAAGCGTACAATTTTTACATCTTTAAAGTTTTCATTGAGTAATCTTTTTGAACGCTGAAGCTGATACTCATTCTCTTTGATTGTATCAAGAGAGCGAATATCTTCATAACTAAAGAAAAGCTGTGCTAGTGCACCCAGCATTCCAAGTGCTATAAGAGGGATCACTACATCACTCAGTGAAAGCAGACTGCTTAAAAATGCCAGTAAAAAGACCCCCACATATGTTACACCAAAAAATTTCAAGTTTGTTGTAGATCTATTCCATGATGGGCGAGCTCGTATACGATAAATCATCGCTTGTGCATAAATTCCAAAGATCCCAACTCCAAGAGTCAGAGCTTCAATGCCTAAACGAACAAGAGTATTTACCTCAAAAAAGTAGATTGCAACAACACCGCTCATCAACCCCGTAAAAACTCCTAGAGCTGCAGCCTCACGTGAAAGCCATGATGTTTTAATATTTTTCATTGCTGTCATCGCTAAAAAAGGGCGACCAAGATGAAGTGCTGAGAGTGGTAAACCAATAGCTGCTGGGAGTACAACCAAAAGAGCCATAATCCAGTTTGTTGCTTCAAAACCAAAAAGACTCATCACATCACCTAAAAAGAGTGCTAAAAAACCACCTAAAGAGATTTGAGTCAGAACTGTCATAAAAACTAGTGGCAACTCTTTATGTGCAGGCTTGAGTATATGCTCATCCATCTCTTGCATATTATCTGGAAGATTATCTGGGAGTGTATAGCGTGTTGTAGAGTTTGTTATACTAGCATCTGGGAGAAAAGGCATATTTCCTTGGGTCTCCATTTGAGAGGCTTTCCACTCTTGTATATTTACAGCTTCTATCTCAATGGCACCTGCTGGACAAGCTTGAACACAAGCTGGAGACTGTCCAACATCAAGACGCTCATGGCACATATGGCATTTTGTAACGATATTACGCTCTTCGTGAAACACTGGAACGCCATAAGGGCAGTTCCATGTACAGTATTGACACCCTATACAAACATCATCATCATGAACAACAATCCCTGTTTCATCTATCTTGATGTAAGAGTTTGTAGGACACCCTTTTAAACACTCAGGATCTATACAATGATTACAACTCATAGAGTTTAAAAGCTGTGTAAAGGCTGGAAACTCTCCACCCTCCATCTCACCAACACGACGCCACTTTATATCTGCTGGATTATTGTTTTGCTCATTACAAGCCACTTCACAACAGCGACAACCAACACAAGCAATAGCATTAAAGTGAAAACGATACTGCTCCCCATCGTTTAGCTTTGGTATATCGATAGAGTAGGAACCACACTGCATCCCAGTATCGGCTTTGTGATCTATAAAACTCTCTAATGGTGTTTGCATAATCTTTTCCTAAAATGAAATAATAAGCCCATTATATAGAATGAGTGCACTTTTTAATCCATAAATATGTATAATTTTTAATCATATTACTGTCTAGTCTATGTATATTTTATATTATACTTCTCTCACAAATTAACTAGGAGATATTTTAATGGCAGGATTTAAAGATTTAAAAGGTCAAGGAGATGCACCAACATTATTTATGGCATTTTTATACTTCGATATGAGTTTTATGGTGTGGACTATGCTTGGTCCACTCGCATCTGAAATTGCAGAAGCACTCGCACTTCACGGACATATATTAACAGAGGGTGAGATCGCTACACTTGTATCTCTTCCTATTTTATCGGGTGCTATACTTCGTATAGTTTTAGGTTTTGGAGTAGATAAACTTGGAGCAAAAATGACAGCTCTTATCTCTCAAATGGTAGTAATTCTATCACTTATCACTGCATATCTTATGGGTGAGAGTATCACTTATGAAGTTTTACTTATAGTTGCACTTGGACTTGGATTTGCTGGTGCTGCCTTTGCCGTTGCACTTCCACAGGCTGGTCAATGGTACCCTCCTAAACTTCAAGGGGTTGTTTTAGGTATTGCTGGTGCTGGTAATATTGGTGTTGTCATCGACTTTATATTCGCACCAAAAATTGCTGAAATATGGGGATGGTATTCTGTATTTGGTGTAGGTGCTGCAATGGCTATCATTGTATTTATCGCTTATGCATTTCTTGCAAAAGATGCTCCATCATCAGTGTATAAAGCAAACCCTAAAAAGCTTAAAGATTATGGAAAACTTCTTAAAGATAAAGATACATGGTGGTTCTCACTTTTTTATGCTATTAGCTTTGGTGGGTTTGTTGGGTTTGCAGGGTATATGAAAGTATATCTTATGAATACATACCAAGCTGATATGTCAGCCTTTGGTATAGATATATTCAATGAAGAAAATGTAAAAGTTATCGCTGGTTATTTTGGTGCTCTTTGTATCTTTGCAGGCGCTATACTTCGCCCAATTGGTGGAAATACTGCCGATAAAGTTGGTGGGGTAAAATCACTTTACTTCTTCTATGGTGCAGTTGCTTTTCTAGTAACACTTACAGCCCTAGTAGATCTTCCATTTTATGCAGCTATCTTAGTACTGTTTCTCATCATGGCAAACCTTGGTATGGCAAATGGTGCAGTCTTCCAACTTGTTCCACAACGTTTTGGTAAAGATATTGGTATAATGACTGGTCTTGTTGGTTGTGCTGGTGGTCTTGGTGGTACTGCACTTATTAAAACTCTTGGTTGGTCTAAGGGAACTTTTGGTGGATACAATGAAGGTTTCTTAATCTTTGCAGCTGTTGTTCTTGTTGCGATTGCTGGTATCTCTTTTGTCAAAACAAGATGGAGAACAACCTGGGGTGTTCAAGCAGGTGGTAGAATCTAATCCCCCTTTTATTATCTTCTTAGAGGGCAAGTATTTTTACTTGCCTTTTCTTGAATGTAATATTACAAAGGTACACTATGGCATCTGAAACTATTAAATATACAGGATTTTCTCTAGCAAAAGGAAAAGAGCTTACTGGCGATGATTTTTACGATGTCAAAACTATAGGTGAGCTTACTGTCGCCATAGTTTGTGATGGGGTAGGAAGTGCAACTGAAGGTGCTCAAGCAGCAAAACGTACCACCCAACACCTAATAAATAACTTCAAGATTCGTCCAAAATCTTGGAGTATTGAAAAAGCGATTAAATCTTTTATAGCATCTATCAACTCTATTCTTTATCAAGAATCACAGCTAAACTATGAATCAAGTGAACTTGTAACAACACTCACTATAGTTGTTATTCAAGGAAATAAACTCTTTGGTGCCAATGTTGGAGATTCTCGTGTTTATCTTCATCGTGATGGAAAGCTCAATCAACTCTCTTATGATCATGCTATGGATGAAGAGGGTTATGAGAATGTTCTCACTCAAGCTATAGGGATAGATAAAGAGGTGGAGCCTTATTATTTTGAAAACTTGGTAGAAAAGGATGATAAAATTCTTCTTTGTAGTGATGGCCTTTATAATGTACTTGACCCAGATATCCTCCAAGAAAGAATCTCTTATGGAGCTTCAGCCTTAGTAAAAAAAGCTTCTAAAATAGAAAATGATGACCTTCTAGATGATACAACTGCTGTTGTTATAGAGATACTAAAAGCAGATGAATACTTAACACTTCGTCGCCAAAAACTTGAAATTCCCCAAACCTTAAAAAAAGGTCAGGAGATAGATGGTTACACACTTATAAAGCCACTTATACAAAATGAAAGAACATGGCTTGTTCACAAAAAGACTAAAGATTATGTCATAAAATTTGCTTCTTTCGAAGCCATAGAAGATGAAGCGATGCTTGATCTTTTTGTAAAAGAAGCTTGGAATGCAAAACGTCTCAAAGCAAACTTCTTTCCAAAAGCAGTTATACCTAAAACTCGTACTATGCGTTACTATGTGATGCAACTTTTTCATGGAGAAGATTTAGATCACTACTTAGGACATAAACAGATCACTATTGACGATTCTATCGAACTTGCATCAACACTTCTAAAAATGTCTCAATTTTTAGTAAAATATGATCTAGTCCATGGTGATATAAAACCACAAAATATTATGATTGCTAAAGATGATGATGAAAATTTAGAGTTTAAGATTATTGATTTTGGAAGTATTACAGAGATATTTTCTACAGATTCACAAGCAGGAACACCAAGTTTCTTAGCACCTGAGCGTTTTATCGGTGAAAGTATTAGTGAAACAACAGAGATCTTTTCTATTGGTGTGACACTTTACCTTTCATTGACAGGAAAGTACCCCTATGGAGAGATTGAACCTTTTCAAAACCCAACATTTAAAGAAGCAAAGGCTCCTAGTTTTTATAATAAAAATATTCCCAATTGGCTTGATAGTATTATTCTGCGTGCTATTGCTATAGATGAAGAACAACGGTATTCTCACTACTCTGAGATCTATTATGAACTCACTCATCCTGAAAAAGTAAAACCTTACTTTATTAAGAATGCTCCACTTATAGAAAAGTCACCACATATCTTTTATAAACGTGCTTTTACACTGATGACACTTGTGAACTTTGCACTTATCTATCTACTCTTAAAGTAGATAGATAAACTATTCTTTTTCTGCCTCTTGAGCATAAGGGGTGATAGCCTCACCTCTTTCATTTTCTATCTTTTCACGGTGTTCTGCCATTTGAACACGAAGTTCATCCATGATAATCTCTGGAACATTTTCATCTCTAAGCCATTTAACCTCATCGATATGTCCACCGTAATCTTCGCCAAGTGACTCTATGTTTGTCTCTAACTCCTCAAGAGTATTACAAAGCATAATACGCCCATCTTGAGTATCTTTAAGTTCTATAAACCACTTTACATCTTCATCAACACAAATCTTTGCTTCAAAAACTACAGCCATCTTACTTTTCTCTCTCTTTAGCAGCATCAAACTCTTTGGCAAAGGCTACCATATCTTCGCGTTTTTTCATATCGCCATTATAAACAACCTTGTCAACATCTGCATTTTCAGTATCTTTTAGTATCTTAGGAACGACATCACGATTATTAATCACTTCCATCTGCTCATCTAACTCATCTTCAGAGTAAGCCATTTGCATATCTGCTGCATAAACAAAAGGGATAGCTTCAACTACACGAAGTTTTTCAAGTTCTTCTGAAACACCTTCACCCTCTATGGTAATAATAATACGCCCTTTTTCATCATGCATATGATAGTCACACACTTCACACTGTTTTAAGCTCTCTACTACTTCATCTAAACGCTCTGGAACTGTTTGTACTACAATACTTGATATATTCATCTAAAAATCCTTTAATTTATTTATATACAACTGTTCGTTGTAGTTCGTTATTTTCTTTTCTCATTGTATCATATAATTTTTGATAGTGTAGTTTTGTTTCGTAATCTATGGGAGTTCTAAGAGATTTATACTCAACTAACTCACCTTTTTTATACACACCAGAAACTATAGCTTTCACCCAGTAAAAACCTTTGTCTTTTCTCATGTTTTTTACTATACCAATCCACTGTTTTTTCTCTTGAAGTGTTTGCCATAAATCCCTAAAAGCTTCACGAGGCATATCTGGATGTCTTACAATATTGTGAGGCTTTCCAAGCAATTCATCTTGCTCATAACCACTTATCTCACAAAAAGTTTCATTTGCATAAGTAATATTACCCTGCAAATCAGTTCTTGAGATGATAAGTTCTTCTGCAGGTACTTCAGTTTCAATCAAAAATTCACTTTCATTATATTCCATACGATCCCCTTTATTTAATTGTATAGTGATTTACTACTTTGTCATCACTCGCAACAAAAAATTCTTTTTCATTCTTAAAAATAATCTTACTTAATGTCATCTTATTACCACCATAAACACCTATATTACTATGTGTTGAACGTTTAAATAAAGTGACATTATTATTCTCATCACTCGCATAAGCTACTATTTTTGCTTTTGGAGACAAGCCTACACTGTAGATTAGAAAAGAAGATGTTTTATAATATGCTTGTCCACTTTTTGCATTATAAACAACCACTCTTCTATCTTGTCCTGCTGTTGCGATATAGCCATTTTTATAAACAACTTGAAACACATTGTCCAAATTTTGACCACTTAAAACTTTGATAACCTGAGATGTTTTTGTATCTAGAAGATGTAGATCCCCACTCTCATCAGCTACAACCACTTCACTCTTATCTTCATTGAGTGCAAAATAAGAAAATTTAGACTGAGAAGCTTGCTTTGTCCAATTACGTTTTTGCTCTTTTAAATTGTAAGATATTATATCATTGCCCAAGAGTGCAAAGATAATATTCTCAGCATCCAAAAATTTTGCTCTAGCAATATCTAATTTTGCATCTATGGAGATAATATTTTGGAGCTTATTATCTTTATAGATATAAATCTCTCTATACCCTTTTGGTGCTTGTGAGAGTAAAAGTATCATACCATCCAATATATCTACAGAATAGATCTTAGCATCTATCTCATCACCCATAAAATCTTTAATTTTAGGTACCTGTATCGTTTGTATAACTTTTTTACTTTGCATATCTATAATCTCAACACAACTAGCAGATGTAGCACAATAAAGTTTATCATCTTTATAAACCATATCTATAACAGCACCTGAAAGTGTGTAATGCTCAAATGGTTGTTGTATTTCCATTGCACCTAAAGTACTCCATATCAACAGAAGAGCTAAAACTAATTTTTTCATTCACTAACTCCTATAGCATATGTAGGACATCGACTTATGCAAAAGCCACAAGATGTACACTTGTCTTGGTTTATTGTTGGCATAAACATCGCTTTAAAATCTATTGCATCTTCTAAACATGGATCTTTACATGAAAAACACATAACACCCTCCCAACTCATACATGAACTTTGATTTATCGATATAGTAGCATCAATTAACTTTTTATTTTCTATATTTAATACATTAGGAGTACAAGCTACGGCACAATCATCACAGTATGTACAACCACTTTTAGAAAAATCTAATATAGGTGTTTTATCTTCTTGAATTATAATTATTTGCTCTTGACATGAAGTAGCACATAAGCCTTCACAGTTTTGACACTCAATGTCAAAAGCAGCTATATCATCAAAATATGGTGGTCTTATTAGGGTAACTTTAGTCTCTTTATCTGCTAAAGAATTTTTAACAGATGAAGAGAGAAAGCTAAAAAGCTCTCTTCTTTGCATCTGCCTTATTTACCTGACTCTGCAGTATTTAAACCTTCAAGCATTCTATCGCCATTCCATCTAGATTTACTTGCTCCATCTGGATCAATATAATCTGGTTCAAATGTATTTGGAACTGCTAAAACACCGGTGTCTTGTGGTGCATGACACTGTGTACAGTTAAATCTAGCACCAACTAAATGTTTCTCTTTTTCAATAGAGATATGTGCTAAACTCTCACTAGATGTATTTTCACCCTTAATTGCATACGAACTTTGTGGTCTAAAGTTTGTAAAGTGTGAAGGTGGAATTGGTGTTGCACCCATATCTTTTGCTACATCTGGCAAGTGACAATTTAAACATTGATTATCACCTATCTTAATTGGAATGAGACCTGTCACATCATGAGGAATCATTGGTGGAGCATCTTGAAATGCTCTTTCAATTTTATGACCACTACCAGCATAACTGTCTGAATATTTTGTTCCATGAGGTTTTACATTTTCATCATACAGTGATGTTTTTCTAAGACCTAATGAATCTTCACTAATAGTTGGCTTAACTACTTCTGACTTTGCTGGTGCTGCATTCTCATTACAACCAACAAAAAGTAGTGTTGCAGCAACTAAACCAAGTGTTATTTTGTTTATTACTTTCATTTTACTCTCCCGTTTCTTTGTTTTGTACCATGCTTCTAATTGAAAATCTTAAAGCATCATCATCACATACTTCTATACATCTTGCACAGTTTGTACACTCACCAGATAAGACAGGTAAAGATTCTTTACCTATCATATGTAGTACCTGGTTCTCTGGACAAACTACCTTACATTTCATACATAAAGTACAGTTCTCTTCAAGGTGTTGCACTCGAATGAAACTAAATTTACCTAAGATGGAATAAAATCCACCCAGTGGACATACATGCCCACACCACCCATTTTTTAAAACAAATAGGTCAAAAAGAAAAATAATGAGCACTGCTGCCCATCCAAATCCTATACCAAACACAATCCCTCTATGAACCATAGATATAGGACTGATAAATTCAAAGGCTGTAACACCCATAATTGCAGAGATAATAAGACTCATCCCTAAAACCCAGTAACGAATATTTCGTGATGCAGGTTGCTTTATACCTGTCACCTTATTGATTCCTGTCACTTCTCTTAAATAATTTGCTGCATCTGTAACCATATTGATAGGACATACCCATGAACAAAAGGCACGACCACCAATAAAAAAATAAAATGAAGCAGCAACCGCAACCCCAACAAGTAAATTTGTTGCCATTACAGCACCTGCTGCTAACATTTGTAATGCTGCATAAGGATCACTCATTGGTATTGTTCCAAGTATTACAGAGGAACTCAAATTACCTTGGAGAATCGTCCAACCCCAAGCATTAGCTCCAAAATACAAAAATAATAAACCAATTTGTGTAAAACGTCTTAAAATTAAATAGCGATAATTATTCCAAACTCTTTTCATTAGTAAAGATCCTCTAACATTCCACCATTTAACTTGTCAGATGCACTTTGTTTACTAATCTCAGTTGTTGTTTTAATCTCATGAGCATCTTTCAAACGCTTCTCATCATTTTTATCCCAACCTTTGATATAGTAATTTCCAGCTTTTCCTTGTGCAACTTCACGAGGCAATATACGAATAGCTGGCTTTTCAGTCACACATGCTCGCTCACACATACCACATCCCGTACAAGCATCACTATGAACTATAGGTTTCATAAATGCATGCTTACCAGTTCTTTCATTTTTTTGGTATTCAATTGTTATCGCTTCTCCTAAAATTGGACAAGCTCTATAACAAGCATCACATTGTATACCCCAAAAGGCTATACAACTCTCTGCATCAACTACTGCAAGACCCATATCTGCTATGTTTATATCTAAGACTCCATCTGTACTTACACTAGAGCTATCTAATGCTCCAGTAGGACATACTGGAACACATGGAATATCTGGACACATATAACAAGGCATATCTCTAGGAGTAAAGAATGGTGTTCCTAAAGGTTTGTGATCACCCGGTTTTGCCAACATTAAAGTATCATAAGGGCAAGCTTCAACACAAAGCCCACATTTGATACAAGTTTTTAAAAAATCTGTCTCTTTTATAGCTCCAGGTGGGCGAAGAAGCAGTTGTGATGCTGTTACCTCATCTACAAAAGCACTCCATATAAAACCACCCATGGTTGCAAGACCTGCACCACGAGCCATATTGAGAATAAACTTTCGTCTATCACTTAATGCTGATTTTTTCTTTTTAGGTATATTTTCGCTCAAAACGAACTTTCCCTTCCTTTTTCTTTACTTTACTTTACTATGCTTTGTAAATTTTTACAGCACATTTTTTATAATCTGTTTGTTTTGACATAGGACATGTCGCATCTAAACAAACTTTATTGATAAAGACTTTTTCATCAAACCATGGAACAAATACTAATCCACGAGGAGGTCTATTTCTACCACGAGTTTCCACATGTGCTTTTACTTTACCACGACGTGATTCAACCCAACAAAGATCACCTTGTTTAAGTCCTTTTTCTGCAGCAGTTTTAGGATTCATATAACATAAAGCCTCAGGTACTGCACGGAAAAGTTCAGGTACACGCATAGTCATCGTTCCAGAGTGCCAGTGTTCAAGTACACGACCTGTACATAACCAAGTATCATACTCTGCATCTGGCATTTCTGGTGGATCCATATATGGACGTGCAAAGATTTTTGCTTTGTCTGTCAATGGTTTTTTGTTTTTATCTGTAATTCCCATCAAGTCACCTTGAGTAAGAGCTTTAGCTAACTTACCATAGAAAGCATGTGTTGAGCCATTTCCAGATTTTGCAACTGCTTTAGCTGCATATGGATCGTATTTAACATTAAAACGCCATTGTGTTTCTTTACCGTCAACAACTGGCCATTTAAGTCCACGAACTTTATGGTATGTAGTAAATGGAGCCAAATCATGCCCATGACCACGACCAAATGATGCATACTCTTCAAATAAGTACTCATGGATCATGAAACCATAACCTTTAAATACTTTACCATCAGAACCTACAACATTTCTGCTATCACCATTACACTCAGAGTTATCATACCCTTTTTGTGGGAATGCATTCATATCAATTTTGTAAGATTTTGCTTCTTTATTTGCATAAAGAATTTCATACATCGTTGTATCGTCAGTATAACCCATCTCATGAGCAGCTTTTCTTACATCAGCAAGTTTTACACCGTTTCTAAGAGTATATGGACCCCATACATCTTTTACTGTAAAACGTTTAGATAACTCTACCCATTGCCATGTATCACTCATCGCATCACCTACAGGAAGAACTTGTTGTCTCCAGTGCTGAGTACGACGTTCTGCATTTCCATATGCACCCCATTTTTCATAAATCATCGCTGATGGTAAAACAAGGTCAGAAACCATTGCTGAGATACCAGGATAACCATCACTTGTTACAATAAAGTTGTCCATATTACGAGCAGCTTTAATCCAATGTTTTGCAGATGCCGAATCTTGGTAAGCATTACAAACATTTACCCAAGCAAATTTCACAACACCATCTTCAATATCACGATGGATTTTCATAATATGTTGGTTACCTACAGGATTAAGAGTTCCTTCTGGAATCTTCCATCTGTTTTCCGCAATTTTTCTATGTTTAGGATTTTTCACCATCATATCAGCCGGTAAACGGTGACAGAAAGTACCTACTTCACGAGCTGTACCACAAGCTGATGGTTGACCAGTTAGTGAGAATGCTCCAGAACCTGGAAGTGCTTGTTTATTAAGCATAAAGTGAACATTATACGAAAGTGTATTTACCCAAGTACCACGTGTATGTTGGTTCATACCCATAGTCCAGAAAGAAACAACTTTACGACCTTTTTCAATATAAAGATCAGCTAATGTTTGTAGTTTTTCTTTAAATTGTTCTAATGGCTCATCTGGATCACCCTTAGCAATACGAGCTACATAATCAAGTGTATATGGTTCAAGGAATTTTTTATACTCTTCAAAAGAGATCTCCCAGTGTTTTAAGCCTGCTGGCTTATTAACCATTTTGTCACCCTCTTTATAACCATATGGCTCTAGTGCAGGTGCTTCTTTTGCAGAAACGATATGTTCCATCTCATGATTGATAGTTTGCATCTCTTTTGCAGAGTAGTTACCAGCAGAACCATCAGGACGAACAGGAGTGATTGATTTCTCACCAGCTCTTCTCATACCATAACCCATATTTACAGGAGATGCTGCAAATATAATGTTTTTCTTTAAGAAATCCCAATCAATTGCATCTGGATTATTATAAACAATCTCACGAGCGATATAGTTCCACATTGCAAGGTCAGTATTTGGTGAGAAAATAATCTCAATATCAGCTAAATCTGAAGTTCTATGTCTATAAGTAGACATATTGATAACCTTCACACGCTCAGGGTCTGAGAGTTTTCTATCTGTTACACGTGACCAAAGGATTGGATGCATCTCTGCCATGTTTGATCCCCAAGATACAACTGTATCTGTAAGCTCAATATCATCATAACAACCAGATGGTTCATCAATACCAAATGTTTGGTAAAAACCAACAACTGCAGATGCCATACAGTGACGAGCATTTGGATCAATCGCGTTTGAACGGAATCCTGCTTTCATCATCTTTTGTGCAGCATACCCTTCCATAACAGTATATTGACCAGATGCAAATACTGCAACACCCTCAGGTCCACTAGCTTTAAGTGCTTTTCTGATGTTTTTTTCCATCTCATCAAAAGCTCTTTGCCAGCTAATTTCGCCAAACTGTCCTTTTTTATCGAACTCACCTTTGTCATTCATACGAAGTAAAGGTTTTGTAAGTCTATCTGCCCCATACATTATTTTTGCATTAAAGTAACCCTTAATACAGTTAAGACCACGGTTTACTGGAGCCGCCGGGTCCCCCTTAACAGCAACGATTTTCCCATTTTTCGTAGCCATCATAATACCACAACCAGTACCACAGAAACGACAAGCTGCCTTGTCCCATCTCCAGCCACTCTCAGCTGCACTTGCACTTGCTTCTAGCTCTGCTGGTACACTCATACCAATAGCTGCTGCCGCAGATGCTGCTGCTGAACTTTTCAGAAATTTTCTTCTAGAAAGTGACATATTTTCTCCTGTTTGATAAATTTTACATTTTGTTAAAGTGTCCATTAACACCACAATGATAGCAATATAAAATTAAAAAATAATTGATATATGTCAAGCTTATAATCTGCCTATATGCTATAATTTTCTCCATAAGCTACTCATGTAGTTTTGTAGATTTAAACTCAGTACAAAGTACATTATATAGTATTTTGTATAAAACATCTTGACTCTGATTGCATCAGTATGAGTGTATGTAATTTAAGTCATATATAAGGAATAGAGAATGAAAAAAATTGTAATGTCAGCTGTGGCTTTAACAGCTATTATGAGTGCACCAACTGCCTTAAGTGCAGAGGATGGAATTAATATTTTAGATGATTTAGTATTTGATGCTCAAATTCGTCCAAGATATGAGATGGTTGATGATAACAATCCAAATACATCAAATGCAAATGCTATGACGGTGAGAACTAAGTTAAAAGTCACAGCAAATTTACTTGGTGTTGATGGTTTATCCGCATCAGTAGGTCTTATTTCTGTTAATAATTTTGGTTCAGAACAATATAACTGGAATAATTCTAATAATTATGATGGATTAAAAAGATATTCTACTGTTATGGATCCACAAAAAGCAATGTTATCAAATGCTGAAATAAACTATACAATAGATAAAACAACATTACATGCTGGTCGTGGACAAGTAAATCTTGATAATCAACGTTTTATTGGTACTGTTGGTTGGAGACAACTAGAACGTTCTTATGATTCTGTATTCATTGCAAATAATTCTGTTGAAAACCTTTCAGTTTTAGCTGCATGGGTTTATGGTTTCCAAGGTGTTACTGATGGAAAAACTGCAGATACTAACACCGTACTATTACATGCTGCATACAAAGTAGCAGATCCGTTAACTGTTACAGCTTATGACTACATGATAGCTAATGCACATGATACATATGGTTTAGCACTTACAGGTAAGATTAAGATGGATGCAATTGCACTAGACTATAGAGCAGAGTATGCTCAACAAGGTGATGCTAGCATGAAAATTCATGGTGGAGTTCCTTCTGCTCTTATTCCTAGTCAACTTACAAATGCAAAAGCTGATGCTGATTACTATAACTTAGACTTAGGGGCAAATATCTCTGGTCTTTTAGTTGGTGTAAATTATGAGGTTCTTAGTGGTGCTAATGCTACTGGTACAGAGACAGCATTTACGACTCCACTGGCAACTGGTCATAAATTTAATGGTTGGGCAGATAAATTTTTAGCAACACCTGCAGGTGGTTTAGAAGATGCAAATGTAAGATTAGGATATAAAGCAAAAGGTTTAGGTAAACTTTTAGCAGTTTATCATGACTTCTCTACAAACACAAACATTATGAATGATGTAAATGGTCTTCCATCAGATGATTTAGGTTCAGAAATTGATGTTGTATATGCAAATAAAATTCCTGGTGTAAAAGGTCTTAGCGGTTTACTTAAATATGCTGACTTTTCAAAAGGTAAAGTTACAGGTTATGACAGAGACAAACAAGTATTCTGGGCACAACTTGACTATAAATTCTCTACAAAATAGAGATTTATACGCTTAAAATATATTTCATATAAAGCTCTATACGAGAGTGGGGATTATTCTTCTCTTCCCACTCTCATCTCTTACCCATTTTTCAACTTAACTCACTATAATATCTTTTATAATTATTCATAAAGTACCTAAATGAGCTGGCTAAATTTTTTCCAAACGACACAAGAACAAAAACATACATTCGGTAGAGGCATTAATGCACATATTGCAAAAGATGAAGAAAAACTTTTCATCCAATCTTATGAAGCATTTGAAGCAGGTGATATACTCAATGCATATGAACTTTTCTTTCAATCACTTATAAACTATAACAATGATCTCTCAAATGACAACATCACATATTATATAGAGAGAGAAAAACTTTATTTTACACTCTACCAAGGCTGTGCCAAAATAAAAGGGCATATCACAAAAGAGCATCTTTATGCAGAAGCTATCATAGTGAAAAAAGCCAATATCAATGTTGCTCTTAAACGCTACATCTTAGAGAGAAACTACCAACTTACTTATGCAAAATATTTCTCGAATGAAGAGTATATTATGATAAAACTCTATCATGATAATCTAACGATGAGTCCTCAAAAAGTTTTTTTTCCACTTCGTGAAATTGCTCTCAATGCTGACTTTGACAAAGAACATATTAAAAGTGAGTTTTGTGACATTCCTCTTGAAGATATACAACACCTTGAGAAACTTGATAAAGAAGATCTAGAGATAAAGTATCATTTTCTCCAAACTAGCATCACTCAACTAGAAGCAAAAATTGCAGCACTTCCATCCAATGACAATGCGACGATGCAATCCTTTTTATATCTTAACCTTCTTTTTAAGATTGATTATCTTCTTGTCCCGAAATATACAATTAGTCAAAAACTTTCAAAAACACTTCTTGATTATTTTTCTAATGAAAATACAAATTTTGAGGCAAAAAATAAAGAGCTAAAATCATATACAGATAAACTCAGACAATTACAATTTGAAGAGTTTTCAAGTAATTTTTATAAGGCTAAATACACTTTTAATCCTTTAGAAAAATCCTCTTTTAATGATGTTGTAAATTTTATAAATGAATCTCTTACCAAAGTAAGATGGTATAAAAATAACCGATACCTACAAATCATCCCTACAATCTATCAGTATATCGCTTTTAATGTACTGTATAACTATGGACTAAATCCCGCTGCAAGAGAGTTACTACATCTCTTAGTAGAGGTTCAAAATGCAGACTATTTTCATTCTCTATCTTACACTACACTCTATGATACTAAAACAAACACTTTTTCAAAACGTCTTATTGTCAATAGAATTAATACTATTATCTCTAAGCACCAAGATACTTATAGGTCTTTAGAAAGTTTTACAGAAGATCTAAACTTTGATTCACTCAATGATTTTAGTAATAGTTTTTATCTCAACTTTCAAACACTCAATTTTGAGGAGCTCTAATGAACACTCAACATATTTTAGAAAAATACATAGATAATATCATCCAGATAATGACCCCATATGGAACCGGTACTGGATTTATCATCGATGATATCATCATAACAAATTCACATGTTGTAAGTGGTTTAAAAGAGGTAGTAATCAGTGCAAAGAAAGTACAAAGAACTATTGCCCCTGTTATCTATGATGACCCATATTTTGACTTAGCTTTTATATCTTATAAATTTGAAGCTCCAAGTATAGCCTTGTCTCTCTCAAAGAATATTGTAGAAGATGGTGACACAACTATAGCAATCGGTCATCCTTATGGGCTTAACTACACAGCGACAGAGGGGATAGTCTCACGTGCATCAAGACTCCAAGGTGATTTAGAGTATATCCAAATTGATGCTGCAATCAACCCTGGAAATAGTGGTGGCCCCCTTCTCAATATGCAAGGAGATGTTATAGGTGTCAATACCTTCATCATACAGAATGCAAATAACCTTGGATTTTCACTCCCCTATTTTTATATACAAGAAGCGATAGATGCTTTTAAATCTCTTAATACTATAAACATTATAAAATGTCCTTCATGTAAGAACCTCATTCCTGAGCAAACTATTTCTAAAGACTACTGTCCTAAATGTGGGGTGAAACTTGAAATTGCAAGACTACGAAGAAAAGGTTATACACCCACTGGAGCAACAAAACTTTTAGAAGAGATCTTAGAATCACTTGACATAAATGTAACTCTCTCCCGTAGAAGTCAATCATCATGGAGAATAGATAAAGGAAGTGCTCGTATAGACATAAACTATTATGAAAATGGTATCATCATAGGGGATGCAAAACTATGTGCTATTCCAAAAAACAATATAGATAAAGTGTATGATTATCTCTTAGAACAAAATAATGAGCTCTCCTATTTACAGTTTTCTATCAATGAAAACAGTATCTATCTCTCTTACCTTATAGTAGATTCTTCTCTCACAAAAGAGGAGGGAAAAACTGCTATACAAAGACTCCTTAACTTTGCAAATAAATATGATGATATACTCATAAATAAATTTGGAGCAATCAAACAAAAACGCGATGAAGAGGATTAATATATGAATAAATTTTTACCATTTAAATGTGACTTAGAGAATTTTATAACTCATCTCAAAGAGATTATCAAAACAAACAATGAAACAGTAGATGTACTTCTAAAACAAGAGGAAAAAACTTATACAAGCTTTGTAAAACCGATGGAGATAATGGAGGAGAAACTAGAACTTTTTTTTACACCACTCTCTCACCTCAATGCAGTCAACAACTCAGAACAAACTCAAAAAGTTTATACTGAATCTTTACCCATCATAACAGAGTACTCAACACAACTCTCACAAAACTTAGATATATATAATGCCTATAAAGAGATACTCAAAAAAGAGGAAAAAAAACTTAACTATGAACAACTTAGGGTATTAACTCTCAATATTCAAAGTTTTGAGTTAAGTGGTGCCCACCTCGATAAAAAAACAAAAGAAAAACTCCAAGAGATCAATATAAAACTGAGTGAACTCTCAAACAACTTTTCTCAAAATCTTTTAGATGCGACAAATGCATATGAGTATATTATTACAGATGAAGCAGATATAGATGGTTTACCAGAGAGTGAGATAGAAAATGCTAAATTTGAAGAAGATGGAGTTGTAAAATATAAATTTACACTTCAAATGCCATCATATATAGCCTATATGACTTACGGGAAAAATGAAAATATCAGAGAGGAGCTTTACCGTGCATATGTAACTCGTGCTCCTCAAAATACTGCAATTATTGATGAAATACTACTTCAGAAAAACCAGATGGCACAACTTTTAGGCTTTGAAAACTATGCACAATACTCTCTTGCTCAAAAAATGGCAAAAGATGAAAATAGTGTTGTAAGTTTTTTAGAAAAATTACTTCAAAATTCAAAAGAACAAGCAAAAAATGAATTTAGTTCTTTAGAAAAATTTGCAAAGAAAAAACTTAAAAGTCACGATACTGCCTTTTATAGTGAACTACTTAAACGCGATCAATATGACATTGATGAGGAATTATACAGACCATACTTTGAACAACACTCCGTAGTCAATGGAATGTTCTCCTTTTTAGAACAGCTATTTGGATTAGAATTTAAGAGATGCGATGAAACGCTATGGGATGAAAAAGCTTTTAGCTACGAGTTATACTTAAATGGTACTCTTAAAGCTAAGTTATTCCTTGATTTAGAAGCAAGAGAGTCAAAACGCGGTGGTGCATGGATGCACAACTGGCAATCACACCATAAAGATGAACAAGGAAAAGAGCAATTTGCTTCTGCTTTTATAGTATGTAATTTTCCACCATCAAGTGACACTTCCCCATCTTTACTTCGCCATGATGATGTAGTGACACTCTTTCACGAAATGGGCCATACTATCCATCACCTCTTAAGTGATGTAAATGAGAATGAAGTCAGTGGTGTAAATGGTGTAGAGTGGGATGCTGTAGAGTTTCCTTCACAATTCTTAGAAAATTTTGCTTATGAGCCAAAGGTTCTTAAACTCTTTGCAAAGCATCACGAAACCTCCCAAGTTATCCCCAATGAGATGATAGAAAAACTTGTACGAAGTAAAAACTTTCTCTCTGCTATGGGGATGCTAAGACAACTAGAATTTTCACTCTTTGATTTTAAACTTCACTCAAAACTTTACCAAGGGGAGCAAGTTCAAGAGTTACTCAACTCCATAAGAGAAGAAACAGCTCTTATAAAAACACCATCTTATAATAAATTTCAAAATGGTTTTGCACATATCTTTGCAGGTGGCTATGCTGCTGGATATTACAGTTACAAATGGGCAGAGGTATTAAGTGCCGATGCTTTTTACAAGGTTGTTGATGAGGGGATATTTAACTCTGATACTGCTAAAAAATACTTAGAAATTGTTCTCAAAGGTGGTGGTGCCAAAAGTATGGAGATTCTTTTTAGAGAACTTATGGGTAGAGATGCCGATACAGATCAACTCCTGCGTTTAAATGGTATTAAGTAGTGAAACATCTTGTTTTACTACTCTTACTTATCACTCACCTATTTGGAGAGACTCACTTGAAAATAGCAACATATAATGTAGAAAACCTTTTTGACCTTAAACGCGATGGTCATGAATATAAAGAGTATATCCCAAACACCTCTTCACAGTGGAACAAAAAAAATTATACTATCAAACTGAAAAATACTGCAAAAGTGATCAAAGATATAGATGCAGATATCATCGCTCTTCAAGAGATAGAATCACTTCAAGCACTCAAAGACCTACGATATACTCTCAAACGCCAAGGACTCTACTATAAGTACTATAAAATAGCTAATCGCAAAAGTACAACAGTAAAAGTTGCCGTTTTAAGTAAATACCCTTTTGCTACAACACGTGAGATATATGTTACATCATCTTATAAATATAGAAATATACTTGAACTCAAATTTATTATAGATAAACAGCCTCTTTATCTCTTTGTTAACCACTGGAAAAGTAAGTCTGGACCTGAAAGTATGCGCATAGTCTCAGCAAAAGCACTTCGTAAACGCATAGATACTCTAGGCTATGACAAAAATATCATCCTTCTTGGAGACTTTAATTCAGACTATGAAGAGAATATTAAATTTAAAAGAAAAAGAAGACATAATGATACAAATGGAAGAACAGGTATCAATGATATTTTAAGAACAAAAAAACAAAAAGATAAAGCATCTCAAGTAAAATTTGTATCTAAAAACTTTTATAATCTCTGGTATGATACAGAGAAAGCAGAAAGATACACATATATTTTTCGAGGTAAAAAAGAAGCCCTCGATAATATTTTAATATCTCAATCACTACTACAAAAAAATACAATAGAGTATATAGAAGGTTCTATAGAATCATTTAAATCACCATATCTTCTTAAAGGTAAAGGTTTCTATAGATGGCAGATGAGCTGGAGAAAACCTCGTAAGCACAAAGGAAAAGGGTATTCAGACCATTTAGCAGTAAGTGCTGAGTTTCTTGTTAAGTAAGGCACCAATCTATAGGCTTAATACCATGCTTACTCAAGTAATCATTTGTTTGAGAAAAGGGTTTTGAGCCAAAAAAACCTCTATAAGATGAAAGTGGCGATGGATGGGGAGCTTTTAAAACAAGATGTTTAGAGGTATCAATCAGTTTCTCTTTCATCTGAGCTGGTTTCCCCCACAAAATAAAAACAAGATTTTCTCTTTTTTCACTTAAAGCTTTTATCGTTGCATCAGTAAAGTTCTCCCACCCTTGCCCTCTGTGAGAACCTGCTTTATGTGCTTGAACACTTAGCACAGCATTAATTAAAAAGACACCCTGCTCTGCCCATTGTATCAAGTATCCTGAACTTGGCATACTACAACCCATATCATCTATAAGCTCTTTAAAAATATTGACTAATGATGGAGGTAGTTTTTCTTCCTTGTTTACAGAAAAAGCAAGCCCATGTGCCTGATTATCCCCATGATACGGATCTTGCCCAATGATAATCACTTTTACATCTTCAAAATTTGTTGTATTGTAAGCTCTAAATATATCTTTATTTTTAGGAAAAACCTTATGTACTTTTTCCTCTTCTACTAAAAATGCTTTAAGATGAGAAAAATACTCTTTAGTAAATTCTGATTCTAAAACATTTTTCCAAGATGGATCTATATTTGGATTTACTGTAGTCATATAGCAGTTCCTATTTTTTAAGAATAATATCTTAAATGTAATTAGTTGTCTATAAAGCAAGTTGTAAGATTTAAAAGTATGATTAAATAAAGTAAGAAAGAGTATTGATTGACGAACTAGGCAGCGACCTACATTCCCACAAGTGAAACCTGCAGTATTATCAGCGATGAGGGGCTTAGCTTCTGGGTTCGGAATGGGACCAGGCGT
>Ga0256838_1000455_pt1 | contig 25608 bp, 30 predicted proteins | sample 4571419metaG_FD_185978 | JGI IMG/M metagenome (GOLD analysis project Ga0256838, IMG submission 185978) | Hydrothermal vent microbial communities from Guaymas Basin, Mexico - 4571-419 | ecosystem: Environmental > Aquatic > Marine > Hydrothermal vents | place: Mexico: Guaymas Basin | collected...
AAAAATACATTTGGGTAAAATGCTAGAAGAAGGAAACTTTGATGAAATAAGAAGAGATTTGGATAGAAATCCTTTAAAAATAGTGCTGAGAGATGAGCAGGGAGCAGTGAGGGAAAAAATTATAGATGGAAAAGCATCTAAAGAAGAAATTATTCAAGCATTAGATTATTATGGCATAAAACTCAACCCTCAATCCTCAACCCTCAACCCTCAGCCCTCAGCCCTCAATTCTGTATCCATTGAGATCTGGGGAAGCGGAAAACCAATGCGTGAATTTTTATATTCAGACGATATGGCAGATGCCTGTGTATATTTGATGGAAAAAGTAAATATTAGTGATATAATAAATATTAACGAACAAGCAAAAAAAACTCAACCCTCAACACTCAATCCTCAGCGCTCAACACTCAACCCTCAGCACTCAACACTCAACCCTCATTTCTTAAATATTGGAACCGGTAAAGATATTTCAATAAAAGACCTTGCATATTTAATCAAGGATATCATTGGTTATAAGGGAGATTTTTATTTCAATACCTCAAAACCTGACGGGACAATGAGGAAAGTTACGGATGTAAGTAAACTCCACAGTTTAGGATGGAAGCATAAAGTGGAATTAAAAGAAGGTATAGAAAAAGTATATAAATGGTATATTTCCTAACACTTAGCACATCAACTTAACACTATTATAGCACATAGTACTATTTAAAGGAATAAAAAATGCAACAAAAATGGACATTAAATATAGAAGAATTTGCAAAAATAAAAAAAGCTAAAATAGAGATTGCTCCTTTTTTAGTTTTTATAGGTGAAAATAATAGTGGGAAAAGTTATATTATGACTTTACTTTGGGGATTGTATGTATTAGGTAGAAATATATTTTTTAAAGAACCGCCAAATGTGGATATTTATAAAAAGATTGTTTAGAAATTATAGAAGAGGCAATTGAAAATAACAAAGAAGGAATAGAGTTAAATGAAGATAAAATTTTTAAATTTATTGATTTTTATAATTATGTATTAGACAAAAATAAAAATAAACTATTAAAGGATGTATTTGTTAGTGATAATTTATATATAAAAAAATTAGAAATTGAAAATTATAAAAGAAGCGAAAATTTACAAATAAAATTTGTATATCATAATGAAATCCAAAAAGTTTCAAGTGGAAAAAATTATATAAAATTTCCTATTAATGAAAATATTTCAAAACAAGATAAATATAAAATTATTCAATATATTTGTTGGAAACTATTAATGCAAGATTTAAATTCAGCTCTTTTTCCTTATGCTTATAATTTGAAAAAAATAGAAACAGAACCACTTTTTTTACCTGCTTCAAGAACAGGTTTTATGCTAACTTATAAACTATTAGCAAGTAACTTAATGAATGTGTTAGGATATGAAAAAAATATAGATATTAATTTTACTTTACCTATTATTAAATTTTTGCAGGCTTTAATCATGCAAAAAGAATCAAAAAAATATCCAAAAGATATTATAGAGTTTTTAGAAATAGAAATTTTAGAAGGTGAAATTATATCAAAAGAAAAAATAATTAAAGAATACACTTATAAACCTAAAAATATGAAAAACGATATATCTTTGCATATTACTTCTTCATTAGTAGTGGAATTAGCACCTTTAATTATTCTTTTAAAATCAAACTTAAGATATAAGTCTATTTTTATAGAAGAACTTGAAGCTCATTTGCATCCAAAAATTCAAAAAATAATTACAAGAGTAATAATTAAATTATTAAATAAAGGTTATCCGATAGTCATAACTACTCATAGTGATACTATTTTTCAACATATAAATAATATGATAAAGCTGTATAATGCAAAAAACCAAAAAGAATTATTAGAAAAATTAAATTATTCAAAAGATGATATTTTAGATCCTAAAAAAATTAAAGTTTATGAGTTTAAAATTATAAATAACAAAACAGAGGTTAGGCCTCTTAAATTAACAAAAGAAGGTTTTGAAGTTCCTTCTTTTAACAATGCTTTGATAGATTTAGCAAAAGAGAGTATGATATTGAGCGAGGCTGTAAATGAGTAATTTTAGTGCTGTTTTAAATTGGATTGATAAAAATAAATATCAATATTCAAATAAAATAGTTTTAGATGAAAAAGAAAATGATGGGAAAGCAGAATTAGAAATTATTTCAAAAAACAGGCTTTTTGCTATAAGTTTAAGTCATAAAAATAAGATTAAAGTCTTTAAAAATCAAAAAGTAGCAGATTGGATAGTAGTAGAGTTTTTGAATGATAATCAAATAAACTTGCATTTAATTGAATTAAAAAGAACCATTACAACAAGCCATTGGCAAAAAATAAAAGAACAGTTAAAAGGTGCTTATGAGCATAGTTTTTTGTTAAAAGGGTTATTTGATTATGAAATAAATGAGATATTTTGTTATAGTGCTTATGTTTATGATAAATTAAATAATCTCAATACAACTAATCCTGTTTTTTTAAGAAACAGTTTAGGTAATAAATCTCAAACAAGTGCAATTGATTGGAATAATGATAAAATAAATATTCATAATTTAAGTGTTTCTCATAAAAAGATAAAGTTAAAGTTAATAGATGATATAGGAAAGGAAGTTTATGAATTATGATTAGTAAAAATTAATACCAAAACAAGAGTGCATAAATGAAAGTAAAACAAAAAATAATAGATTTTCAAAAAGAAAAATAAAAATTTATATGTATAAATTTTATTTCTTAACACTTAGCACTTCGCACTAAATACTATGTAAAAGATAAATAAATTGGATATAATAGTAAATCAAAACCAGATGGAACGATGAGAAAGGTTACAGATGTTAGTAAACTTCATTCTTTAGGATGGAGGCATAAAGTGGAATTGGAAGATGGAATAAAATAAGGTATATAAATGGTATATTTCCTAACACTTAGCACTTAACACTTATGCAAAGTATTGATTGGGAGAGGTTAAAAGAGAAAATAGATAAAAGAGAATGGAAAATTATTAGTTGAGATTTTTTGCAAAAAAGAAATTGGAAATAAAGATTGGTGAGAGTTTAAAAATTTTATGCATGGAGCTATAAAATGACAAATAAAGAAAAAATAACAAATTGGTTGAGAGAAAATCATCCGGAATTAAGTTGGAATAGGACAAATGGTGATGGACCACAAACAAGCGATGATGTAGAGATGTAGATTATGTAAATAGAAGTGAAGCTTATGAAATTAGAGATTTGATATATGATTATTATGTTCATTGTAATTTAAAATTTAGTGATACAAATGTTGAAATTACTTATGATAAAATTTTGAATTATAAAAAAGGTCAAAAAGTAAAAAAAAGGAATTGAAATGAATAAAAAATGTTATAGACTTTTTATAAGTCATTCATGGTCGTATAGTGATGCGTATGAAAAAATATTAGAGTTTTTGGAGCAAGAAAAAATTTGTTTTTATGATCATTCTGTACCAAAAGATGATCCAATACATACAAACGGTTCAGATAAGGAATTAGAAGAAGCAATTGAAGCAAAAATTAAAGGTGTAAGTGGTGTAATAATTCTTGCTGGTGTTTATGCGACATATAGTAAATGGATTAATAAAGAAATTAAAATAGCTAAAAAGTATAATAAGCCTATTATTGCCGTAAAACATTGGGGAGCACAAAAAGTATCTCAAGTTGTGAAAGATAATGCCGATGAATTAGTTGCTTGGCAAGCATTATCAATTGCTAATGCAATAAAAAAATGGTGTTAAAATGAGAAAAGCTTTAATTGTAGGAATTGATTATTATAAGTATGTCTCTTCTCTTTTTGGTTGTGTAAATGATTCATATTCTGTAAAATCAGTTTTAGAAAGACATGGAGATGGGACGTTAAATTTTGATGTATTACATATACCAGTTACAAATGAATCTAATGCAATGACTAAAGGAGAATTAAAAGATAAAATAATTGAATTATTTAGTGATGATAGTGATGTTGCATTATTTTATTTTTCTGGTCATGGATATATTGAGAACAATGGAGGTTATTTAATTACTTCCGAATGTAAAAGAGGAGATGATGGTTTGTCTTTAGATGAAATATTGAAAATTGCAAATGAATCAAAAGCTAAAAATAAAGTGATAATTTTAGATAGTTGTCATTCTGGAATTGTAGGAAATTTTTCTTTTATTCCTCAATATGCTATTCTTAGTGAAGGTATGACAATTTTAACTGCTTCAAGTGCTAATCAATATGCAATGGAAGAAAATGGAAGTGGTGTATTTACAAAACTATTAGTAGACGCTTTAAATGGTTCGGCTTGTAATTTAGTTGGAGAAATAACACCAGCAAGTGTTTATGCTCATATAGACCAGTCATTAGGGTTATGGGAACAAAGACCTATTTTTAAAACTAATATTAAAAAATTTATATCTTTAAGAAAAGTGCAACCTCCTATAAATTTAAATGATTTGAAAAAAATTACAGAATTATTTGAAAGTTCAAACTATATTTTTAAACTTGATCCAACATTTGAACCAAAAAGAGATGATTGTAATTATAAAAATTTACCAGAACCTATTGAAGAAAATGTTGAAAAATTTAGAATATTACAAAAATATAATCGTGTAAATTTAGTGGTTCCAATAGATGAAGAGCATATGTATTATGCAGCAATGAATTCAAAAACTTGTAAATTAACTCCATTAGGAGAACATTATTGGAAGTTAGTGAAAAAAGAAAGAATATGACTACTGCAGAAAAAATCAAAAAGCTATTATTTCAAAAATTAAAAGATTTACCAGATAATAAATTTTTATTATTTACAAATTTACAAGTTTCATTTCAAACAAAATTAGGCATCACAGATTTTGATAGTATTGCTAAAGAATTTGAAGAGGTTGTAAATGAATTAATAGAAAAAGAATATATTGTATATGATAATTTTGGAATACTAAGATTTGCAAAAGGAATAAATTTTGACGAATGGGAAAAAGAAATGAGTAAAAAAGAAAGTAATATTAATATTCAAAATTTACATACAATAAATGCACAGATAGGAAATAATAATAACTTTTATACAGGTTTGAATGCAGATGATTTTATAAAATTTTTAGAAGCTTTTGAAAAAGAAAAAGACAAAAAAGGTTTTATAGATAAAATAAAAGAAATGATTGCAAGCGGGGCGGATATTATGACTATTATAGGAAGTTTTATAAAATGATATCAATAATAATACCCACAAGAAATAGAGCATATACTTTAGAAAAAGTTTTAGAAAGTTATTATATTCAAAAGAATGTTGATGAGATTATCATTATAGATGATGGAAGCAATGATAATACAGAAGAAATTGTAAAAACTTTTACAAAAAAATTTCCTCAAATTACCACAAAATATTTGAAACATAAAGAAAGAAGAGGGGCTGCTGCTGCAAGAATTACCGGATATAAAAATGCTAAAAATGAGTATATTTTATTTGGAGAAGATGATGCATATTTAGAAGATAATTATACAGAGGTTTTACTAAAAAAAATACAACAGAATGAAACAATAGGAATTGTGTCTGGTAGAATTATATATAAATTGCCTTATGAAAGTAATGAGGAAGCTTTAAAAAGATTTGGATATGGATTTGAAAAAAAAGAACCATTTGATGTAAAACATTTTGGTATAAATATAAATGCATATTTTAAAGAAGATATTGAACTTCCTCTAACTCACGCATTGATTTTAACTAAAAAAAATTTACTTGAAAAATTTAGTTATGATGAATTTTATTCAAAAGGAAATGGATATAGAGAAGAAAGTGATTATCAGATAAACTTATTTGTAAATGGATATAAAATAATTTGTACAAATGATACTCATTGTTTTCATTTGAGTAGAGAAGAAGTTAGAATAGGTGGACAAAGAGTTAATAGGTTTAAGCAATTGTATTATAATATATATTATACAAAATATTTTTATGATAAATATTATGATAAGGCAAAACAATTATTGGGATTAAAATATAGTAAAAATTTTGCTTTAATACTGTTTTCTATTGAAATGATAAAAATATTATTTCCTTTGCATAAATTACCAAAATATATAAAAAGGAAATTGTTTAAATGAAAATAGCATTAATAACACCATATAAAAATTTTCCAGGCGGAGTTGAAAGTGTAAATAAAATATTAATTGAAGTTTTTAAAGAAGCAAATCATCAAGTATGTTTAGTAACAACCGATGATTATAAAATTAGTTTTTTAGATAAGATTTTTATCAAGTTTATAGGATTACCTTATATAACTATGAAAAAATTTAAAAAAATTCAAGATAGTTTTGATGTTGTAATTGCTAACGGCGAATTTGGCTTTGGAGTTAATCATCCTAAAACAATTAATTTATTTCATGGCAGTTACAAAGGTTTAAGAGATTATTTAAAAAAACAATATAATTTCAAACAATATTTAGGACTTACTAAGAATGCATATATTCAAAAAATAGGTGCAAAAAATAAGTATGTAGTTACAGTTTCTGGATTTGTTAAAAGTATTTTAGAAAAAGATGGTATAAAAGTTAATGAAGTTATTTCAAATTGTATAGATACTGATAAATTTAAACCTATGAATATTGAGAAAAATGATAAATATATTTTTGTCGGTTCTTATAATTATTATGCGAAAGGATTTGATATATTAGAAGAATTAGCAAAGAAAGGGTTAAAAATTGATTGTGTAACAAATAAAAAGCCAAATCAAAAATTAGGATATTTAGGAAGTATAAAGAATGAAGATATGCCTAAAATTTATAATCAGTATAAAATGCTAATTTTTCCTAGTAGATTTGAAGGTATGCCAATGGTACCACTTGAAGCAATGGCTTGTGGATTGCCAATAGTTATGAGTAATGTTGGATTAGGCCCTGAATTGAAAAAGAAAATTCCTGAGTTTGTAGTAGATGGATGGGAAGAAAATCTTTTTATTAAAAAAATAAATTTAATAGAGAATAATTACGAATATTATTCAAAAAAAGCAAGAGAATATATATTGAAATATCATTCTTTCAATATTTACAAAGAAAAATGGTTAAATCTATTAGAAAGAGTTACTAATGCTTAAGTGGAAAATAGAAAAAAATGTTATATCTAAATTATATGTAAATAATAAAAACATTATATATCCGTGGGGATTTGAAACTGCTGATAGTAGTGCTTTTTATTCTTTAGAAGATGGATTTGGTTATAGATATAAAATTATAAGTCAAGAAATAAAATTTAGTGATAAATGCTATAAAGCTAAAATAGTTACAAAAATGAAAGAAGGGAAATGGGAATTAAATATTGATGATAAGATAATTAATGATAAAACAATAGAAAGAAAAGTTGAAGCTATTACCTTAGAAGATAGTTTTTTTATGGATTTTGTAATGAGATTTAGATTTAAAAAAGAGTTTATAGAATATGCAAAAATAGCTGATAAAGTAATTTTTCATAAAAATACAAATATTTATTATCAATATCCTGTGGAAGAAGTGTTTTTAAAAGGGAAAGAGTTTGACATAAAAATTAGTATTATTGATAAAATAGTTCCTAAAAATATGAAGCCTGTAATGTATGTAAGAGATAATAATGGTGAATGGATAGTTCATGTAAGAATGATTCCTAAAAAATGGGATAAAGAAGTTATAAAAGTATGCACTTCATGGGCAAAAACAATGCCCTTGCCACAATTTTTTTCTGATTTTTTATTAAAATGGAAATGGTTAAAAGGTGAACTTTGGTATAGGGGAGAGAAAAATCCATATAAAAATAAAATTATTAGAAAATTTTTAAATCCATGTGCATTTGCTATGGTAAAAGTAGCTAAAAATGAAAAACTTATGTGGAATGTAAGGTGTGAAATTTTATGAAAAAGTTGATAATCTCAAATATTTTTTATTCTTTAATTGAGAAATTTGTTTTGATTGGATTTCAGTTTATTACTTCTATTATAATCATAAGAAATTTACCAAGAGAAGATTATGGCGTAATTGGAGTAGTTGCTGGGTATTTTGTCTTTTTAAGTTTTTTTAATATTTCTATGGAATCGATTATTTTAAGAGACCATAAAAATTATGAAGGAAAAGAAAAAGAAATTCTTTCTAATTTTTTAATATTTAATATTTTTAAAAGTATTATGTTTTTGTTTTTTGCAATTGTGTTATCTGTGCTGTTGATAAATATGTTTCAAAAAATAGAGTTTATTTATAGTATTTTCTCAATTACAATTTTATTAATAGCAGAATCACTGGTTTCTCCTTTTGTTATATACTTTACTGCTAAATTTAATCAGAAGCTTGTTACTAAAATTTCTGTTATTAGAGCAATATTGAATTTGTTTTTGACTATGGGTTTGTTTATTTATCCAACTTTAAAATATATCTTAGTCAAGGATATCTTTATTTCTCTTTTTTATGTATTTGTATGGTTTTATTTAGTATATAAATATTTGAATTTTTCTTTACAAATAAATATTGATTATAAGTTTATAAAAAACAGTATTTTTGGTTATTCTTTATGGACTCATTTAAATGGTGTAGTTACAAATTTTATATATAAATCTGATACGTTTTTTTTATCAATGTTTGTAGGATTAACTACTATAGGAAATTATAATATTGCATTAAATAGTGCGAACATTGCTAATATATTACCGATGATTTTAGGTTACCAAAATAGTGTTGCTTTATCCCATACAAAAAATATAAAAGATGCTTTTAAAATAACGACTGCTTTTTTAATAGTTTCTATTTTAATAGGAATAATAACATTTTTGTTTTTTTATTTTTTTGGAAACTTCTATCTTTATATTGTTACAGGAATAAAAGATAATACAGAAATATTTAAGTATATGATATATATTGTATTAGGTTTAGTTATTGTAAAAAGTTTTGCTTCGCCTTTTAATGCTTTTATTAATATCAAAGGCTCTGTAAAAAATCTTTTTAAAACTACTTTATTACCGGTTTTTGTTTTAGCTTGTGTTATTTATTATTTTAGTGCTAAATATTATGGAGCTGATGGAGTCTCAAAGTCAAATGTATTAATTGCGTTAATATGGTTAGTTTTTATTTTCATAGAAATTAAAAAATATGGATATAAATTTAAATTAAAATAAAGGAATGTAAATTGGACATAACAAATTCTATTTATAAATTAGCATGTGATGTTTCCACTTTTATAAAAAATCATTTAAATAAATTTGAAAGTTTTAATTCTAGATCGTTTTATGGAGAAACATTTGCGTTAAACCTTTTATATTTAACGAATAATTTGAATGAAAAAATAAAAAATATTTTGTTTGATAATTATGAAAAGCTAGATAAAAATGATTCAGAGTTTCATTGGGAATTTAATAATTATGCATTGCTTTATTATAAATTAATTTCCGGTGATGATAGTGTCGATAAATTTTTAGAACCTCTAATTTTTAAAAATACTCCTTGTACTAATTGGACTCTTTTAAGAAGTAATTCAAAATTAATGGCAAGAAAAGATGAAGATTTAGCTATAAAAGAAGCAAAAGAAAAAATAAAAAAATATCAGCTAGAATCAGGGTTAATATTAGATGATCCAGGAGTAAAATCTTTTCAGTATCATTGCTTTTCTATGGCAATGATCTCAGAGATTTATGAGCAAACTAAAGATGATTTTTTTAAAACTTCTTTTTTAAAAGGGGTAGAATTTATAAGACATTTTATATTGTCAAATGGAGAAACTCTTTATATAGGAAGAGGTCAGAACCAATCTTTTGGATATGGTGCACTTATTTATATTTTGTCTCAAGCATATAAATATACAAATGATAAGACTTTATTAGGAGATATAGATTTAGTATTAAACTTTTTGTTAAAATTTCAAAGAGAAGATGGCAGTTTTCCTTTGGTTATGAATGATTTAGAAAAAAGTATTCCAAGAGTTATAGATATGCAAAATCCAGAATTCACAGGATGGTATCCATACAATAATTATTTTGATTATTTGCCATTTATGGGATTTTTTTTAGCAAAAGCATATAAAATATTACAAAAATTAAATTGTCAAAATATATCATATCGTAAACAAAAAAATTACAGAGATGAAAATTTTATAAAAATAGTTAAATCCGATTATGAAGCAGTATTGAGTAAACCTGGAGGATACTGGACAAATGATATGCCAATTCCTTTTGTTGTGCATAAAGGTGAATCTATTACTCCAATGTATGGTGGTGAGCAGTTTCAAAAAAGTCTTTATAATTTAGAAGGAATACCATTGCCAATTTGTTTAACATTTAATAAATCATGTAGATGGAAAATGGTGTCGTTTTTTAAAGAGAATGTTTTGTGTTTAATTTCTCCTTTTGGCATAATAAATAGAAAATATAACTTTTTTGATAATGAGATAGAAATAATTACTAATATTTTTTCACCTTTTAAATTTAAAAATATTTATTTAGGATTAGAAAACAAAAATATTTTATACGGAGATTTAAAATTTGAAGGGTATGAATATTCTGCGAGTGGTAAGTTAAAAAAATATGTAAATTTTAATAAACAAGATAGAATTGTTATAAGGTTAAAAAATGATTAGTATTGTAATACCAACTTATAAAAGACCGGATTTTTTGGAAAGATTATTGAAAAGTATTGCAAATCAAACATTTAAAGATTTTGAAGTAATAGTTATTGATGATAATTCACCAAATTATGAAGAGTATTTACCAGTAATAGAAAAATATAAAAAAATCTTTAAAGAATTTAAATTTTTAAGGAACTCTGAGAACAAGGGGGCACCTTATAGTAGAAATAAAGGTATAAAAGAAACAAAATATGACTTAATAGCTCTTGTTGATGATGATGATGAATGGTTACCAAAAAAATTGGAAAAGCAATTTGAAATATTTAAAAGTAATAATGAAAATTTAGGATTAGTTTATACCTGGACAAATGCTATTGACGAAGATGGGAATATAGTTTATAAATATAGAAATGAAATAGAAGGAAATCCAAAAAAAGAGATATTAAAAGAATGTTTTATTCCTTCTCCTTCAGTAATGGTAAAGAAGAAAGCAATAATAGATGCAGGTCTGTTTGATGAAAAAATGCCAAGTTGTCAGGATTGGGATATGTGGACTAGAATTATTATGAAAGGTTATGATGTTAAAGTAATAAAAGAAGTTTTAACAATTTATCATAAACATGGGAGGGAAAGTATAGGATTATCTAAAAAAGCAAAGGATGGGTATAAAATGTTTTATAAGAAACATTTAAAATATTTTATGTATAACTTTTCTATTTTATTGAAATTTATTAAATATGGTATATAAATGAAAATTAAAGTCGTAAATTTTCTAAATATTATTGTTTTTTTGTTTTCATTATTGATTCTTAGTTTGTTTTATATTTTTGGTTTGAATGAATATTTTATTTTTCCTATGTTGATATTTTTTTTTAATTTTTATTTTTATTTTTTTCGTTCTATAATAAATAACCAAGTAGATTTAATAAAAATATTTATAGTATTTTTATTTACATATACTTTTCTAGGAGTTATTGTAATAAATAATGAGAATATTCTTATTATTTTGGCTAAATTTCTCAATTTAGATTATAGCATTTTTAATGCTAACGGTGTTTTTAAATATGATATTATAATTTTATTATCAGTGTTTTTATTTAGTTTTTTATTGAATAATAATATCCAAATATATAAAAATTATTTACTTGTAAATAAAATAAAATTTAGTAAAGTATTAGGAAATATTACAAATATAATTCTTTTATTATATATATTGTTTATTGTATACGTATTATTTAAGAGCGGAGGAAAGTATATTTGGTTTTCTAATATGGAAAATAAAGTTCTATTATTTAATTTAATTGGTTGGGGAAGTGTAATTTTGTCCGGATTAATACCGTATTCTTATACAAATATACCAATAAAAAGAACAAAATTATTTTTAATGAATATAATTTTGTTGATAGTTTTATTTGCTTTATTAAAAATAAGGATGTATAGTATGTTGTTTTTGTTTTTATTGTTAATTAATTTAAATATGAGAGGAATTTTTATAAAAGGGAAACATTTATTATTATTAATAATTTTTCTTTTTATTATGCTGATTTTAAATATTTTTAGATTTGAATCTTTTTCTTTTAATAACATTTATATCACTATTTTTTCAATTTTTGGAGAATTTATTATGCCTAATATATCTTTATATTTTTTAGTCAATAATCCTTTAAATTTTGATCATACTTTTGCAATTATCGATTTATTTTTTCAAATGTTACCAAGTAGTTTAAGACCTTATCCTGAATTATACTTTTTTAAAGATTATTATTTATCTAAAAATATACATCCTTGGCCTATTGGAGGAATTTATTTTTTAGGGCAGTTTTATTTCTATTTTGGATATTTAATGTTTTTTATATTATTAGGATTAATCTTTTATTTTAAAAAAATACAAAAAATTCTATCTACAAAAAAATTTTCTTTATTATTGTTAACATTCCCTATGTTGTCAATGTTTCTTCCAAGAATGGAAATTTGGATATTAAGAAGTTGTATATTAAGCATTATAGCTTTTATTATAATATATTTTCTTATAAAAATATTATTAAATATTAAATATAAAAAGGAGCTTTATTAATGCAAATAGTTTATGATAATATAATTTTCTCCTTACAAAAAGCTGGAGGTATTTCTATATATTGGGCTGAACTTATAAAAAGATTACAGAAAAAAGAAAAGAGTGTTATGTTTTATGAATCAAAGAATGAAAATATTTTTAGGAAAAAATTAGATATTTCAAGTCAAATAGAAAGTAAAATAAATACTAAAATTTTAAGATATTTACCTTTTTTAAAAAAATTACCAGAAAAATCTATTTTTCATAGTAGTTATTATCGAGTTTCTTTGCAAAAAGATGTTTTAAATATAGTTACAGTTCATGACTTTACATATGAATTTTTTAGAAAAGGAGTTGCAAAAACTATTCATTCATTACAAAAAGGGTTTGCAATAAAAAATGCAGATGGAATTATTTGTGTTTCAAAGAATACTAAAAAAGATTTATTAAAATTTTATCCACAAACAGATGAATCAAGAATTAAAGTTATTTACAATGGTGTAGGGGATGAATTTAAGATTTTAGAAAATAAAAATGAATATCTAAAAAAATATTTTTCTCAACTAACAAATAAAAAATATATTTTATATATTGGAGATAGAAGCGAATATAAAAATTTTCATATAGCTGTTGAGGTAGTTAAAAATTTGAAAGATTTTCATTTAGTTATTGTTGGAGGCAAAGAACTTCAACAATATGAAATTGATAAAATTAAAAATAGATACTTTCATTTAAAAGGAATTAGCGGAGATGAGTTAAATATATTATATAATAATGCATATTGTTTATTATATCCTTCAAGTTATGAAGGATTCGGAATACCAATAGTAGAAGCTATGAAAGCAGGTTGTCCTGTAGTTAGTACTCATTTTTCATCAATTCCCGAAGTAGTAGGAGATGCTGGACTTCTTGTTGATGAAATAAAAGTAGAAAATTTTTTAAAAGAAATTAAAAAAATAGAGAATAAAGATTTTAGAAATAGATTAATTCGGAAAGGTTTAAAACAATCACAAAAATTTAGTTGGGATAAGTGTTTTGAAGAAACTTATAGTTTTTATGAAGATGTTTTTAGAAAAAGTAAGAAATAGAAAATGCAATTAGTTTATCTTTATATAGAAAATTATAAAAATATAAAAAATCAGGGCTTTAATTTTAGCCCTAGATTTAAGTGTAGTTTTGAGAATGGAGTGCTGAGTATTGAGGAAAATAAAAATTATAAAAGTATTTTTCCTAAAAATATAAATATTACTGCTATTGTTGGTAAAAATGGGAGTGGGAAGAGTGGTGTTTTAGAAGTTATTGGTAATAACAATTTAATTATAAAGAAACAAATAAATGCTTTCATAATATTTTTTGATGATGGTGAGTTTTTAAAGGTATCATCAATTGATTTTAAATGGAATATAGAGTTAAAAACAATAGAAAATAAAATATTAGAGAAAAATATACTTTATTTAAATTTTTCTCATTTTATAAACTTAAAAACTCAAATAAATTTAATAACATTAGCAAATTTTACACCAGATTATATTGATTCCGGAATAGATTTTGATGAAGATGATATTTTTTTTGATAAAACATTTAAAATTTTAAATTTTATATTACTTTCTAATTTGGATTTATACGAAAAAATATTTCATTTTATGAATTATCCTAAAATTAGATATTTAAAATTGGGAATTGATAGAAATAATAACTATTTTGATGAAAAAGAAAGTGTAGAAAACATATTATATAAAATATATGGTTATATAGATATTTATGAGAGTAAAGCAGAATTATTAGAAGCTATTGAAAATTTAAAAAAAACATTAAACAAGAAAGAAATTGAAAATATCAAAAATGTTAGCAAATTAATAAATAAATATACTGTTGAGTTGAATAATCAAAATATAAAAATAATCAATGATTTTTATAGTATGTTATTATCTAAAGATGTAGAATTATTAAATTTTTTTAAAGTGGAGTTTTTAGATAATTATAAACAACAAATTCACTTAAGCAATGGAGAAATTGTGTTATTTATATATTATTATTTTATATGCAAATATAATAATCTAATAATAATTATCGATGAAATTGATTTATATTTACATCCAGATATAATAAGGAAAATAATTTATATTTTTGTGAATTGTATATCTGGTTCTAATAAAAATATTATTTTAACCACCCACTCCCCCTTTATCCTCTCAGACATCCCAAAAGAAAACATCATATTTTTAAAAGACGGCAAAAATGTAAGTGATGAGGTAAAAATAGATACATTTGGAGCAAATATTCATACACTTCTTTCTCATGGTTTTTTTATGGAAGATGGTCTTATGGGTGAGTTTGCTAAGAAAAAGATAAATGAAGTTATAAAGTTTTTAAATGATAAAGATAGTGAAATAAAAGATAAAGATGAAGCTCAAAATGTTATAAATTTAATAGGTGAGCCAATAATTAAAAATCAACTTCAAAAGATGTTAGATAGTAAGAAATTAGATAAAATTGATGAAATAGAAAAAGAAATTGAATTATTAAAACATAGGCTTGAAAATTTAAGGAAGAATAGCAGTGTATAAATTAACAATTACTAACAAAATAAAAGAAGAATATTTAGAATTAATCTTTAAAAAAGATATTTTTCAAAAAATTAAACAAAATAATTTTAAAAATATAGAAGATTTTTTTGAATGTGACAATTTAAAAAATTCTCATAAAAAATTTTGTGAACTAATTAAAAAGAAAAATATTTGTCAAGATAGTAAATGTATGTATGAATTGTTGTTTTCAAATAATTTTCAAAAACTAATTCAAATAGATAAAAAAAATTTATCTAAAGGTAATGTTGAAAATTTATATAAAAATTTTAGAAAAGTTTGGGGATTTGAAATTGTTACAGATAAAAGCTTGTCCATATTGTAATAGAAATTTTATAACAAATTTCGATAAAAATACCACAATAGAGTTAGATCATTTTTATCCTATAAGTAAATTTCCACATTTAGCATTGAATTTATTTAATCTTATTCCAGTTTGTCATACCTGTAATCATAAGAAAAAAGAGAAAAGTTTTAAAATTTATCCGTTTGAAAAGTCAATAGATGATTATTTTAAATTTGAATTTAAAGGGTTTGATGATAATGATAAATTAAATTTTTTTGATGAAAATAGATTGATTTTAGAAATTGATTTTTTAGCAGATGATTTTGGAGAGTGGGATTATAAAAATTATATTTTACAAAATTATCAAAACCATAAAGATATAATTGCTGAAATTTTAAAACGAAAAGAAATGTATCCGGATAGTAGAATTGAAGAACTTTATAATCAATTTGGTGGAATATTATTTAACTCAAAAAATGAATTAATAGGACTTATTCATTGCAATTTTATAGACAGAAAAGATATAAATAAACGACCACTTAGTAAATTTACAAAAGATATATTGGAGCAATTAAAATGAAAGTATCAATCATAACAGTAGTATATAACAATAAAGATACCATAAAAGATGCAATAGAAAGTGTGCTTAATCAAACATATAAAAATATTGAACATATTATTATTGATGGAGCTTCAACGGATGGGACAGTAGAGGTTATAAAAAGTTATGGCGATAAAATAGATAAATTTATAAGTGAAAAAGACAATGGAATATATGATGCAATGAATAAGGGGATTAAATTAGCTAGCGGAGATATTATAGGAATACTAAATAGTGATGATTTTTATGCAAGTAATGATATCATAGAAAAAGTAGTAAAAGAATTTGAAGATAAAAAGGTTGACAGTGTATATGGAGATTTAGTTTATGTTAATGCTAAAGATACGAATAAGATAGTTAGATATTGGAAAAGTAAACCATATAAAAAAGGACTATTTAAAAAAGGATGGCATCCGGCTCATCCTACTTTTTTTGTTAAAAAAAAGATTTATGAAAAATATGGATTATTTAATCTTGATTTTAAAATAGCAGCAGATTATGAACTTATGCTTAGATTTTTAGAAAAACATCAAATTAGTAATAGTTATATTCCAGAAATTATTGTAAAAATGCGACTTGGTGGAGAGAGTAATCAAAGTATTAAAAATATTATAAAAGCAAATATTGAAAGTTATAATGCTTGGAAAATGAACGATTTACCCCCCCCTTTTTATTTACCGTTTATAAAACCATTAAAAAAATTAAAGCAGTTTTTATAACCCCTTCCTACCAATCATCACCCAGATGGTTTTAAAAAACAGGTCAGCATGGGGTCAGGACTTTACTTTTTAACTAAAATTAGTTATGAATTATGAGTGTTGAGTTTTAAATTGAAGTAACAAATATATACTAATTTTTTTTGTTAGTTTTTTTGGGAGGGATAGAATAGGAAAAGACAAAGGAAAGATGAACGAAAAAAAAAGGTTAACGTTAGATTTTAAATTGAGTGTTGTATAATTTAAAACTTGACAAATAATATTTTACGATTTAAAATATAAAAAAATATTAAAGGATATTAAAATGGGTATGGTGTCTTTTTATACTCAATTAGAAGAAGAAAATAAAATTAAATTAGATAAGTTGTCATCTTTAAAAGGGCTTAAAAAAAATTTTATTATTAATGAAGCTTTAAAAATGTATTTTGATTCTTTGAAAGACATTCCGGAAGAATATATAATAAAACCGATATATGTCGATGAGCAGGAATTTGAAAGAATAAAAGATTTAGAAGTTAAACCGACAGAAAGTTTAATAAAACTTTTAAATGATTAAAATAGAAAAATTATCCAAACATCATAAAAGAGAAAATTTTGATTGTGGAGATGAGTTTTTAAATCTTTTTTTAAAAAGGTATGCTTATCAAAATCAAAGGAGATATTTAGTAGGAAATACTTATGTAATTTCCGATATCGACAACAATGTATTGGCATATATTACTTTGAGTGTTTCTTCAATACGAAAAAATATGACGGAAAAAAAATAAACCCTATGAAGAATTGCCTGTGCTTCTTATAGCAAGATTAGCAGTGGACAATAAATATCAAAAACAAAAATTAGGAGAAGAGCTTTTAAAATTAGCTTTTCAAATTGAAATATTGTTAATTTTATTAATCAATTTCTTTAAACATGGGTCAGTTTAAACACGGGTCAGGACTTTACTTTTTAACTGAAAATAGTAATGAGTGAGGAGTGTTGAGTGTTGAGTGTTGATGAATTATGAATTTTGGATGTTGAATTGAAATAACAAATATACTAATATATAATTTACTTCTTTATTGATTTTTTTGAAAAATACAATCAAAATTCGTTATACTTATAATATAAGTATAAAAGGATCAAAAATGGTAATAGTAAAAAAAGAAAAAACAAATTTATATCTAAATAAAGAACTAAAAGAAAAAGCAAAACAAAAACTTGATGAATATGGACTTAATCTCAGTACTTTTACAAACTTAATGCTGGCAAAATTTTTGAAAAATGATATTGATTTATTATTGCCTACTGAAACCAAACAAGTTTTAGATGACTTTAAAACTAAAAAAAATTTTGAAAGTCCAAAAGATTTAGATAGTTTTATTAGAGATTTAAAATGAAAATATCAAGACACAAACAATTTAAAAAAGACTTTGCAAAACATTTCAAAACAATGCAAGATAAACATTTTCAAAATTTTATAAATGCTATATCTTTATTAGCAAATAATCAAACTTTACCACTAAACTATAAAGATCATCAATTACAAGGGAAATTATCAAAGTATAGAGAATTTCATCTTGGTGGGGATTTGTTAGTTATGTATGCAATTGAAAATGATGTTTTGTATTTACTTAGAATTGGCACTCATTCAGAGTTATTTGGACAATGAATTGGCAAGAGTACAGGGTAAGTGTTTCATTTAATATTGAATTAAGGTCAGGATGGGGTCAAGACTTTACTTTTTAACTGAAAATAGTGATAAGTTATGAGTGCTGAGTGATGAGTTTTGAGTGTGCAGAAATGATGAATTATGAATTTTGAATGTTGAGTGCTGAGCGAACAGTAGAAAACAAGTTTTATTATTTTTCACTTTTCTGATATAATTAACCTTATTAGTTTGATTCTAAATTTCAAAAATCAAAAAAGGATATGTTTCAAGGCCAACTGTAATAAAAGATAAAAATGGATATCATATGTGGTTTTCTTATAGAAGTAGAGATAGAACAAAATATAGAATTAGGATATGCACATAGTGTAGATGGTATTAAATAGGAAAGAAAAGAAAAATCCAGTATTGATGTAAGTAGAGAAGGCTAGGATAGTGAAATGATTTGTTATCCATTTGTTTTTGATCATAAAGGAAAAAGATATATGTTATATAATGGAAATGATTATGGAAAAACTTGCTTTGGTTTAGCTGTTTTGGAGCAAGATTAGATGAAAAAAATATATTTAGATATGAATGTATTTTCTGAACTTATTCATAGTGATAGACCATTGAATAATTTTATATTTAATTTAATCAATAAATTTAAAAGCAATAATTACCAATTTTTGTATAGTCCTGCTCATATAGAAGAGGTTGCACTAATTTTAAGTTCAGAAAAAGATATAATTAAAGCAAAAGAATATATTGATAACATATTGTTAAATATATCAAAAATCACTGATAATTATGAGTGCTTACCTACATTTGAGGAAATTGTTATTAGGCAAGAAGATCCAAAAGTGTGTTATAAAAGAGTGATAGATGGATATGTTTTAACTAGTATGGCTGAAATAAATGAAAAGTTTGGAGTTAGCCAAAAACGACAAAATGTTGATAATATATTGGTAAATTATAGTTTAAATAGAGCTCAAGTGGGTAATGTTAAACCGAATGAACTATTTAACCATAATATAATAAGCAGAATATATCAAGATTTTGTAAAAATTCATAGTTTAAAAATTGAAAAATGGAGTTTAATTAAAGATAGCCATAAAGAAATAGAAGAAACCGTTAGTAATTTGTTTGATTTTTTGGAGATGATCGGCTATAAAAGTAGCGGAGAAAAAGAGTATCGTTCTATGATGCACGATGTTACACACTCAATATATGCAACAAAAGCAGATATTTTTATTACTAATGACAAAAAATTCAAAGCAAGAGTTGAGTCAATTTATTCATATTTAAAGATACCAACTAAACTTTATTTATTAAGAGATTTAAAAGAGAACGAAGAACTATTAGAAGGATTAGTATAATGTCAATTTCATTAAATGCAGAGCAAAAAACTTTAAAAGAAGTTTTTACAAGACATGAAAAATATGTGATACCTTTGTATCAAAGACCTTATTCTTGGGGATATGATGAGTGTTTGCAATTGTATAGCGATTTGATAGATAGTTTTGAAGCGGATGAGGGTTATTTTTTAGGAAATATTATTTTAGCAAGAAGTTTAGATACAAAGACAAAAGATGAACTTGAAGTGATAGATGGGCAGCAAAGACTAACAACACTTATTTTGTTTTTTAAAGCTATAAAGCTTATTTATCCAAAAACTTATAAAAGTTTAGATAGGTCTATTTGGATAGAAGATGAAGAGAGTGACGAAAAAATTCCAAGAATTGTTACTAAAATTTTTGAAATAATAGAAGAGAAAAAAAATTTAGAATTAGTGATAAATATAGAAAAAAATGATTTTTTAAAAAAATATTATTTATGTTTAAAAGATAATAAACTTGATTTAAAGTTATTGAACAAGAATTTTAAAAATAATAGATTTTTATATAATTTGATTTTATTTAATGATTGGATTAAATATTATTTTGAAGATATAGAAAAACTGAGAGATTTTATTAAATATTTATTTGATAATGTATATATGTTACCAATTGAATTAGTAGAAGAAAATAAAGATAAAGCAAGGGATAAAGCATTAGTAATTTTTGAAAGGATTAACAATAGAGGGCTTAATTTAAGCGATGCAGATATTTTTAAAGCAAATTTATACTCAAAAGCAGATGATAAAGAAAAATTTGCAAAATATTGGAGTGATATAAAAAATCAAGCAGGAGAATTAGGGTATAAAATTGATGATATTTTTAGGTTTTATTCTCATATAATTAGAGGAATTAACGGAATCATAACTTCTGAAATAAATTTAAGAGATTTTTTTACACTAAAAAGTTATTCACCGTTTAAGCAAAAATTATATAATAATATATTAGATGATTTGTTTAAAATTTTAGAAATTTTAAAAAGTATAAAAGAAAAAACTGAAAATAATAAATGGTTGCAAATATTAAATCTTTATACTAACCAATTTCCTAAATTTGCATTAGTTTGTTATGTCTATAAAAATGGATTTAGCAATATAGATGAATTTTTGATTAAATTAATTAGGTATGTTTATAAGATAGGCTCAACTACATATGTAAAATTTGAGATATATAAAATAATAGATAAAATTTTTAAAGGAATTGAAATAGATAGTTATATTGATAAAAATTATTCAAAAGATGATTTTTATATGGGAAAATTAAAAAAAGGTTTCTTTTTATTAGGGTTTTATTTGAATAATAATGTGATTGAAAATGCCCAAGTAGAGAGGTTATTTGCATATAAAGAATTAGAAAGTAAAGATTTAGATATTTATTATGATACCATAGCAAATTTTACTATAAAAAATGAAAAAAAAGAATTAAGAAAAAAATTATGTAAAAATTTTTTAGAAGAAAGAAAAAATCATTATGAAAACACTGTAATTTTTTTTATGAAAGGTGAAATTTGATTAAAAAAATAAAAATAAATAATTTTAAAGCATTTAATGAAGAGTTTGTATTAAATTTAGAAAATAAGAATTTACTTGTTTATGGAGACAATGGAACAGGGAAAAGCTCTTTATATGAAGCTTTTAAAATAGGTTGTTTTAAGAAAAGAATCATTAATGAAAAAAATTTAAAAGGAAAAACTGATAAAGAAACAGATAGTAATGTGCAAGAATTTTTTTCAAAAAATTATAATAATTCTAAAAATAAAATTGATTATGAATTAATTTTAAACAATAAAGAATTGAAAGTTAATAAAATTGAAGAACTTGATATTGATATTTTTATGATAGATTATCTTATAAATTATATTCAAGATGAGCAGTTAGAATTGATAAACTTTTTAAAAAAACAGTTTTTTAAAAATATTGATATAAAAAATATAAATTTTAAGTTAATACAAGATTATGTAAATAATAAATTAAAAGAGTTTCAAGAAGAGAATATAAATATTATTTTAGAAGAAGAAATAGAAAAACTTGAAGATGAAAATATAAAAAAAGTTTGGTTAAAAATAAGTGATAATCAAAAAGAATTGGAAAGCAGAAATATTAAACAATTTTTCAACGAAGCAAAAATAAATTTAATAATTTTGCTTTTAGTTTTTGAGGTTATAAAACAAACTAAAGAAGAAGGTGTGATTGTATTAGATGATTTTATTACAAGTTTAGATTTAGCAAACAAGGTATTTTTGATTAAGTATATTTTTGAAAGTTTTAAAGAGTGGCAACTAATAATTCTTACTCATAATTTAGAGTTTTTTAACTTGATGAAATATATCATTGATGAAAAGATAGTTGATTTTAATAATAAATGGAAGTTTTTACAACTTTATGAATTGAATGAAAAAATAGGGATTTTAGATCAGAATAAAGAAGGCAATTTGATTTCTATAATAGAAAATAAATTAAAAGATAAAGAATTAGACAAAAGTAATATTGCTAATATGATAAGAATTAAATTTGAGAATATTTTGCATAAAATATCTATAGATTTGCTATTGGGTTCTATTGGTAAAAGTGATGATATTGTTAAATCTATTTTAAATCAAGAAAATATTTATTTGAAAATAATAGAAAGAGAAGCTAAAGACAATACTTACAGAGGAGCTAATTATATATTAAATGAGATAGAAGAAAATATAGATAATCCTGAAAAAATAAAAGAGATTTTGGATAATGCAAGAATTTCAAAAGAAAAATTGGATAAAATTAGAAATCTTTTAAAAGAAATTAAATTATATAGAAAAATAATACTTCATCCACTCTCTCATAATCAAGCTCAATTTAATATAAAAGAATTATATAAAGCTTTAGAATTGGTTAAAAATTTAGATGACGAAATAAAAGGGTTGTTATGAAAAAAATTTTTCTACCCCAAAAGTCATCCAGCACGCCAGCACGGGGTCAGGACTTTACTTTTTTACTGAAAATAGTAATGAGTGATGAGTGTTGAGTGCTGAGTGCTGAGTTATGAGTGTTGAGTTGTGAGTTTTGAATTAAATTTTCTTAACTTTGCCGCTTATCCTTTATCTATGAATTGGCATAATTAACGAGTTATGAGTTAGAAGGAATATATTCAGTATATTTTGTATTTTGTTATAATATGAAAAATCCTTTTGGAAAGAGTAAAAAATGGCTTATATTTACAAAGACGGAAAAGTTTTAAGAAAAGAAATGCCTCTTTTAACTGAAGAACAATTAAAAATACTTGAAAATTTGCCTGATGAGAAAAGTTATTTAGATGAATTAGTAAAGAAAATACAAATTTTAGAACCAGTTATAGAATATGTTAAAGATAATAAACAAGAAAAATCTGAATAGTTTTTTAATAATTTTTAGAAATTTTGAATGAAGTAATCAAAGAGAAAAAGAATTTATTGAAAAGATTATTTTAAATATTAGAAAGAGTAGAGGTGTGGCTTATTTGCTTGAATTAAATAAAGCACGGGGTCAAAAGCACGGGGTCAGGACTTTACTTTTTATGGGTGAGGAGTGATTAGTGATTAGTGAGGAGTGTGTAGAAATGATGAATTATGAATTTTGAATGTCGAATTGAACCCTCTGAAAAAACACCTTTTTTGCTAAAGTATAAAAAATTAGTTTAGCTATTAATTAAACTGTTCCTTTATCAAGACTAGTTAAGAGGAAATTTTTATATTAGAAATTCAGTTTGTTGAAAATAAAGTTGAAGCAATGAAAAAAATTAAATTTTGACATTTTATTATTTTTAGTATATACTAAGGCGTAACTACCCTAAAAGGAATTATTATGATTTTGCAAACAAAAATTTTTAAAAGCGGCAATTCAAAAGCAATAAGAATACCTAAATCACTTGGATTTAATTCAGATAAGGTAATTATGAAAAAAATAGATAATGGTATCGTTATAATAGAAAAAGATAAAAAAAATGATTTTTGGGCTAAATGGTGGAGTTCTTTCGAAAAAACTGATTTACGAAGAATACAAGGAAATCAAGAAAGAGAGGATATTTTTTAATGTATTTATTGGATACTAATATCTGTATATACATAATCAAAAAGAAACCTATAAAAGTTTTTAAAAAGTTTAGCCGGCTTGAAATAGGAGAATTAAAAATTAGTTCTATTACTTTTGCCGAATTGTATTTTGGAGTATACAATTCTCAAAATATAGAAAAAAATTTAAATACAATAAAAAATTTTTTGTTGCCTTTTGAAATTATAGATTTTGACGAAAAATCAGCGATTGAATATGCGAAAATAAAAGCAAATTTGAGAAAAAAAGGACAAATTATCGGTGAACTTGATATGCAAATAGCCGGGGTAGCTTTAAGTAATAATTTGATTCTTATTACAAATAATGAAAAAGAATTTAACAGAATAGAAAATTTAAAAATTGAAAATTGGGTTAATTGACATGAAGGAGGAAGAGAAACAGGGTCAGGACTTTACTTTTTTACTGAATTAGTCTGTTTAAATTTTTCACAGTTGGCTTTAATATAAAAATCCAAACAACCAAAGAGGAATAATATTTTTTCTTCCTATCTCTATATTATCCTGAATCACAAAAGCATTTTGTAAATCTTTAATTTGAGATTTTGTTTTATTTTTACCTCCAATTTCAAATGTATATTTATCATTCACTATAAAATCACTTTTTTTAGGCATTTGAAGTTTAAAGTTTTCAAACATTGAAGCAAAAAACACTTCCCTAACCGTTCCTATTTCTCTTTTATCACAATACGCATAATGTAAATTGGTATTGTTTAAATAGATTTTTTCGGGTTTTGTTAAAATGTTATCACCTCTGTATTTATTCCAAATAAGTCTAAAGATTTTGGCTTTTTCTAAAAAGTAAAAATATCTGTATAATCTTTTATAATCGTTTTTACTCATTCCCATCTTAGTTAAAAATTCCTGAATATTTAAAGTAAAAGGATATGTCTCACAAATAAGTCTAACGATTTTTTTTAGTTTATTAATTGTTTCATATTCTATAGGAAATACTGAGGGTATATCCACTTCAATAGAGGTATTGACAACTTCATTAAGCTTTTTAAGATAGTTTTTTTTATCATCAAAATAAAAAGGATAATATCCATACTTAATATATTCTCTAAATTTAGGCTTTAATAAAAATTTATTTAGTAGTTCAAAAGCAATATCCGTATGATTAGATAAAATCTCCTCTAATGAAAAAATAGGTAATTTTATATTCAAGTCTATTTCTAAAAATTCTCTAAAAGAAAGTCCTTTTACCTCAAAAATGACAGACCTTCTACTTAAATCAGCTTTTGCATTATCAAGCTTTAAAGCACTGCTACCGCTAAAAAATACTTTTACATTTAATATATCATATATTTTTTTAAGTTCTACTTCAAAATTGGGATATTTATGAATTTCGTCAATTACAACTACCTTTCCGCCTTCTTTTGCGAATTCTTTTACAATATCAAAAAGGGAATCAATCATAATAAAATCAGCACTAATATATAACTTCTCACTAATTGAAGCCGGATATTCATTAAGATACTGAATTAACGATGTAGTTTTTCCAACTCCTCTTGCCCCGATTATTCCGACAAGTTTAGATTCGGTATTGAAAACATGATCATAAAAGTATCTTTTATAAGAGATATTTTTATATGAATAAAAAAGCTCTTTTTGATAATCAAAGATTTCATTTAACACATCATTGTTAAACACTCAAAATTCCTTTTATGTTTTTAAACATAATTATATTTATTTTTATT
>Ga0256838_1000456_pt1 | contig 25520 bp, 26 predicted proteins | sample 4571419metaG_FD_185978 | JGI IMG/M metagenome (GOLD analysis project Ga0256838, IMG submission 185978) | Hydrothermal vent microbial communities from Guaymas Basin, Mexico - 4571-419 | ecosystem: Environmental > Aquatic > Marine > Hydrothermal vents | place: Mexico: Guaymas Basin | collected...
TCCTCGCTCATCCCTTCGAGAAGTGGAAGGACATGTGGACGGGCTTCCACAAGAGCCTCGTAACGCCACCCTACACCATAGACGACGTCAAGAAGCGCTTCAATCGACGCCTTATCAGGAAGTTCACTGAGCACGAGGGCATCTACATCATCACAGAGGGCGGAAAGGCCAGGAAGAAGCCGAAGAGGAGCAAGAGCCAGGCGAGGATTAAAGCGAGAAAGGGCGTTCCCATACCAGAGGGGACACTCTTCCCGAGGGAGCTCTACGAGATGGCCTTAACCGAGGGCCAGGTTGAGGTTTTGAAGGCCTTTGAAGAACTCGTCGAGGGTGGAATGCTCGTTTTAACGGCAGATAGGGGAAGGGGTAAGAGCGTTTCCGTCGGAATCGGCGCGATAGGCCTGGCCTTAGCTCTAAAGAAAAGGACGAGGATTGTTGTCACAGCCCCCGAGCTTGAGAACGTTCAGGCCCTCTTCCGCTTCGCAAAGAGGGCCCTTGAAAGGCTCGGCTTCAAGCCCTACGTCGTTGAAGAGCGCGGGCTGATAAAGGAGCTCTACGCGAGGAAAATCGGCCTCCGCTATTATCCACCCGCCGAGGGTTACAAGAAGAGCGCGGACCTCTACATCCTTGACGAAGCGGCAGGAATTCATGTCCCGATACTCCACAAGTACCTCAACAAGGAGCGCGTCGTTTACTCATCAACGATTCACGGCTACGAGGGAGCGGGAAGGGGCTTCTCCGTCAAGTTCCTGAAGAGGGCGAGGGAGAAGAGGGAGTTTAAGGAGCTCCACATGGACGAGCCGATTAGGTATGCGGAAAACGACCCGATTGAGAGGTGGCTATTCGACGTTCTCCTGCTCGACGCCGAGCCAGTAGAGCTCACCGATGAGGACTTCGAGCTGATTGAGAAGAAGGAGGTCTATCTGGAAGAGCCCGACCTCGACGACTGGTTCGAGAACGACAGGCCCGATTTGAGGCACTTCGTCGGAATCTATATCTTGGCGCACTATCGCAACAGGCCGAGCGACGTGGCGCTCTTAGCCGACGCGCCCCACCACGAGGCTCGCGTGCTCAGGCTCAAGAACGGCAAGATAGTGACGGCGATACAGATTGCCAAGGAGGGGGGGATTCCGAAGAAGGTAATAGACAAGATGGCCAAGGGGTACAAGCCTCGCGGAAACATAATCCCTGACATGATGGTCAAGCACCATTATTTGAAGGAGTTCGCGAAGCTGAAGGGCTACCGCATAGTGAGGATTGCAACCCACCCGGACGCGATGGATCGCGGTCTTGGGAGTAAAGCTTTGGAGCTCCTCGAAAAGGAGGCTCGTGAAAAGGGCCTCGACTGGATTGGTTCGGGCTTTGGAGCCAGTGAGGAACTCGTCCGCTTCTGGGTCAGGAACGGCTTCGCGGTGGTTCACCTCAGCCCCGCGAGGAACCCGGTCAGCGGCGAGTTTACGGCGATAGTCCTCAAGCCTATAAGCGAGAAGGCCAAGAAGCTCATCAAGAAGGCCAACGACGAGTTCAGGATAAGGTTTACGGAGTGGCTCGGAGATACACACAGGGAGCTTGAGCCAGAAATAGCGCGCTGGCTCTTCGAGACGCCCTTCGGCGAGGCCGTCGATTACCCGGTTCACCTCACGGAGATTCAGAAGAAGCGTCTCGATGCATTCACGGGCAAGGTTCTGACCTACGATACCGTTGTCGACGCGGTGAAGCCGATAGTGAAGCTCTACTTCCTCGACGGCTGGATGAAGCCGTATCTCGACGAGAGACAGATAAAGCTCCTCATCTACCGCGTCCTGCAGGCCCACAGCTGGGAGGAGACGGCGAAGCTGATTGACAGAACCGAGACCTTCACCATGATCGAGGTGCGCGACATAGTGAGGGGCCTCTGGTACTACTACAAGCGCCTGCTAAGGGCATGAATAGCTTTTTAACTTCCTTCCCCTATTCCCCCGTGTAACAGCGGTGTCCTCGGTGTTCCCCATGAGCGGCAAGTGGGAGAAGATAGTCTCAATGACAAAGAGCGGCATAAAGATCATCGGCCAGATGAAGAGCAAGATATCGCGCGGCAAGAGAATAGCCCTTCTAATAGACGGTCCAAACATGCTGAGGAAAGAACTTGGCGTCAAGCTCGAGGATCTCGTTGAGGTTCTCTCCAAGATCGGGGACATCCGCGTCGCCAAGGTTGTTCTCAACCAGTACGCCCCCCAGGGGCTCATAGAGGCAGTTTCAAATCAGGGTTTTGAGCCGATGGTAGTCTCGGGTGAGACGGGAGTGAAACTGGCCGTTGAGGCAATGAAGGAGATATACAACCCCCACATCGACGTCATCGCAATAGCCACGAGGAACGCGGAGTTTTTGCCCGTCATCCTCAAGGCCAAGGAAAAGGGAAAGGAAACGATCGTCATCGGTGTCGAGCCGGGATTTTCCGTTGCCCTGAAGCACGCGGCTGACTACGCCATAGTTCTCGGCGGTGAGAAAGATGAGGAATAGCATCTTCAGAATACTCAGGAGGGGCGAGAAGGAGGGTGAAGAACACCCCAAGAAGAAGATCGGCCTCATCATAGACGGGCCCAACATACTGCGAAAGGAGTTCGGCATAAAGCTCGAGGACATAATCGAGGCCCTAAACAGAATCGGGAGCGTCAGGATAGCCAAGGTGATACTCAATCAATACGCCCCGCAGGGACTGGTCGAGGCGATAGTAAACCAGGGGCTCGAACCCGTTATAGTTGCGGGGGACACCGACGTCAGGGTCGCGATCGAAACGATGGAGATGATCTACACCGCCGACGTGGACGTTATAGCCCTTGCATCCCGGGACGCGGACTTCCTGCCCCTCATCATAGAGGCAAAGAGGCACGGGAAGGAGACCGTTGTAATTGGCGTTGAGCCCGGCTTTTCCGTTGCCCTCCAGAACGCCGCCGATTACGTCATCAAAATGACACCCTCCCGGAAGGCCGAGAACGAGGAAGCCCGGTGATGAGAATGGAATCAACGGTCGTCGTTCTTGGAACCTTTGCGGTAGGCCTGGTTCTCCTGATCAAGGGAAGCGACCTCTTCATAGAGGCCGCGGCGAGGGTTGCGAAGGGTTTCGGTGTGAGCGAGTTTTTGATAGCCCTCGTCCTCGCGAGCGTCGCGACGACCCTTCCCGAGGTTACGGTCTCGGCCTTAGCCGCCCTCAGGGGGAGCAGTGACATAGCCCTCGGCAATGCCATTGGAAGTGCGTTGGCCAACATAGCCCTGATCTTGGGTGTCGCTTCGATGATCTTTCCCCTTGATGTGGATGAAACCTCGTGGAAGCACTCCGTGTTCCTGGTGGCAATAACGGCTTACGTTTCGCTCCTTATGCTCGACGGCACAATAGGGAGGCTCGACGGTTTAAGCCTCATCCTCATCTACCTCGGATTCCTGTACTACCTTTACCGGGAGCACATGAGCCTCGAGCCCATCGAGGCGGAGCGGGGAAACCCCAAGAGGGACGTTCTAATACTTTTTGGCTCGGGCCTGCTCGTCGTCGTTGGTGCAAAACTCGTCGTTAACAGCGCCGTTGAAATAGCCCGGGCAGCCGGGATTTCTGAGGTCGTCATAGGCCTAACCCTCGTTTCCATAGGCACCTCCCTGCCCGAGTTCACCAACGCCGTTATGGCTGCCTTAAAGAGGCTTCCCAACATAAGCGTGGGCAACATAATCGGCGCCGACATACTTGACATCCTCATGGTGATAGGTATAGCATCGCTCATAAGGCCCATCAAGGTTGATCCCGAGATACTCCACAGAACGGTTCCGCTTACTCTCTTGGTGATGCTCATCCTGACCTTTTCCCTCAAAAGGAACAACCGCGTCGGGAGGAAGACCGGCCTCGTCTTCCTGTCCCTCTACGCCCTCTTCCTCTACCTTTCGTTCTCTGGCTGAACGCTACCCTTTTAAATTTCTCCGCCCAGTCGGAGGCCATGAGGGTAGTTCTTGTAGACGGCTACACCGACGAACCGGCCGGTCTCGGCGTTCCGCCATACCTTGGCATCTATCCCAGATACGCCTACGGTGCGATAAAAAAAGCCAAGAAGGACGCTCGGGTGTTCTACCTGACGATAGATGACCTCCGGGCGACTTTCCTCGGCGAGCAGGGGATAAGGACGAGGAACAAGACCCCGAACTTTCCGAAGGTTAAGGAGATTCTGGAGAAGGCCGATTTGGTGGTTTACATAGGTGGTCTCCACACACCCGGAAAATATCTCTCCGCCGTCCCGGGAAGCGTTGAAGAGGTCGCGCGGTTCCTGAGGGACGTGAAGGCAACCAAAATCCTCGGCGGGCCAGCATTTATGGGCTCGGCCTCGATGGGGGGCATTAAGATCACGAGCCGGGAGCTCCAGCTGGCCGAGAGCGTTTTTGATTACGTCGTCTACGGCGATCTGGAGGCTTTCCTCTTCGATTACCTGACCAACCCGAAGGACGCCGACTCCTTCAGGTTTAGGAACTATCGGGAATTGCGCGATTACGCAATCATCGGCGCTGAGGTGGTTAAGCAGTTTCCCGATTATCCCGACTTCGTCATCGTGGAGATTGAAACACAGCGTGGCTGTCCAAAGGCGATGGGCATAGGGGGCTGTTCCTTCTGCACCGAGCCAGTTCGCTATAAAACCGTCGAAGACAGGCCTGCTGAGGACGTTGTCGCCGAGGTGAAGGCCCTCTACGACCTCGGCGTGAGGCACTTTAGGGTTGGAAGACAGAGCTGCATATTCTCCTACATGGCGAGGCCGAACGGTCGTGTCCCGGTTCCAAACCCGGAGGCGATAGAAAGGCTCTTCGCTGGAATCCGCTCGGTTGCGCCGGAAGTTAAAACGCTCCACGTGGACAATGCCAACCCAGCCGTTATAGCCAACTACCCGGGGGAGAGCGTGAGGATTGCGAAGGCGCTCATAAAGTACGGGACGCCGGGCAACGTCGTTGCCTTCGGCCTCGAAAGTGCGGACCCCAAGGTTGCCAAGCTGAACAACCTGAACGCTACAGCGGAGGAAACGTATGAGGCCGTGAAGATTCTCAACGAGGTCGGGGCTAAGAGGGGCTACAATGGAATGCCCTGGCTCCTGCCGGGGATAAACATAATCTTCGGCCTGCCGGGCGAGACGAAGAAGAGCTACGAGATAACCTTCCAGTTCCTCAAGAGGCTCCTTGACGACGGGCTGATGGTGAGGAGGATAAACATAAGGCAGGTCGTCGTCTTTCCAGGAACGCCGCTGTGGCATATGAGAAGCAAAGTCAAGACAGAGAAGCACAAGCGCTTAATCCAGCACTACCGCCACAAGATAAGGCACGAGATTGATTTGCCGATGCTCAAAAGGGTCGCCCCGGTTGGGACGGTTCTGAGGGACGTTCGTGCTGAGGTCTTTGATAACGGCCTAACTTATGGGAGGCAGATAGGGAGCTACCCCCTCATCGTTGGGATTCCCAAGGAGGTTCCCCTAAACCGCTTCTACGACGTTCTAATCGTTGATCACGGCTTCAGGAGCATAACCGGAATCCCAGTTCCGATAAACGTGAACCGGGAGAGCCTCAAAGTTCTGCAGCTCATCCCGGGAATCGGAAAGAAGACCGCAACCAGAATCCTCGCGAAGAGGCCCTTCAGGAGCAGAGAAGAGTTCTTTGAGGTCGTGGACCCGGGAGTGCGGGAGGTTTTAAAGGATCTTGTGGAACTCTAACCGGTGGTCGCAATGGAGCAGAGGACGCACAAACTTACCTCCGGGAGGCTCGTCGGGAAGCCTGTGAAGATTGAACCCGGAAGGGCGGAGGTCGAGCTGCTGACGATTGAGGAGATGGCCGTTGACGAGTACGGCCTCGTTCACGGCGGCTTTACCTTTGGCCTGGCAGACTACGCGGCCATGCTCGCCGTCAACGAGCCCACCGTCGTGCTTGGGAAAGCTGAAGTGAAGTTCCTCAAGCCCGTTAAGGCCGGTGAGCGGCTGATTGCGAGGGCCGAGGTTGTTGATGACCTCGGCAGAAAAAAGATCGTGAGGGCGGAGGTTCTGAACAATAACGGGGAGAGGGTCTTTGAGGGCACATTCCACTGCTACGTTCTTGAGAAGCACGTGCTGGAAAAGGGGGATTAAACGAGGTCCCTCTCCTTCAAGACCTTTTCCATCCTGTCCATCGCTTCCTCAAGCTTCTCGTAGGCTGTTGCATAGCTTATCCTGATGTAGCCCTCACCGGCCTTTCCAAAGGCCGAGCCCGGAACGACGGCAACTTTCGCCTCCTTCAGCATGAGCTCGCTGAACTCGTGGTCTGTCAGACCGGTATCCCTGATCCTCGGGAATATGTAGAACGCTCCCTTTGGCTTGACAGTTGGGAGTCCCATCTCGTTAAGACGCTTCCAAACGAGCTTTCTCCTCCTGTCGTACTCCTTCCGCATCTCCTCAACGGCCTTCCAGCTCCTTTCATCCTCAAGGGCCTTGGCAGCGGCGTACTGGGCGAACGTAACGGGACATGTGGCGTTGTACATCTGGAAGCGTGTCATCTTCTCGATGATCCAGGCCGGGGCCGCGACGAAGCCGAGCCGCCAGCCCGTCATGGCGAAGGTCTTGGAGAAGCCGTTTATCGTTATCGTCCTCTCGAACATGCCGTCGAGGGAAGCGATGCTGTGGTTTCTCGCTCCGTCGTAGACGAAGTGCTCGTAAACTTCATCGCTGAAGACGATGAGGTCGTGCTCTACCGCGAAGTCCGCGATCTCTTCAAGGTCCTTCTTGGTCAGAACCGCGCCGGTGGGGTTGTTGGGGGAGTTTATGATGAGCGCCCTCGTCTTCTCGCTCACGTGCTTCTCGAGGTCGTCAACGGAAAGACGGAACTCGTTCTCCTCGTAGGTCGGGACTTCAACTGGCTTTCCGCCGGCGAGAATAACGGCCGGGGCATAGCTGACGAACATCGGACTGGGTATGAGGACTTCCTCCCCGTCCTTTAAAAACGTGGCAAGGCCCATTATGAAGGCCTGGTTCGCCCCGACGAGCACCATTATCTCGCTCTTGGGGTCGGCCTCAATGCCGTTCTGCTTCCGGAGCTTCCTCGCTATCGCCTCGCGGAGCATCGGCAGGCCTGCGTTGGGGCCGTAGTGCGTCATGCCCCTGTCAAGGGCCTCCTTTGCGTACTCTTTTATATGTTCCGGCGTGTCAAAGTCCGGTTCGCCAATTCCAAGAGAAATGACGTCCTCCATGCCGGCGGCCAGATCAAAGAGCTTTCTAATCTCAGAAGGGTTGACGAGTTCGAGTCTGTCGCTCAGCGCCATGAGCATCACCGCTCTACCTTCGCGGCGATGTTTATAATCTTACCTCACCGAAAAGATGGACATCGAAGTGCTTTTATGTACCTTAAGGTTATCCCCCCATTATGGTCTCGAGCCGCCTGCAGAGGTTCAGGTGGAACAGGAATTTCTGGAACAGGTCCTCGTCCCGGAACAGGAGCTTAAGTTCGTTGAGCTTCCTTTTCCCTCCGAACTCGCCGTAGATTATCGTCCCGTTTAGGTCTATGACCCCGAAAACAGCTGCCAGGTTGAAGATCAGCGTTCTCAGCTGATATGCCGAGACCTCGTGCGTTCCCAGAGCCCTTGTAGGATACTCGAAGAGGAAGTACTCGAGGCCCTCCATCCTGGCCACGTCAGTTATTGCCAGGTCAGCCGTCAGGAAAACGAGCAGAGAAGGACTCATCTCGTCGAAGTGCTTGAGGGTTTTCACTATCACTTCGTCGTTGTTGTGGCCGCTTCCGTACCTTTCGGCTATTATTATCCTGTCCCTAAGGGCCTCAAACTCCTTGAGGGCTATGTAGGCAGCTTTTCTGGCCTTTTTGGTTCTCCTGTTGGAGAGCTCATGGAGCAGGTGGCCGTTCTTCACCTCACGTGAGATCTCCACGAGGAGCTGGCGCCTGTACTTGTAGTTCATCGCCGCCTCGATCTCGTTCTTAACGTCCTCGGCGACGACGATCTGATAACCGTCGAGCGGCCGGTAGGAGGAGATAAAGCGGTGGTAGAAGAGATTCGTGTCGGGGGCGAAGGAGACGCCCTTCCGCAGAACCCGGTACACCTCGAGCATGTTGGCGAACTCGTCTATGTTGTCGTAGGTTATTATGCCGGACGAGATAAAGGTCTCGTAGAAGTCAGAGTAGGAGGGAAGTTCGGGGTGCCTGCCTTTGAAGTCGTGCCTCCCCGCGAGAACGCTGAGGGTGTAGCCCCTCTCGCTTTCCCTGGCCGAGAAGAGGGGTATCTCATAGAGGGGGTAGCTCACGGTGATCCCGCTCCTTTGGAGGAGGTTTATCAGTATCTGGAGCTCGGGCTTCTCTATCACGACCTCAATCATTGCCATCACCGAGGAAGTTTTTGAGCCTCTGCATGTGGATGGGCAGCATCATGTAGGGCCTGTTTGGAAAGGCGACGTCGAGCAGTGCCATGTAGAGGATCTCCCTCAGGTTGCAGTTCCTGCTCTGGACTATCGCGGCCGCCACGAGGGCCTTCCTTCCGGAAGTCATGTTCAGAATCACGTCTTCGCCATCTATCTCCGAGAAAAGCTCGCGGAAGACCCTATCCGCCATCTGAAAGTCGTCGTCATCGATGACCCTCGTCTCTATCGTCGGTTCGAAGCCGTAAGCCCTTGAGATCTCCCTCAGGGCCTCGACGATCTTCGGGAGGGATCGGGAGTACCTCCGCTCCGTCACCACGTAAACGGCCCTCGGCCGGGATCCCCTCATCGCAGAGGCGTAGTAGGTGTTCACGAGGGCCCAGGGCGTCCTTCCGAGCAGGGCTACATGGACGGTCATAACACCACCTACTCAACCATTATCAGGCCGTACAGGACGCTCTCCGAGAACTTTATCTCGACGAGGGAGCTCAGCTCCACACCGATGGCGTCCAAGCTCGGCCTTACCTTCTCGGGCATCCTGCAGGGTTCGCCCCTTTCAAAGGGGCAGTCGTCGCAGAGGTTGCAGCTTCCGGGGAAGAGGGCCATTGCGTAGAGCTTTCCCTGCCGGAAGAGCTCCCTCTCCCTGTCAAGAAGCCAGAGGATTGCCTTTCTTTTCTCGTTCTCGAAGTCGTCCATGTTGATCTCGAACTTCACGAGTAGGGCGCGTCTGAATGACCTGACCCAATCTCTGGCTTCCCTCCAGTCGGGGGCATGGGGAGGACAGCCCGGCCTTTTGCCGTACATCGGGCAGGCTCTGCACTTCCACACAGGTCGAGGTGAGACCACGATGTCCTTGGCAGGGATTTCCCTCTCCCAGAGCACACGCATAATTAAAAAAACGGTGTCAGCTTTTTAACTTTTCAGAAGGGGGGCGTTGGGGCTGTCGCCCCCCTGGGGGTCCCGACGTCATCGCAACCCAATACTCGTCGGGCACTGGAACGTTATGGGTTTCCCGATAAAAGTCTTTCCTAGCCAAACCCTTATAACCCGTTCACCGCTCCAAGAACCGGTGCGCGACATGGTTGGTACCGTGAGCAGGATAGTCCGCTTCGAGGACGAAGAGGCGTTCATAAACGATCTCGACCTCGCGCTGGAGGCGTTCTCATACCTGGCCAGCAAATACGGCCACAACCCCGTCGAGGGTGTCGTCCTCTGGGATCAGCTCGGGATAAAGGACGAGGAGGGAATGAAGGTTTTTCGTGTCGGTGAGTTTCCCTTCGTTGAAGGTTTGCTCAAGCTCGATCTGGAGAGAATACGGATCCTTGAGAGGTATTTCGACGAGATGGAGTCCAAGTGGGACGAACTGAGCGTTGAGGACATAGCGAACTACGTCGATCTCATGAACGAGGCCCTCGGCGAGGAGAGGGTTTACTACGATGCCTACTCCTTGGGTCTTGACAGGAACACCGCCTACATCATACTGAACCTCGTTTCACTAAACTACCTGGAGAGTGTTTTGGAGGGTAAAGACAGGGAGATCTTCGAGGAGGCCGTTGGCCTGCTCCTCAAGTACCTCTGATCCATAGTTGTGCAATTCAATAATTGGGTCATTATGTAATCGCATAACGAGGTGGTCGCGGTGCTCTTCAAGAAGCGCGGAACCTTCACGGAGGAGGACGCGAGAAAAGTAATCGAGTGGATGAGTGCCCATCCGGAGGAAAAAGAACTCATAGTGATGGCCGAAGCGGTTACGGCCGAGGCGAAAAGGCGCCTCTGGGACTACGCGAGGGCTGTTCAGCTCATGGCGGATTTCACCGGCGAGGAGAGGGAAGTCAGAGTCGAAATCCTCGAGGGCTACGTGAGCGAGAAGGTCAGGGGTATTGATGTTGAGAGCCTGTGAGGTGGAACTATGAAGCTCATAATGGCCGAGGTCTTCAACAGCTGGCAGGGTGAAGGGGGAAGCGTTGAGGGCTCTGCATTCGGCAGGAGGCAGATTTTCGTCCGTTTTGCAGGTTGCGACCTTAACTGTGCCTGGTGTGATTCCAGGGAGTACATCGACCCTTCCCGCGTTTCCCGCTGGAGGTACGAGGTCGAGCCCTTCACCGCGAAGTTCGAGTACAAACCCAATCCGGCGGAGCTTGAGGATGTGGTTGATGCAGTTCTGCGCCTCGATACCGGCGATATACACTCGATAAGCTACACCGGGGGAGAGCCCACCCTTCAGGTGAAGCCTTTAAAAGCCCTCATGGAACGTATGAAAAGCCTCGGCTTCGATAACTTCCTCGAAACTCACGGTGGCCTGCCGGAGCTCATAGCGGAAGTCGCCCCCCTCACCGATTATGCGAGCGTGGACATAAAGGACGAGACGGCCAGGGCAACGGAAGACTGGCGCCCCCTGGTTCTCCGCGAGGTCGAGAGCATAAGGATTTTGAGGGAAGCCGGCGTGAAGGTCTACGCCAAGCTCGTGGTCACCCCGGAAACGAAGATCGAAAACGTCCGCTGGTACGCGGAGCTTTTGAAGGGCCTCGCTCCGCTCGTAATCCAGCCGAGGGAGCCGATTGAGATCTGCCAGAGAAGGCTCATGGATCTTTACCGCGAGGCTGCATTGATCCTCGGCAGGAAGAACGTTGGGCTTAGTTTCCAGGTGCATAAGTACCTCAACGTCCTGTAACGTTAAGGCGCGAATAAGTGGGGGGTCTGCGGTGAGGAAGCTGTACGTTGAGATACTCGGCAACCTACCGGAGATGGCGAGGGACGAAGTGAAGGCAATGCTTGAACTCGGGGGAGGGGAGGTACTCGGCCAGGACTACCTCTTCCTCAAGGTTGGTGCCCCCGAGAGGGCCTTCCCGTTTCTGGATCGCTTAGGCCTTGCCCACGAGTACGGCGAGCTTTTTGTGGAGGCAGATTCCGTTGGTGATCTCCTCCAAAAGGCCAAGGAGATGGAGTGGCCGATCCGGGGAACCTTCAAGGTGGACACGGAAACGATGGCCAACTGCCGCTTTAACGTCCTCGACCTTCCGAGGAAGCTCGGGGCTGTGATTCACTCGCAAGGCTTTCGCGTCAACCTCTCAAGACCCGACACGGTCGTGAGGGTTTACTGTGGTGAGAAGCTCTACGCGGGGATAAGGTTACGCTTCTTCGACCCCAAGGACTTCGAGAGACGAAAAGCTCATCACAGGCCCTTCTTCAGGCCGATCTCGCTCCACCCGAGGGTTTCTCGTGCGCTGGTGAACCTGACAAAAGCTCAGAGAGAGCTCCTCGATCCCATGATGGGAGCGGGAGGGATACTCATCGAGGCCGGTCTCCTTGGGCTCAAGGTCTATGGGGTGGACATAAGGCCGGAGATGGTTGAGGGCGCCGAAAGAAACCTTCGCCACTACGGCGTGAAGGATTACGAACTCAGGCTCGGCGATGCAACGAGGCTTGAAGAAGTCTTCCCCGGAAAGGAGTTCGAGGCAGTCGCCACCGACCCGCCCTATGGAACCGCTGCGACTCTCGCTGGGAGGAGGAGGGAAGACCTTTACCGGAAGGTGCTGGAGAGCGTTTACCGCGTTTTAAGGCCGGGTGGGAGGCTTGCAATAGCGTTTCCAGCGAGTTTTGACGGGAAGGCGGAGGCAGAGAGAAGAGGCTTCATTACCCTGGGAAGGTACTATCAGCGGGTGCACAAGAGCCTCGAGCGGTACTTCTATGTGTTTGAAAAACGAACCTAGAAAGCTTTTTACGCCGAAGATCATAGTCTCTATTGGTGAAGTATTTGACGAAACTCGAAATACCACTCGGTGAGTTTGTGGGGAGATTGAAGCCCGGTGAGGATGTTCTCGTCGAGTACTCATCGACGACCCCGGTTCACATCCTGTTCTACCGGTTCCTCAGGGCCTTGGCAAACCTTGGAAAACCCTTTATGATCCTCGACGAGCTCGACCAGCTCCACGTCCTTAGGGCACACCTCAAGATAATGGGACTCGACACGGGCCTTATCGACAGCGCTATCGTAGTGAAGATGGGAGGAATAATCAAAACTGGCTCTGTCGTCGGAAAGGTGGATCTGACCAAGGAGCCCCCTGTTAGAAAGAAGCACTACGAGGCAATACTGGCCAGGATCGGAGAGGAGAAAGGCTTTCGGCTCATAGTGGGGTTTGAAAAGGTGCTCGCCAGTTATGAGAACGATCTCCGTGAAAAAGAGCGCATCTTCGGATATCTCGTTCGCCCTCATCTGGGAAACCCGGAGCGGGTAACGGTCTACTTCGTGAATAGAGACCTGATCTCCGGGAAAACCCTCAACGAGCTGAGGGAGCACTGCACTAGGGTTCTGACATTGGACAAAAGGCCTTGTCTGGAGGTCTTGAAGTCACTGAACATCGAAGAATACGGGGCCGAGATAAAGTTCTGATGGCTGTGCGGCACCCGGCCGTTCAACCACCAGGGGGTGCATGGCTGACGAAGGCCGGGCACCGCACGAGAATAAACTACGCTCCGGGAACTTATAACGTTTTTCCGACGGGGGAAGAAAAGGAGAAAGAAATCATTCCCTGAGCGGCAGGCCATGGTCGAAGGAGTAGTATACCTTCTGGAACTCGGCGCGGAAGCCGTAGACGTCGCGCCTGACCTTCTTCGGATCCTCCTTGTCGATGAGGACGCGGCGGATAAACCTAGCGATCTCCTTCATGTCGTCCTCGAACATTCCAACGCGGGTCATCTCCTGGACGCCTATGCGCAGACCGCTCGGCTCGTTGACCTTCTCGAGTGGGTCCCAGGGCAGGAGGTTCTTGTTGAGGATTATGCCGGCCTCCTCAAGGAGAGGTGCCGCCCAGCCTCCAGCAGCTGGGTGGAGGTCTGAAACGTCAACTATAACCTGGTGGCTCTCGGTGTAGCCCTTGTCCTCGCCGATGACCTTGAAGCCCTCCTCCGCTAACGCCTCGGCCAGAGCTTTCGCGTTCTTGACGACCTGGGCCGCGTACTTCTCACCGTACTCCAGCATCTCTGCGGCGGTGATTACCTTTCCGGCCATGTGGTGGAGGTGGTGGTTGCTCAGCACACCTGGGAAGATGGCCCACTGGAGCTTGGCTATCTCCTCCGTTTCACCGAACTTCTTGTAGAGGATTACACCGCCCTGTGGCCCGGGGAAGGTCTTGTGGGTCGAAGCGGTGATTATGTCGGCTCCCTCGCGGAGCGGATCCTGGAACTGCTTTCCGGCGATGAGGCCGAGGACGTGTGCTGCGTCGTACATAACGTAGGCTCCAACCTCCTTGGCAACCGGCGCGAGCTCTTTGACCGGGTGCGGGAACGGGAAGAGCGAGCCTCCAAAGACGACTATCTTCGGCTCGAGCTCGCGGATGAGCTTCTCGGCCTTGTCAACGTCGATGTTGAAGGCCTCGTTGTCGAAGGGCCAGGTGTGGACTTCTAGCCCCCTCATTCCCGCCGCCCCGAAGGGCATGTGGCTTATGTGTCCACCATGACTGGTGTGGAGAACTATCGCCTTGTCACCCGGCTGGGTGAGGCCAAAGAAAGCCGCCTGATTGGCGTTGGTTCCGGAAATCGGTCTCAGGTCAGCGAAATCGCTCCCGAAGAGCTTCGTGAAGAGCTCCACTCCAATCAGTTCGACCTCGTCAACGTATTTGCACCCCTGGTAATACCTCTGTCTCGGCCAGCCCTCGGCGTACTTATGCATGAAACCGCTCGCCACCGCTCTTGTTACGCTCGGAGAGGTCACGTTCTCGCTCGCTATGAGGTTTATCGTGTGGGCCCTCCAGTGCTCGTGGTCCTCAATAAAGTTCAGAACTCTATCGCGGTATTCACGGTAGCTCATGGGAAACACCTCGATTGTGCTTTGAACGACGTGGATATAAACCTTACCACAGCTGTCCACACGCACAAAAAAGTACATTAATAAAATGGCTCACCGACGCCTCAGCCTGTCGACGAGCCAGATGAGTACCGGTAGGATTATGAAGGCCATCATGTCTCCAGTATCGCCAGCGAAAGCTAAGACGTCAGCGAAGTTCTTGACGCCGGCGAAGTAAACCAGAGCGGGTGGAATTACCGTCAGACCCCACGCTATCGGCCTCTTGAGCCTCACGAACTCCTCGTTGTTGCTCTGCTGAGCCAAGGCGATTCCGATGTAGCTCGTGGTTATTGCCAGGAGCGGGATGAGATTGCCGACGATTCTTCCAAGGTGGCCGTAAAGGAGCTCAAGGCCCTGTGTGGCTATCTGGGGCGTGTTCCTGCCGAAGGCGAGGAGGAAGGCGACCATGAATACCGCGTAGATGGCCGTCGGTATTATGAACGCCCAGACGAGGACTTTCTTGGTCTCCTCGTAGCTTCCGAGGCCCTTGTAGACGTCTGGGATTACCGTGTGGCAGCCGAGTGCGAAGATTGCGACACCAGTTATGCTCAGGATTCCCGAGAGGTCTGCATAGAGGCCGTTGCTCACCTTCGCGTGGGGAATCAACATGAGGGTAACCGCTATGAAGAGCGCCAGCATGACGTAGCTCATTGCCAGCTCCGTCTTTCCGCTGGCTTCGAGACCGTGATAGACGACGAGCGAGGCCAAAACCCAAAAGATGAACGCTCCAACCGTTTCGTTTATCCCGAAGAGGCCCGCGAAGACGCTTCCCATTCCAGCTATGTATGCTAAGATAGCTCCGAAGCTCATTATGGAGATGCTGAGGTACATCAGCCAGCCACCGACCCTTCCGAGGGTTCTCTGGGCTACCGTGCTCATCTGTGCCCCACCCATTTCTGCCGAGAACCTGAGGACGATGAGGCCCGTCCAGAGCATGAGGAACATCACGCCGATGAGCACTGCCAGCGCTGGAATGAGACCGACCTTGCTGGCGGCATATGGCAGGCCCAGCACTCCCGCACCTATCTGAGTCCCCACGAGGATCGCCAGAGCCTCCCCCCGGGTTATGCGCTTCTTCTCGACGTGTATCGTGCTTGTCCTCAGTCCCCGAATTCCCTTCCTCCGTCTGATGTTCTGGATCACTATGAGTTTTTTCCGCCTCTGCGCCGCTATTCTTGCGGAGTAATAGCGACCGTGTGACGTGGTGACCTTTTTTCTCTCAACTCCCTCCGAGACCGGCATCTCTCTCACCCCGTTCAACGTCCAGATGAATACAATTTAAACCCTCCCACGAGAATCTGAATGAAAATTCAAAAAACGTTCGAAGACTCTGGAAGTCTCCAAACAGGATAGGAAGGATTAATCAGAAAATCGAACGGGACCGGCCAACGACGACTTCTTTTCCCTTGGGGCGGAGGTTGTAGTTGTTGGCCATGACGTATCCGTAGGCCCCGGCGTTCAGTATGGCTATGTAGTCCCCTTCCTCTATCTTAGGCAGCTCCCTGTCTACCGCAAATATGTCTCCGCTCTCGCAGATGTTCCCGACAACGGTGGCGACCATCTTCTCCTCGCTGGAGACCCTGTTGCAGACCACAATTTCATGATAGTAGTTGTAGAGGGCGGGTGAGTTGAAGACGTTTAAACCAGCGTCAACACCCACGAAAATCCTCCCGTTCTTCTCCTCCACTGTATTGACCTGGGCCACCAGAATGCCGGCGTCACTCACAAGGTAGGTTCCAGGCTCCACGATGACTTTGAGGTCGCCGAAGCCGTACTCCTCCATGTGCTCTTTAACCCGCTGAAAGAACTCGTAAACGGGGAACTCTTCCTCTTCGGCACTGTGGGGAACTCCGTAACCCCCTCCGAGGTCGATAACCTCAACGGATCCGCCGAAGCGAGCCTCTGCCTTTTCGGCCACCTTGAGGAGGTTGTCCAGTGCCTGGAAGTATCTGCCAATCTTCTCCTCAACCCAGTCCGAGCCAACGTGGTGGTGCAGGCAGTGAAGCTCGAAGCCCTTCTCCTCTATCAGATCAAAGGCCCGGTCAATGGCTTTTCCGGAGATTCCGAACTTGACGGGAATGCTCCCTGCCTCTAGTCCACCAGTTGTGGTCTTCTCAACCCTGCCGATCCCGACGCCGGTGTTTATCCTGAGGCCGACCTTTCGCCCTTCCTCGCCGTTGAAGCGTCTCAGAGAGGAGATGGAGTCGAAGTTTATGAGCACTTTCGTTTTGGCGAGGAATTCAAGGTCACCGTTGCTGAGGGATGTTCCCGTAAATATTATGTCATCGTCCTCGAAGCCGATCTCCCTTGCGAGCTTAACCTCACCCGGCGAGGTGGCATCTATTCCACCGCCGAGCTCCCTGATCAATCCGAGGACTTCTCTGTTGTTGTTTGCTTTCATCGCGTAGTGTATCCTCCATTCCCTGAACCCGGCTTTCTTGAGGGCATCAGCCATTCTGAGGTAGTTGTCCCGTATTCTGCCCAGGTTGTAGATGTAAACGGGCGTTCCGTGTTTTTCGGCGAGCTCAACGACGTCGTGCTCCCCGATGAAAAGCCTGTTACCAACAGTTCGCAGATGACCGGGTTTTTCCCACCACATTCATCCCACCTCCTCCTTACGTATGGACATTATGGTGATTGCTCCGATCGTCGTCAGGAGCATCGCCGAGAGAACGTAGTACGCGATGATGTTCTCCCTCAGGAACTCGTAGAAGGACGTTATGTGCAGCCCCAGAAGAATATGGATAATAGCCCCTTTTCCATTGGAGCCATCGGCGACACCCACTCGAATGCCATCTTAACGTTTAGAACTGGTCAGTTAAAAATTTAAGTTTTGCCTCCCAAAGGGGATCATGCTCTGCGAGGAAGCCGGAAGGATTTTGGCAAAGGCGAAGTTCGCCATAGCATTCACCGGCGCGGGGATAAGCGCAGAAAGCGGCGTTCCCACATTCAGGGACGCCAACGGGCTCTGGAGGAACTATAAACCTGAAGAACTGGCAACTCCCGAAGCTTTCAGGAGAAACCCCAAGCTGGTGTGGGAGTTCTACAAATGGAGAATGAGGCTCATAGCGAAGGCCAGACCGAACAGGGCCCATCTGGCCCTTGCGAGGCTCGAGAAGATGGGGATCATCAAAGCTGTAATAACTCAGAACGTTGATGACCTCCACCGTGAGGCGGGAACGGAAAACCTGATAGAGCTTCACGGCAACATCTTTCGGGTTCGCTGTACCTCCTGTGCCTACAGGGAAAACCTGAAGGAGAGCGGAAGACTCGAGGAGTTCCTGGCCTCGGAGGATCTTCCGAGATGTCCCCGCTGTGGATCCCTTCTAAGGCCGGACGTGGTGTGGTTCGGCGAGCCCCTTCCGCAGGATGCACTCGAGAGGGCCTTTGAGCTGGCCTCTAAGGCTGATGTCGTTCTCGTCATAGGCACGAGCGGGGTCGTTTATCCGGCCGCATACATCCCCTACGTCGTCAAGGAGCACGGGGGAAGGGTGATAGAGATAAACCCGAAGAGGAGCGGGATAACCCCGATAGCCGACGTTTTCATCCCCAAGCCGGCGGGTGAGGGAATGGAGGGAATACTTCGGGGCGTGGAGGCGTTTTTAGGTGGCAAGGGCTCCGACCATCAACGCCGGAAGTGATTGATTGGCCTCCGCTTTTGAACCTTCCAGAACGGGTGGCGGAAAGGCCATCTCTCAATTTCGGGCCTTGAAAAGCTGATAGCTCTCCTTCAGGGCCTCGATGACGGGTAGGCTCTCGCCGGCGAAGTAGCTCAGCATCGCTCCCCCTCCAGTCGAGACGTGGCTTATTCCGGTTATGTTGTACCGGTAGACGCTCGCTATCGAGTGACCGCCCCCTACAACGCTGAACGCTTTGCTCTCCCCTATCGCCCTGAAGACCCCCACCGTTCCGAGGGCGAACTCCTCACGCTCAAAAACTCCCATTGGGCCGTTGGCGACGATTGTTCCCGCCTTCAGGAGGATTTCGCGGTACTTCTCAACCGTTCTGGAGCCTATGTCGAGTATGGGGTAGCGGTCGAAGAGTTCCTTCTCATCGCTTAGGAGATCGACCTCAACGCGCTCGCCGTTCACATCGACGGCAAAATCAACCGGTGTTCTGACGTAGGGATAGAACTCGTCGAGTATTCTCTCGGCCCGCTCCACAAGCTCGAGGAGGCCCTTTCTTTCGAGGAACATGATGTTGGCATCGCCGAGGTTGAAGCCCTTGGCGAGGGTAAAAACGTTAGCCACCAAACCCCCGGTCAGGATGAGGTCGGCCTTTCCCTTCCTCAGAACGTTCTCCGCAACCTTCAGAGAGTCATCGACCTTGGCTCCGCCGAGCACGTAAACCCTAGGCCTCTCACCGTGTTCGTAGGCCTTTTCTAAGGCCGTGAGTTCCTTCTCCATGAGAAAGCCTGCAACCGTTGGCACGAGCCGGGCGAAGCCCACCAGGGAAGGCTGACTCCTGTGGGCAGCGGCGAAGGCGTCGTTCACAGCGTAGTCCAACAGGGGGGCGAGTTTTCTGACGAGGTGGGTTTTTTCACACTCCTCGAGCGGCTTGTAGAAGATCTCCTCAGCGGAGAAGCGGAGGTTTTCGAGCATTAGAACCTCGCCGGGCTTGAGGGATCTTATCCTCTCGCGCGCGAGCCGTCCGAAGATGTCCTCAACGTACTCAACTCCAGTACCAAGGAGCCTTCCGAGTATTTCAGCGTGCTCCTCAGTCGTCACGTAGTCGCTCTTGTACGGTTTGCTCTGATGGGTGGCGACGACGACCTTGGCCCCGTCCTCGAGGAGCTTCCGCACGGTCGGAAGAACCGCCCGGAACCTCGCGTCGCTGATTATCCTTCCGTCCTTGAGCGGTGAGTTAAGATCGACCCGCAGGAACACCGTTTTGTTATAAAAGTTGAAGTCGGTGAGCCGGAATATGCCTTCCATTCCTCTTCCCCCGCTCGTATCTTGCCCTGCCGGTGTTAAAAAACGTTCCGCACACTGCGGGTGATAAACATCGGGAAGGTGGAACAGATGCACCTGGAGCGCGAGTACCGGTGAATTTCGTCCTATTTTTCCCTTGATCTTTTGTCCTTCTGCGGAAAACTATTTTAAGTCCGTTGGCAACTGTTCCCGGGTGGTGTGCATGGCAAAGGTCATACACGACGCCATACATGGAAGTATGAAAATAGACGGTGTTGTCCTCGACGTTGTGAAAACCCCCGAGTTTCAGAGGCTCAGGCACATCAGGCAGCTCGGTCTCGCGTTTCTGGTCTATCCAGGCGCCAACCACTCCCGCTTTGAGCACTCCCTCGGGGCCTGGAACGTGGCCAAGAGGCTTTCTGCCGAGCTCGGCTTACCCCGGGACGAGGCCCTCCTCCTCGAAACGGCCGCCCTGCTCCACGACATCGGACACGGCCCCTTTAGCCATACGTTTGAGAGTATCTACAAGCACTACACGCAGGAATACGACCACATGCGTCTCGGTCAGCGGATAATCCTTGGCAAGATAGACATAACGGAGGGAAACGGTGGTGGGGAGATACCTGAGATACTGGAGAGGTGGGGCATCGATCCGAAGGCCGTCGCCGATCTAATCCTTGGAAAGCATGAGAGGAGGTACCTGGGTCAGGCCCTTCACGGCGATGTCGACGTCGATCAGATAGACTACCTCATCAGAGACGCCCACTACACCGGGGTTGCTCACGGGATAATAGATATGGAGAGACTGCTGAAGGTCCTGACGATCCACGACGGTGAGCTCGTCGTCGAGGAGAAGGGAGTTGAGGCGGTTGAGGGCATGATGGTAGCGCGCTCGCTCATGTACTCGCGCGTCTACTTCCACCACACAGTCAAGATAGCGGAGGGGATGCTGACCAGGGCCCTGGAGTTCGCCCTTGAGGAGGGGCACCTCTGGGACTTCTGGAAGATGATAGACTGCCGGGTTCTTGTTGAGCTGGAGGATCTCGAAGGCTTCCCATCGGAGATCGTGAAGAGGGTCAAATACAGGAACCTCTACAAGGCCGCCGTTCTGGCCGGGGCCGGGGAGCTCAGCTCGGAGGAGAAGAGGGAGCTTTTGGCAGCTTATCGCAACGTGAAGAAGAGACAAGAACTTGAAAGAAAGCTCGCGAGTGAGGTCGGGGCAAGGGAGGGAGAGGTTATCCTCGAGTTCAGCATAGCCGATCTGATGCTCAGCGAGCCGAGGCTTAAGGCGACCGAGATAAACGTGCTTATGGACAACGGCGAGCTTGAGCCCCTGACCAAGGTAACGCCCCTTGCCAACGCACTCAAGAGGCGGCAGACTCCCAGATGGGCCGTTCTCATAGCTTCACCCGAGGAATACGTGGAGAAGCTCCAGAAAGTCTGGAGGGACGTTCTCTTTTCCTAAATGTTCTTCCTTATCTCCCTCTTGAGACCTTCGATGAGCTCTATGAGTTCGTCCACGTCCTTTATCTCCTTCAGGCTCTCTTTGGGGATCAGCGGAACCTCGGAAACGACCTCCATCTTTGACTTCTCCAGGACAAAGAGGCCGCCCGTGTTGATGATTCTCCCGACCTCAGCGACCATCTCAGCCCTCCTGACTGTCGAGCGCGTCTTCTTCTCGTCTATCCCCGTTAGAATCGTGACCTCGTCTTCCCTTGAAAGGGCGTTGAAGGGGGCCCTCTTCACCTTGATCACTCCCATGCCAAGCTCTTTGAGCTTCTCAAAGACCTCCTGCTCAAGGGGCGTTTCCGGCTCCGCTGGCTTCAGCTCGACGTCGACCTTTGCCCTTAGAACGTCGATCGGTTCGGCTATGGGCTCGTCAAAGAGCTCCTCCATCCGGAGCGCAACCTCCAGCGAAACCGCCTGCTCGTTCCGCTCGTAGTTCAGGAGGCTCTTCCTCGAAACCCCGAGGAGGGATGCCAGCTCCCCCACTGAGTAGCCGTGCTTCTCGCGAAGCTTCTTCAGCAGTTCCCCGTTGATCCGAACGTAGAGGCCGCCGCGTTCCGCAAATATCGCCGGAAGTTCGCCCTCTATCAAAACCCGGTAGAGCGTCGCTGGATTGAGGGCGTATATCCCGAAGCGCTCGTAGATGACTCCCTCCTCTATCTCCGAGTTCTTGGTTCGCACACCCACTATCATCGGAGTCGCCTTGAAAAGCTTGGCCAGCCTCTTCAGGTCCTCCGCCTGTTCGGGCGTAACCGTGTCGATGTTGGTAACGACCTTTATGAAGAGGAGCGTGAAGAGTCCGCTCGCAACGAGGTCAAAACACCCTCCCCTAAGCTCGACCCTCGCGACCTTCAGGCCAGACCTTCGAAGTATCCTCGCGACGATGTCTATGAGTCTCTCCCTCTCCATCAAGTTTTAAATACGGGACGACCCTTTTAAGTTTAAGGTGCTTGCGATGAGGCCGATCATACTCGAGGGGAGGAAAGTCAGCCTCGCCGTCCCGATGAGAGAGGACGTTCACCTGCTGTGGAGGTGGTACAACGACAGGGCCGTCAGGAGATACCTCACGAAACCCCACGAGATCTTTTTCTTCGAGGACGAGATGGAGTGGTATGAGGCAATAAGGCGGGAAAAGGCGAGGGAGAAGGTCTTTGCCATCATAAAGAACGAGGAAAAGACGCTCCTCGGCCTCATCGGCCTCCATAACGTTGATCTCCACAGTGGAAACGCCGAGCTTGGTTACTTCCTCGGGCCGGAGCACTGGGGGAAGGGTTACGCGACCGAGGCAGTTTCTCTCGCGATCACATACGCCTTCGAGTGGCTCAACCTCAGAAAGCTCTACGCCCGTGTTTTCAGTTCAAACGTAGCCTCGGCCCGTGTTCTCGAAAAGAACGGATTCAGGCTCGTTGGCAGGCTGAGAAAACACCAGTACGTTCCGGGGGAAGGCTTCGTGGACGTCCTGATCTATGAACTCTTCAGGGGGGAGTAGCGCTGTGTGAGTACGTCTACAGCAACGGGAAAAAGTGCAGGCTAAAGCCGGTTGAGGGATCGAAGTACTGTCCCCTCCATATTCCCTACGATGAGGGCGAGCGACTTCTCGGTGAAGAGATAAAGCGGATCAAGGCCGAGAAGTTCGCGGAGAGACTCAAGGCCGGTCAGAGCTATTTTGAGGGAGTTTACCTGTACGACGTTACGATAAAGGACTTCACATCCGAGAGGGTGCTCGTCTTTAGAAACTCCCACATCAAGAACCTCATAGTGGACGGCTCTTCCATCAAGGGTCTCGTGGTGGTCGGTTCGACGATAGAGAGGGTCATTGTATTTGACACGAAACTGGAAGTTCTCCTGTTCAAGGACTCGAAGGTGTTCGGCCTCAACATACTCCGTGTTGATTTCAGCGGCCACATAGCCGTCCGCGATTCCGACGTTAAGTACCTCATGGTAAACTCCACCCGCTACGTTGGTGGGGGAGAAGGGGGAGAAGAGGCGGCATACGGGGAGAGAAAGGAGATCATAGGATTCATCGAGATATCTGGCCTCAAGAACGTGAGGAAGATCGGGATAAACACCCGCTACCCCCTCCTCAGGAAAATCCTCGAGGAGCACGGCGTCAGCGTATCCGAGGGGAAAGCCCGGATGGTCAGGGCGAGAGAGCTCGTTCTGAGGGACGTACGCTTCGACACAGCTCCGAGGTTCAAGAGGCAGGTCAGGCTCACCGTGAGGGGCTTCTCCGGAAGGTTGACCCTGGAAAACCTTGAGGTCTTCGGTCACGTCGAGATAAGGCAGAGCAGGCTCCTCTCGCCGGAGTTCGTTCACGTCCGCATCGAGAGCAACTTCATCCTGCGCAGATCAACGCTCGTGATATCGCCGACCTGGAACCTCACTGTCCTTCCAAATTTACTGTTGGAGCTCAACGTTGAGGGCTTCGTTATCGTGGAGGACTGTCAGTTCAACAGTCCCCACGCGGAGGAGGTCTTCTATCGCCTCGCCAGAACGAGCTGGGAGCGGAGCGGGGACTTTGAAAAGGCCGACGAGTACTACTACCTTGAGATGGTCGCCAAGAGGAAGATAAAGGCCTCCGCGAGGAGAAGGGGATGGAGGAAGCTTCTTAAAAAGATGGAGATACTCTTCGAATGGCTTTTCGCGGATTTGACATGCAAATACGGAACCGACTGGAAGAGGCCGATACTGATATGGCTGGCCGCGGTCAACGTTTTCTTCCCGATCCTATTTTTCCTGACGGGAAGCGTTCGGGGACTCTCAAGCAGTATGGGCTTCCTCGACTACGAGTACTTTAGCATAGTGACAGCGACGACCCTCGGTTATGGGGACTACCATCCGGTGGGCGTTGGGCGGGCAATAGCATCGCTCGAAGCGCTCTTCGGAATGTTCATGTGGGCGGTGTTCCTCACGGTCTTCGCGAGGAAGTACATGAGGTGAAACCTTTAAGCCCTCGCTCATAAATTCGACGGGGATAGGAATGAAAGAAAGGATGAGAATCGGGTTCATAGTCAACCCCATAGCGGGGATGGGCGGAAGGGTCGCCCTGAAGGGAACAGACGGCGTCGTGGAGGAAGCGATAAGGAGGGGTGCGAGGCCCATCGCGGAGGATTTCGCAAGGCTCTTCCTGCGGGAGCTGAGCGGCTATGAAGAGGCCGGGAAGCTTGAGTTTCTGACGGGGCCGGGCCCCCTTGGAGAAAACGTTTTGAGGGAATTTGAATTCCCCTTCGAGGTCATCAGGCACAGGGAAGTGGGCTACCGGGAGATTCTTGGCGTAAGGATACCCGACACGACCCCGGAGGACACAAAGGAGCTCGCCCGCGAAATGCTGGGGAGGGTTGAGCTGATTCTCTTTGCAGGCGGGGACGGAACAGCGAGGGATGTCTTCAGCGTCGTCGGAAAAAGGGTTCCAATCCTCGGTATTCCGACTGGAGTTAAGATGTTCTCCGGGGTCTTTGCGGCATCCCCGGAGGATGCGGCTAGGCTGCTCGTTGAGTTCATCAGGGGAAACGCAGAGTTAATTGAGAGGGACGTGATGGACCTCGATGAGAACGCCTTCAGGCGCGATGAAGTAAGGCCAAAGCACTACGGAAAAGCCCTCACGCCCCACGTTGAGATGCTCCTCCAGGGGGCGAAGGAGCCCGCGAAAACGGACGAGGCCGAAGACGTCGACGCAACAATAGAGGCACTCGCCGAGGAGCTGGAAGATGGCATCTATTTCTTGGGGGCAGGTTCAACCGTAAAGAAGCTCAAGGACCGGCTGGGTATAGACGGAACGCTCCTCGGCGTTGACGTAGTCGAGATAAAGGACGGCAAGGCCCGGCTCCTCGTGAAGGATGCGGCCGAGAAGGATCTCCTCAAGTTTGCTGAGAGAAACCCGAAGATCATCGTCACCGTCATCGGGGGCCTTAACTTCCTCTTCGGCAGGGGGAACCAGCAGTTCTCCGCAGAGGTTCTAAGGCACGTTCCAAAGGAGAACGTCATCGTCGTTGCAACTCCCTCCAAGGTCAAGGACGGCTTTGTGAGGGTCTACACCGGCGACAGGGAAGTTGATGAGAAGTTCAGGGGCTACATCAGGGTCAGGGTGGGTCCCTGGAGAGAGAGGATGGTCAAGGTAATCTAGCGGAAGCCGTTTATAGTTTGTTCACCAGGATGGATCGGTGGACTCCATGAGGTACAGTAGAATAGCCGTTAAGCTGTTTGAGAAGGAAGGTGAAGACGTCTTTTACGACCCCGCCTACCACGGCAGGACTCTGAAAGTATTCGGAATGGAGGCGTTCCCCGACAAAGCCCTTGGGTACCTGGCGGGGGAGTACCATAAGAAGGGATACTCAAGGATAATTTTTGACACGAAGGGAAGTTTTGATGGAGGGGGCTTCGATACTGTCCTCAAAATCCGGGATACACAGCCAAGCGGCCTCGACCCAATAAAGATGGCCGAAAAGGGTTACTTTGACTTCTACACCGCCGCTACGATAGTACAGACCATTTACGGGCTTGACCGGGCACTCACCGAGACCCTCTACTCTGATATCCTGGCCGGGAAAGTTGAAAGCGTCCCGGAAGCGCTGAAGGCCGGTCAAAAGTACTCCGAGGTAATCGCGGAGAGCTACACGGCCATAGATCAGCTCCTCTACTCGGGCGAAGTGCCGGAACTCGGTCAAAACATCCTCGTGGACTTTGGGGACGCCCACAGCATAACCCTCGTCGGAAACGCTTTCCTGATACTCGCGGCCGCCGTTGAGAAGAGGAAGAAGGTCATGGTGGGCCTCAACGACGCAGCGGTTTTAACGTACACCACAGCAGGAGGCGCGGGACTTCCCCTCCTAACAAAGCCCGCCCTTAAGAGGGCAACCGTCATAGCCAGCGAATACGCCCCTGATT
>Ga0256838_1000457_pt1 | contig 25518 bp, 31 predicted proteins | sample 4571419metaG_FD_185978 | JGI IMG/M metagenome (GOLD analysis project Ga0256838, IMG submission 185978) | Hydrothermal vent microbial communities from Guaymas Basin, Mexico - 4571-419 | ecosystem: Environmental > Aquatic > Marine > Hydrothermal vents | place: Mexico: Guaymas Basin | collected...
GTAGAACATTGCGCCTACTCTATCAGCTAGCTGTTTTAGCTGATCATATGCTCCGGGCCTAAACGTGTCGGCAGCAACCACACCGACACGGTAACCCATATCGCGGTAGAACTTGGCGAGCTTGCCTACGGTTGTCGTCTTGCCGCTGCCCTGTACGCCGACCATCATTATCACGTAGGGAGTGTATGGCGGCCTAACTTCCGGCTCCTCTTCACCACCAAACAGCTTCACAAGCTCCTCATACGTTATCTTGACGAGCCACTCGCGGCGGCTTACCCCCGGCGGCGGCCTCTCCTTCAGTGCCCGCTCCCTTATACGCCTTGATAAGTCGAATACGAGCCTCACATTTACATCAGCGGAGATGAGAGCCCTCTGGAGGTCGCGTACATACTCGTTCACAATGTTCTCGTATGGGCCGCTTCTCTTGAGGAGCTTGCCTACGGCTCTCCGCAGGTCATCTAGACCCGGCACAGCCTATTCCCTACCCTAAAAGGCTAGCTGGCTGCGTACGCCCTAATTTCTTAGCCTCTGCGGCTCCAGCTGCCTATCCACGAGGCTCTGGCATGGACAAGATTTCAGCGTGAGGGATGCCTAAACATTATACCGTGCTAGTCTGGCCAGACTGCTAGACAGCGGCGACGAGCGGCAGGTGGCCAAACCGGCTGCGGCAGGCCCCGGAGGCGTGGCGCCATGAGATTCTGTCCGAGATGTGGTTCCCTAATGATGCTGAGGATTGAGAACGGTAGGAGGGTATGGGTGTGCCCCAGCTGTGGGTACAGAGAAGAGGTTGGTCAGGGAAGCCAGGAGCAGCAAATGGCTGTGCTGAAGCAGCGTATAAACCATCATCCTAGGGAAAGGCTTATAGTGGTTGATAAGTCGAAGCAGGTGGAGAGCCTCCCCAAGACCAGAGCTATCTGTCCACGCTGCGGATACCATGAGGCGTATTACTGGCTCGTGCAGACGAGGAAGGCTGACGAGCCACCGACAAGGTTCTTCAAGTGTGTTCGCTGCGGCTATGTATGGAGAGAGTATGACTGACGAGACCTGCGGCGCGGCCCGGTTCTTCCATGGAGTATTTAGGAAAATAGTCGAAGACCTTTTTGAGGCCTACGCGCGGACGCCTGCCACGGTTTCCTCAAGGCCTTACATTGAGCGTGCTCTTAGGCTCGCGAGAGCGGGCCTTACTGAATCGATTAGCATACTTGAGACATGCGAGAAGAAGGCATTGAAAGAAGAGGAGGGTGGACGGTATAGCTGATGGCACACCTTTTCCCTCAACTGCTTTATGCTGTAGCTTTTGGTGCAGAAAGCCCCCTGGGGTGCCGCGGAGTGAAGCTGGTATTCTTTGACGCAAGGGTGTGGAGGTACCTTGTCTCCGCTATATCCAAGATAATAGATGAGGGAGTCTTCATAGTATCCCCTGAGGAGGGTTTGCGTTTCCGTGCAATGGATCCCTCGCATGTCATACTTCTTGACATGAGGTTTCCTCCGGACTCCTTTGAGACGTTTGAGGTAGAGGAGGAGAAGAGCGTCGGCGTAAACTTTGAGGATCTGGCTAAAATACTTCGTAGGGCGCGTAAGGAGGACCGTCTGGAGCTAGAGGCCGACGAGACTAGCTTCACCGTAACACTTGCTGGGCGCGGGTTGCGTCGCTTCACTATACCAGTGCTCGATATATCAGCCGAGGATATCCCGGAGCCGCAGCTAGAGTACAAGGCCCACGTCAAGGTTATGAGCGACATATATCGCGACACTATCAAGGACGTAGAGCTCGTTGGTGATGTAATAAGATTCTATGCTACGGGCGATGAGTTCCGTGTTATGTCCAGTAGCGAGTTCGGGGAGGCTGAAATAATATACACGAGGGAGAGCGGCAGCCTCCTTGAGCTAGAGGTTGAGGACACCCAGCAGGCTAGCTATACGCTAGAATACTTCAGCGACCTTAGTGGTGCCTCGCGTGTAGCCGACACGGTTGCGATAAAGTTCTCGAGTGACATGCCGGTGCAGGTTGATCACGAGCTCCCTCAGGGTGCGTACTTCGGATTCCTGGTTGCGCCGAGGGTAGAGTAAATGAGAAACAAGATAATCCAGTTTCTTGAGAACAAAACTAGGGAGTACTATAGGAGGAGTAGTGTAGGGCTTCCAAGCGATTTCCCGCTGAGGGAGTTTGCGGCACAGCTCTGGAGAGGGCGCGGCTATGTACGTCACATGAGCTTCAGCACCAGGCAGGCTGTGGAGAGGTTTCTTCAAGAGAAGGCGCCACGCCACTTCTACTACTCCTCAGCGCGTTATGATCAACCAGGCATAGACGACATGGATGCTAAGGGCTGGCGTTCGGCCGATATAGTGTTTGATATTGACGCTGACCATCTACCTGGCTGTGATAATCGCGTGGTCAAGGTTACTAATGTATTTGGGGAAGAAGCCTCCTTCATCGCTGAGGAGTGTATAAGCGAGGCCGCGAAGCATGCCTTGTCGCTCTACGATATCCTCGTAGAGGAGTTGGGTTTTCCGCGTGAGAGTATTAGCATCGAGTTTTCTGGTCACCGCGGGTTCCATCTGACGGTCTACCTTAGGGACAGCGATCCTGAGGCGAGGGCTGGCCAGGACTTTAGGAGAGAGCTCGTAAGCTATGTCCAGGCGGTCGGGCTTCAGGAGGAGACCCTTAAGCCATGGATTAGGCTGGGCAGAAAGAGGCAGTTGCTTCCTGTTCCGCCGTTAGCGTCTATGGCTGGCTATCGGGGGCGGGTTGCACGGGTCGCTGCAAGGTTGGCCGATAAGCGTCTCAGCGGAGTGTTCACCTCAACCCCTGTTCAAGCAGCCAGGCTCTATGCAGAGTATCGTGAAGAAGTGGACCACGTGCTTGAGGAGGCATCTGTCTATGCTGCGCCAGTTGTTGACGCACAAGTAACGGTTGACACTAAGCGTCTTATACGTGCGCCGTATAGCATAAACGGTAAGACTATGCTTGTTGTGCGCCCTCTGCGGGCAGAGAGGCTGGGGGACTTCACGGTTAGTGAAGAGCTATCTCCATTCGCAGGATATGGTTACTTGCGTGTAAAGGTGCTAGCTGACACGCCGTCAGCGATAGAAGTATTGGGGCATAGGCTTAGGCTCCGTCAAGGAGATAGACCTAAACTGCCTTATCCCGTGGCCCTCTACCTGGCTGCTAAGGGTATCGTAGCTCCTCTGGAGGAGAGCGGTCACGGCTAGGGAGGCAACACAGGGTGAGGGCGGCGCCATGGGAGAGGGCACTGAGGCTCTTATAGATGCTATAGAGGCTGTTCTTAGCGGTGAAAGTATCGACGAAGCTATGAAACGCTGTGATAGGGTAAAAGCCGCTGAGGCGTCTACGCTTCTGGACCTCTACACGTCGGAGCAACGCGAAATCGTTGAGGCTTATCGTGGTGTGCTCTGTGAGGGGGTGGAGTACCTTGCTGAGGCCTTGGCTGTGAGGGGTGAGATCGGCCTGCAGGAGGCGCGACTATTGGCCAGAGTAGCTTGTGGCTCAGCTATCGCCGGTGATGGCTGTGTGCTTACTCGTGTGCTTCAAGCGTTAAGTGTCGATGGGCGTCAAGTCAGTGCCGGTAGTGTGGTTTGTCTTGAGCCTTTGAAGGCTGTGGCGTTTGAGGTTGCGGGTGTTGCACGGATAATCTTCAAGGACTATGGCTGCAGGCTTAGCGACTAGCCCTTGATGGCCGCGGTTTGTTTAAGAAGGTGTGGTACGGGAGCGGCCCTGGACGGGTATCACTGTAGCGAGGGGAGGGCTGGCGTGAAGGTCCCTAAGGTTATAGTGACGTACTGTCCACGCTGCAGGACTCATACGCCTCATAGCGTCACAATATACAAGCATGGCAAGAGGCGTAGCCTAGCGGAGGGTGAGCGCAGGTATAGGAGAAAACAGAAGGGCTATGGTAGCAAACGTAAGCCCGAGCAGAAGCGGTTCGCGAAGGTCACGAAGAAGGTGGTCCTAAAGCTCAAGTGTCAGAAGTGTGGCTACATACTCCATAGGAGGGGTATACGCCTCAAGAAGGTTGAGCTTGTAGAGGTGAGGTAGCCGTGGTCCGTCGGCTGCACATACTTGTCCCGCAGCCGCGTAGCAGGTTCCTTCTAGTCAGATGCCCTGTATGCGGTAACGAGCAGGTAGTCTTCAGCCACGCAACGTTCCCGGCAAGGTGCCTCGTCTGCGGTGCCCAGCTGGTTGAGCCAACCGGCGGCAAGGCTAAGATAAATGGGCAGGTAGTGCGCGTCCTAGGCTAAGTTAACAGTGGGCGTTTCTGCCCGCCAATGTAGCTTATGCCTGGCATGTTTTTGTAGAAGGACCTATCCATCGGCCGTACTTCTCTATGTCAGACTTTTGGCTCTGTTGCGTGTCGGCCCGGAGTGACGTCGGGTGCTACAATATATTGGCCCTTCTAATGAAGGCCCTATGGCGGGGTGGCTAAGGTGCCTCTCCGTAGGAAGGAGCTTCCCGACGTGGGCGAGCTTGTGGTGGCGACCGTAAAGGAAGTGTACGATTACGGCGCCTACCTTACACTCGACGAGTACGGTGGGCTCGAGGCCTACCTGCCGTGGAGCGAAGTGGCGTCAAGGTGGGTAAGAAGTATACATGACGTGGTTAAGCCGGGCCAGAAAATAGTTGTAAAAGTCATACGTGTCAATAAGCGCCGTAAACAGGTTGATGTCTCGCTTAAGAGGGTGTATGAGAATGAGCGCCGCAGGAAGATGATGGAATGGAAGCGTGCACAGAAAGCCGAGAAGATTCTGGAGATAGCGGCGCAGCGGCTCGGCAAGAGCCTCGAAGAGGCTTACCGAGAAGCTGGATGGCCTCTTGAAGAGGCCTACGGTGAGCTCATGGCTGCATTTGAGGAGGCGGCTATGAGGGGTGAGGAGGTTCTCAGAAAGGCTGGTGTGCCTGAAGAGTGGATAAAGCCGCTTATGGAAGAGATAAGGCGTCACGTCGAGATAAAGCGTGTCCGTATCTCGGGTATACTCATGGCGCGCAGCTTTGCAGGCGACGGAGTAGAGAGGGTGCGCGAGACGCTCCTCGAGGTCAAGAATACAATACTCGGCGAAAGCAGCGATCTATCGGTCAAGCTGTACACTGTAGGTGCGCCTAGGTATAGGATAGACATAGAGAGCTATGACTACAAGACGATAGAGAAGGCATTGGAGAAGGCGCTAGAGGCCGGCGAGAAGAAGGCAAAGCAGCTTGGGGTTGAGTTCTCCTTTACGCGGCTAAAGAAGTGAAGCTGCGCCCGCCCAAGCTCCCAGTGGGGCCCTCTTTCGCCCACCAGCGTCGGGGTGGCAGCGTTGCGGTGGCTCATGCGGCGTTGTAGAGAGTGTGGTAGATACACGCTGCGGCGCGACAGGTGCCCAGTCTGTGGCGGCGAGCTCTATGTTCCGCATCCGCCCAGGTTCTCTCCTGAGGACAAGTACGTTGCATACCGCTATCGCCTCAAGCTCGTAGCGGGATTGCTTGCCCAGGAGAGGGGAAGCCAGCAGGGGGACGAGGAGACGGCTTCGGCTGTCTAGCTTCTTCCCTGCGGTGCAGCTCTATGCTCCCGAGTATTTGTTCTAAGGGCGCCACTGCTTAGTAGCGGTGGTTGCCGTTTCTACCAGGGCACGTTTTTGAGTCCAAGCCTGTAAGCTGCTATGTTTGTTGTTCGGTGGAGAATAGGCACTATGATAGCGAGCAGAAGGGTTGTGGCGGGTTCGAGCAGATAGCCTGCTGCCGTCGTTGCCAGTACTGCGCCGGCGACAAAGTCTAGTTGGTCAAGAACAGGCGCGGGGGCTCCCCGTTCAAGCCCGATACGTCTCTTTATAAATGCCCCCACGATGTCGCCTAGCAACGCCCCTATCGCGGCGATGGAGCCGGCGACGAAAACGTGGGCTTGGCTGATTGCCGCAGCCAACAGATACGCTATCGTGGAGCCATATAGCATGCCTATAATGAGGCCTTCGAAAGTCTTACCTTTGCCGAGTAGTGGGCGTCCGTCAACAAAGCTGCGTCCACAGTCAATGGGATGTCCCCTCCCTCTCAATAAGACGGGGGATCCGTTGGCAATAAGCGCTGGCAGCAGTGTCAGCAGAGTCTCAGTAGGACTCAACAGTTGAGCCATACTATGCCCTCCCCGCGGATGAGGTATTCATACTCCTTGCCGCCTATTCGTGCCAGGCGCCTGCCTCCGGCGCCATAGCTAAGGGCCACGGTTCTATCCGCCCATAGTTCTAACGCTTTTTCGCCGGAGGGCCTCGCTCCCTGCTCGGGCCTCCACCTAACCTGCGCAGTCTCAACGACTATGGCTCCGTAACGCTCAGCGATGGTATGGAGGGTTGAGGCCAGGAGGCCTGTGAGCGTGTATGCGGCTGCCCCCTCGTAGAGAAAGCTATTGATAGAGTCAACGACGATAACGTCGTACGTAAATAGTCTCTTAAACGCAACAAGCTCAACATAATCATTGGGGTCGAATGTGTCGTACACCACGAGCTTACCAATATCGAGCCCCATCTGTGCCGCCCTTCTAAGGAAGTCAAGCCTTTCGGTTGAGACGTAGAGGCAGCGCGATGTGCAGGCCTCGCGGAGAACCTCAAGGGCAAGGGTCGTCTTCCCTACACCGCTCTCGCCATAAATTAGTGTAACCCCGCTCTGCAGTAGTACGTCCCTTACCTCTCTACATAGGGGCAAGGAACCACCAGTGGATTCTGGGCGCTAGCTCCTACTCCAATTGTAACACTGTGTTTAGCACCATAGACCGGAAATATTCATTATCGTGTCGGGCCTAGACATAGGCTGGCTGGGCTACGGCTGCCTGGAGCCGACGGCCGGTCCCTCGGGGGAATAGCCCCGACTTGAGCAGCGGCCTGCTAGGCTGCGTGGATGGGGTGCCTTGACGCCGTGCACCCGTGGGCGGGGAGAAGCCTCGCACTCGTATGGAGCAGCGATGTAGAGCTAGCGGAGGCGGCCGTGAGCGCGCTCAACGTTCTCGGCTACTCAGCGTTGGTGCCCGGTGCGCGGAGTATGGGCAGGCTCTGCGCAAAGGCCGACATTGTTGTGGTTGATGAGCGTGATGTGGGCTTCCTCCCGGCCACTTGTAGACGTGGTAGCCGCCTTATAGTCGTTGGTGGCTCGCCGGCGCAAGTTGCTGCCTTCCTGCTCTCACGGTTTGGTGCAGGAGAGGCTCTCATAGGCATCGATCCGGGCAGCTCTGTGACAGGGTATGCCCTGGTGTCAAACAGCACGCTTGTCCACGGTACGGTGATTAATGGTGGTGTCGATAACGTTGTTAGTTTCATATGTGGGCTTGCGGGCTGTGTGCCGAAGAACACCCTAGTGGGTGTAGGTGCATCCCCGTCGGTATACGAGAGGGCTTTAGCTATCGCGGGCGGCGTGACAGAGTCCTGTGGCTTGCGTGTTGCGCTCGTTAACGAGCATGGGTCAAATACTGAGAGGCCGCTGGGGCTCCAGGGTGTGCGGGGAGCCATCAATGTCCATGTGCGTGCTGCGGCCGTGATAGCTCTTAGGGCAAGGATGAGTAGCATGCAGGTAATGAGCATGCATTAAGCCTAAGAGTGCATGTCTTGCTAATTTTGACATAAGGGTTCTGTTAGTGCTCTATGTGTCCAGGCAGCGCCGAGAGGGCGGCAACAATGCGGTTGACGCTGAGGCTTACCGAAGGCTCTCTAAGCCGCGTACATGGGCCTCTGCGTGCCGAGGTCCGCGAAGGTCAGGTAATGGTTCTTGGCGCCATATTTGGTAGGGGTGAAGGTTTCAGCGTTAGACGCTATCGCAGCTATGCAGTCAAGGCTCTCACCGATGCTGTTATCGATATAGTGCTGGAGGAGGGCGGCTCCGTTGAGAAGCCGTCTCCAGGCGAGGAGCCTCTTGAGAGTTGGGTCTACCAGGTGGACAGGCTTCTTCGGGCTGGCTGCAGAGGTTTTATGGTGCTTGGGGGTGTTGACAGCGGCAAATCAAGCATAGCTGCCCTGATCGCAAACCGCGCACTCCTATATGGCTATCGTGTAGGTGTTGTCGACAGCGATGTAGGGCAAGCGGATATAGGACCCCCTGCTTGTGTCTCTGCGGCGCGCGTTCTCCGGCCTATCCTCTGGCTGAGAGAGCTAAGGGCCGAGAGGATACGCTTCATAGGCTACATTACGCCTCAGCGCGCGGAGCGCAGAATAAGTGCAGCGGTCGTTGACCTCGTCAGCTGGCTTCGTCGCGATGTTGACGTAGTGGTTGTGGATACAGATGGATGGGTGCAGGGTGTCCAGTCGCTAGAGTATAAGCTCGAGGCAGCCTATCTCGCGGGCATAGACGCTGTGCTCGTTGTGGGCGACCAGAAGCTGTACCGGATGGTTTCGTCTGGGTGGAAACGGTTACGCTGCGGGACCGTTTACCTGGAGTCACCGGCGGTCCGAGAGACCAGGGATAGAGGTGATAGGCGGCTTCTGCGCGTCGAGGCCTACCGGAGATTCCTGGAGCCGCTTCGGAGACGCATGGTCGACCTCAGCGAGGTAGCGGTGCTGGGCAGCTGCTTCTTCTCGGGCGAGCCATTGCCACGAGAGGCCGCAGAAGGTTTCTCCTCAGTACTCCGTGTGCGCGTACTAGCGGCAAGCGAGACGTACGACACTGTCTATGTGGTCACGGCTGGACAGGCTGACCCCGCCGGGATAGACAGGCTCTCGTCAGCGCTGAACAAGCAGGTATACATACTAGACGTTAACAACATGAAGGGCGCGCTTGTCGGCATCATTGGCGAGGAGGGGGTTGAGGTGGGCATAGGGCTTCTTGAGGACATTGACTTTGACGGGGGTGTCGCCAAGCTGCTGACACCCTACGAGGGCCCTATTAAGGGCCTAATACTGGGCGGTACGCGTCTAACGGAGAACTTCGAGGAATATGGGAGGCCGCTGCGTTGCGTGCTATAGCCAACCCCGAGGCAAGTATCGAGGAATTCCTTAGGTCCAGTAGCCAGCTTGGCTTAAGGCTTGAGAGGGAAGAAGCCCCGCTCTCAAGATTCTACGAGGCAGCCGCCGCTGTTAAAGAAGCCGAAGAGCGGGGTGCTGTTCTCCTCTTCCGCGTCAAGGAGTACAGCTACGAGTTCATAGCTAACCTTATGTCTAGCCGTAGGGTGCTCTACCGTTCTCTTGGCGCAGCTCGCGACAAGGAAGCGTATGAGAAGCTTGCCGAGGCAGAAAAACGTCGAGGCGTACTTGACTATGTCGATGATTTCGGCGATTATTTTGAGGCCATAGATGGCGGGCTCAAGGCGCTCCCCGCTCTGCGTTTCTTCGAGAAAGATGGAGGAATGTACATAACGTCATCAATATTTGTCGCGTGTCGTGGCAGGACATGTAACGCGTCGATACACCGGATAATGGTGCGTGAGGACTATGCAGCTGTGAGGGTCGTGCCACGCCATCTCTACGCGCTGCTACGCCAGTCTGGCGGCAGCATGCCCGTAGCTGTAGTCATTGGCGTAGATCCGCGTGTTCTGCTTGCATCGGCGCTCAGCCCTCCGCTGGGCGTCTTTGAGCTTGAGATAGCCGCCAGGCTTGTAGGCGGCTCGTTGAAGGTTTGCCAGACGCCTCTTTACGGCCTCCCCGTGCCCTGTGGCGCAAGCATGGTAGTAGAGGCTACCCTAGGCCCGGAGCGGGCACCTGAAGGCCCGTTCACAGACCTACTCGGCCTCTACGATACAGTGCGGAACGAGCCAGTGCTCCACGTGCAGCGAGTCTACATAAACAAGAAGGTTAAACCTCTCATACACGTCATCCTGCCTGGCGGCTTGGAGCACATGCTGCTAATGGGGTTCCCCCGGGAAGCCGCGATATACAGCGCGGTAGCCCGCGCCGTTCCACGCGTCCACAAGGTTAGGCTCACGCAGGCGGGCGGTATGTGGCTCCACGCCGTCGTCTCTATAAGCAAGAGCCACGATGGTGACGGCAAAACCGCTGGGATGGCTGCTCTCTCTGCCCACCCGAGCCTGAAACACGTGGTCGTGGTTGACGAGGATATTGACCCAGATAAGCCTGGCGAGGTGGAGTGGGCTATAGCGACAAGGCTCCAGGCCGACCGGGGGCTAGTTGTAATCCCTGCGGCGCGCGGCTCAACCCTGGACCCAAGCGCCAGAGACGGCTTGACAACTAAGCTCCTAGTGGACGCTACTGCGCCTCTGGGGGAACGCGAGAAGTACATACGGCCCAGAATACCTAGTAGCCGATTCTGAGGCCGCAAAAACGCCCGATTCCTCCACGGAGCCCTCGGCAGACTATCTAGCTCCGGCGGGTGTTGGTGCTTTGTATTTGACGCATGAAGAGGAACTGATGCTTAACGGCGAATATGGGGAGGCGGTAGCCAAGGCCCTAAAGCTAATAGTGCGTGTCGGCGAAGCGCTTGGAGCCGAGCGCCTCGTAAAGATAGTGCATGCACACGCCAGTGGCATATCATACGACAATATCGGTGACCCAGGTTTATCCTTTATACGCGACCTCTACCTGGCAGGTGGCCGCGTATCTGTGTACTCAACCTACAACCCGATCGGGATAGAAATCTGGGACCAGCGTGTGCTACCTGTGACGCGCCACTTTATCGAAAAACAGATGGAGATAATTAGAAGCCTTGAGGGCATGGGCTTCGATAGGAGCGTCACATGCGTGCCTTACAAGTTGAGACCCCCTAGGCTTGGCGAGCACCTAGCATGGGGCGAGTCAAGTGCGGTGGCAGTCGCCAACAGCCTCTATGGTGCACGTACGAACCGCGAGGGAGGCCCGATAGCCCTCGCAGCAGCACTCACGGGACGGATATACTACTGGGGGCTCCACCTAGACGAGAATCGCAGACCAGGCATATACATCAAGCTTGCCGCCGGAAACGGTGCCCTAGGTGAACCGGACGCCGGCGTCCTCGGCTACATTGTTGGAGAGAACTATGGTGGCCAGATACCATACATCGACGCAGTCGTAGAAGTACCCCGAGGCGTTCAGGCGCTGTGTGCGGCTGCTGCCGCCGCGGGCAGCACAGCAATGTGTATCATTCGCGGCGTCTCGCCTGAAGACCAGGGCCCGCCCCCTAATCCTCTAGACAGGCTCACCTTAACAGCTTCAGACATACGCGCAAAGAAACGGGATATAGCTACTGCAACCCTAGACGAGGCACAAGCATTCTTCACGGGCTGCCCACACCATGATCCCTCGTTGCCGATGAGACTGCTGGATTATCTAAGGAGACATGGGATAAGGCGTCTCTCCAGGCCTGTATGGGTCGCGGTCCCCGGCTACGCGGCTACCAATTTACGTGGTGTTGCGGATGAGCTACGCAAACGAGGCATCCATATCCTGCCCGGCACATGTATAGTTGTTTCGAGGCTTAGAGGCATAATCAAGACGATAGCCACGGACTCCGTGAAGACGGCCTTCTACTTACCAAGAAGGCATGGAGTTGATGTCGCTCTCTCCTCCCTGGAGGAGTTTGTAAAGCGATACGCGGTGCGCTAAGGAGATCGCTCCATGTTTTGGCATGCGTCGGTCTACTATGTAGAAAATCACGTCTAGGATAGATTCGGCTACCCCTCTCTCTGTAAAAACGTTACGTACCAATTCAAGTAGCCCCTCGGTAACACAGTAACACTATAAGTGGTGGTTGAGATGCCTCAGAGGATAGTTACGTTCAAGATAGAGGAGACACTACTTGAGGCGCTGGACACCTATGCGAAGATGAAGGGCCTGACAAGGAGCGAAGCGATAAGAGACGCGATAACACGCATGCTCTGCGCTGAGGGGGTAGCGGTAAAACCTAAGAGGGAAAAACTCGACCCCCGAAGCCTGGTCATAGAGATCCCGGTCTAGACTGCTAGTCGCGCACCGTCTCAAGGAGCGATATGACGTTCCATATCAGCGTGCGTGCATATATGGGCATGTTCGGGTCTTGGCTTATCTCGTCAAGTATGCTTATCGCGTTGGCCGCCCTTACGCCTGGGCTCAGCGACTCGTCACGAAGCTGTTTGATGGCCTCCGTTGCGGCGCGCCTTATGTTGCGCGGAACAGCTGTATCATTCACGATTCTCATGAGCATAACTATAGCCTGCCTAATCTTGGCCTCATTGTCGTACATGGGTGCGGCCATGGTCAACCACCTCTCCGAGGGTCTGATGAGGGCCCACCGGGGCGCTTGTCCTGTGTGGGAATAGGGTCCCCGCGAGTGGGCGGTGAGGCACCGCCCTCTCCTGTATACCGGATAGGGGCGCCACAGCTCGTTCAGCGATTATTACCGTTATCTCCACTAGCCCCGCGCAGCGGATAGGACTAGCGCGAAACGGAAGAAACACGAACCGGCAAAAGGTTTCGCGGCAGCGGGGTGTCATTGAGTTTGGCGCAGCGCAGCCCTGATGTGGTAAAGAAGATGGCCGATCTTTTGCGTGCTGGCGCCACGATGTTGTCTGAGCGTTGTCCAGTCTGTGGTCTTCCCCTCTTCCGGCTCCGCAGTGGCGAGGTCGTATGCCCTGTCCATGGTAGGGTATACATCGTACGCGACGAGTCAGAAGTCTCCCGCGTAACTGTGCAAGGTGTACTTGAAGAGCTTGAGAAGGTTGTTGCTACAAGGATCTCGGAGAGCCTGGAAGCCGCTAAACGCGGCGAACCCAGAGCAAGAGAGTTAAGCGAATGGCTCGATGTACTTGAAAGAACAGAGCGCATACTATCAATGATACGTAGAGCACAGGCTCAGGGAGAGGTGGAAAAGAGCAATGTGGAGAACAGTGAGAGGGGAGCCAGAAAGCGACAGTAGAAGGCGGCAGTCGTTACTTGCACGCAAGGTCTAGAACCGCCTTCGGAGGCTCCGAGACAAGGCTGCCACTGCATTCCTGCTCAGCCAGCATGTCGATTGTGGCCTTGTCTATCCCCGCCGCCAACGGTATCTCGGCCAACACTGCTCCAGCTACAAGCAGAGGCTCGGCTTCGGAGACCACTATCCCGCAGGGAGCCAGGCCTTTTCGAGACAGAGCGTAGAGCACGTATGGCCCCACGGTGCTTCCGCGCGTTGAAGGTATGACCAGTAAGCGCCCCGCAAGGCTGTCTCCGACTCCATGGATACGCCCAGTTTCGGGATCAACCTCGCCATAGAAGGAGAGGGGCGACCGTAGCACGAGCAGTTCCCCCGATGCTGTGCCTTCAACCAGACCCCTCAGCTCTAGCCTGGCACGGATGGAGCTCATACCGTTTCATCCACCGTACGGTCCATAGTACAGCCGTACAGCATAACACGTTAGGGCTCTTTTGCTTACTTGTGAGAAGCTGTGGTGCGGGGGGTGGGATTTGAACCCACGCAGGCCTACGCCAGCGGGTCCTGAGCCCGCCCCCTTTGACCTGGCTCGGGCACCCCCGCACCCCGGGGTTTGAGCTGCCCGAGGCCCCCGCGCCGTGAAGAACGAGGCAACCCCTAGGAGGGGTTTAAAGCTGTTGTTAGTGAGGTGGCGCCGGGGGCGGGATTTGAACCCGCGCGCCCCTTGCGGGGCAGTGGGTCTCCCGGTGCCCTCGCAGCCGGAAACAGGGTCTCGAGCCCACCGCCTTGGACCGCTCGGCCACCCCGGCACCCAGCCGTGTTAGCAAAAACCGCCCCACCAGGCGCTTATCAACCCTTCCGTCAACACCCTACACGGGCACAGCTATGGGCTCCGAATCAGTAGCTATCCTCCCTGTACGCTGAAGCATGTCCCTCAAGGGCTTGGGTAGAGAAAACAGCCATCCATGCGTAGAGCCGTCATAGAATCTCAGTTCCCCCCTAACCCGTTCACGGAGAAGATTATCAACCCTGTCCGGAGTAAGTCTCGCGGGATCAACCCTGTCCGAGGCAGCCACGAAGCCCCAGAGGCCGTTGTAGCTCCTCACGTACGTCACGTATGGCCTCACGATGCTAAACACTGCGCTTAGTGTCTTAGTTATTGAGGCGTAGACCTCGGGCGTAAGGACGGGCGAGGTAGCCTGTGTAACCATTATACCATTCTCGCGCAACGCGCGCTTAACCAATCGATAGAACTCCACTGTGTAGAGGAGCGCCGCGGGCCCACCCTCAGTGGGATCAACAACATCCAATATAATTACGTCATACTCAGCCCTCTTACCCTCAATAAACCGCCGCCCATCATCTATAACTACATTGACGCGTGGGTCATCAAACGCCCCTTGATGCCATTCCACGAGAAGACGCTTAGACTGTTCAACAAGCTCCTCATCAATATCGACCATGTCCACGTGTTCGACGCAATTATGCCGCAGCACCTCCCTTATTGTAGCCCCCTCTCCGCCGCCAACAACAAGCACACGTCGTGGACATGGATGAGCCAACAGGACTGGATGCACAAGCGCCTCATGATACCAGTGCTCGTCAAGCAGCGAGGATTGCACCTTACCGTCAATTATGAGAGACTTTCCAAGCCCCTCAAGCTCTGCTATTATGAACTCCTGGTAACGCGTACGGCTATGCACCAATATCCGCTTAGCCTCACGCATGCACACCTCGCCGCGGCTAATCCACTCCGCAATAAACTTCCATGGCAGCACCGTGTGTCCCCCGCTCGACGCCAAAGTCCCACAAGCGGGGCCAAATGGCCTACTCTGCGGCCCTCCGGCCGTTCCGGGCCCTGCTAAAGGCCTAACCCGTAGCTGAGCGTAGCTGAGCAATAATAGCGGCCAACCAGGCATCCCTTGCCGTAACAAGGTGTGGTCGTGGCTAGAGACATGCCCTGGACGACATTAGAGGAGTACATAGAGAGCCTCCAGAAGACCAGGTACCGTGGCCTAGTGGTGCTAAACACGAACAGCCTAGCAGAAACACTGGATGCTCTAACACGGAGGCTCAGCGGAAACTGTGGCCTCATAGCCCCTAAGCGTCTGCTAAAAGGAACACCACGCTGCGATCACATAAGCCCCGGACATGTAGAGCATGTACTTGGAAGGGAATATGGCAACATAATTGTGGCGACGGACGGTCTGCTACGCCCTAACCTGGTGGCCGCAGCGGCCGGCGCTGTTAGCGCCGGAGGCATCCTGGCTATAGTCGCGCCTCCACTTAGCAGCTGGGAGCCCGCGCCCCCAGGTGGTAGAGGCGGCTACCGGCGCTACCTGCTTGCATCGCTCCGTGAAGCGGGCTCGATATTCTGGTGGGACGAGCAGCAGGGTGTGCTGCTAGACCGTCGCCCAGAGAAGCCCGCCACAGGCTGGCCCCAGAAACCGAGGAGACTACGGCGGTGTCGGCTTGAGGAGCTAGCAGCGACAGAGGACCAGGCAGACGCTCTCGACAAGGCGATAAGAGCTCTGGCTAGGGGCGTGCGCAGCGTCCTCATCCGGGGCGACCGTGGTCGCGGCAAGAGCTTCCTGCTAGGACTGATAATCGCAGCTGCCGTGCGCCGCGGGCTCGTAGGTGAAGCAATAGTAGTGGCTCCGACACCACAGCAAGCAACAAGCGTGTTCAAAGCCCTCCACATGGGGCTAAAGAGGCTAGGCATCAAGCACAGGCTAGTCAGAGACGGTGATGTGGTCGTTAAAGCTACTGGTCCCTGGGGCCGTGTGGTCTATGCCGAGCCTGAGGAGGCGAGGCCAGCAGGCCTGCTTGTAGTAGATGAAGCAGCCACAATAGGCATAGCCAGGCTCCGCAGCCTCTCCTGGCGTAGCGGAAGGACACTCGCAGCAACAACGATCCACGGATACGAGGGCAGCGGCAGAGTCTTCGCTCACATGGTTCTTGACACACTCCCCAGGCCGGTCCTAGAGCTCGAGCTGGTGAAGCCGATACGCTATCCGCCAAACGATCCGCTTGAGAACTGGGTGGTGCGCGTCTTCGTCCTCAACCCCGATCCGCCCCCTCTGGACGCTAGCCTACCCCCTGCCGGCAGCTGCAGAGCCAACAGCCTACCAGCTGAGCCCAGCGTAGACCAGGTTCGTGCCGTAATGAGGCTGCTAGCCTCTGCGCATTACCGCAGTGAGCCAGACTACCTCCTAGTGATACTTGAGGCCTCTAACCACAAGGTCTACACGTTGGAGTGTGCTGGCTACACGGTAGCAGTGGCAGATGTTGCACATGAAGAGCCTAGCTACGATGAGCCAGCGCGGCTATCCCAGAAGATACTTGAGGTCCAGCTGAGAGCGGCGGGTATCGACGACAAGCCGAGGCTATCTACATGGCGCATAGTGAGAATAGCGGTTCACCCAGCTCTCCAAAGGAGAGGCTACGGCTCTAAGCTGCTCTCTTACATAGAGAACAGCGCTATTACAAATAAGGTTGACGCTGTAACAACGCTGTTCTCAAGACACGATGTAATAGGTTTCTGGCTCAAGAACGACTACATACTATACTATGTGAGTCCACGGTTCAATAAGGCTACTGGGGAGAAGAACCTGGCGTTCGTAAAGCCGCTAACACCGAGAGCGCAGCAGGTTTTCGCTGCAGCCTCAAGAGAGGCGCGGCGGAAGCTAGTACTTGCAGCCCACGGCGTATATCGAGACCTCGCAGCAGAGAAAATAGCCACACTCATCAAGGCGACAACGCCATGGCATAGGCCGCCTCTAGCGCCAGGCCCTGCTGAAGCCCGTGCACTCGCATACTACATAAAGGGCTACTATGAGCTAGAGCAGGTAATGGACTCGGCCTATATAGTCTTGGCGAGCGCCCTTCTAGCTAATGGCGTCATCAATATGTTTACGTTAAAAGAGCTAACCGCTGTGGTAGCTAGAATTCTACAAGGCAAGCCAATCAAGGAGACAGCGGGTATTCTCGGCATGGGTGTTCAAGAAGCACAGAACCTGATTAGAGACGCTGTGCGTAAGGCGCTTACCGTAGCGGCGGTCGGGAAGCCTAATGGTACTGCCTCCAGCCTAGGGGGCGGGGAGGCGAGCAGATGTAAGAGAGAATGATTGGTGGGCCCGCGGGGATTTGAACCCCGGACCTCCGCCGTGTAAGGGCGGCGTCCTAACCAGGCTAGACGACGGGCCCGCCCAGGCCCACGGGGACTCGGAGGACCGCCGAGATGGGGATGACGGGGCTACACGCATTTTATAAAATTATTGGCCAGTCTGTGCTCCCTCTGGCGTAGTACAGAAGGCTAGTAACGCCTCCTCCTCCACGGGGTGTAGCCTGGCGGCAGGCACCACAAGGCTGTGGGGAGGCGGTGGATACTCCGCTGATGCTATAAAGTCTGGCGGCCCTGCCACGCACTTCGCGTCAGGTAGACCTGCCCTTGCTACGCCAACTAGCCAGCTCTCCGTAATAATAGGTGCGGATAGTTCGCCTCTTTGGAGCAGCTCCCCCTCTAGCTCCTGGAGAAACCTCACGGCTTCCGGTACGGTCATTGCGCGACCCTCGTCAAGCCTTAGATCAAGCAGCACGAGAGTATGAAGCCCCCTCTCCATGTTGCCACGTATGACCTCGATCACAGTGTAGGGCCTCAGCCCCTCCTCCGGGTAGACAAGCGTAACCGGCTTACCGAACCTGTACACCTGGAGCCCCGTCTGGTCAAGGACAGCTTGGAGGCCCGACACGCCCGGGACAACAGAAACCGCTACTCCACGGCGCTTGGCCTCAATCGCGAGCGCGACGTGGGTTGTCGCTAGGAACGGGTCGCCAGGTACAAGTAGGACTATGTCGCGCTCTTTTGCTTCCTCTACGATCCGGTGGGCCTCGTTTTCAAGATGGAAACGGGTTGCGCGCACAACCTCTGCCTCGGGAGCAAGCCGCGTAACGAGCTCCTCATCTATCCCGGGGGCTATGCTCGTATAAGTATCGATGTATATCTTCTTGGCTTTAGCTAGGGCTTTGAGCGCCTTTAGGGTAAGATACTCCGCCGACAAGCCGCCTCCTACAATGTATAGTGTCACTGTGCTGCCCCTCCAGCGGCACTGAGCTTTTGCAGCTTCTTCCATGTATGTGATGTGTAGAAATAAAGCAGTGTCTCGATATCTCTGACTATGTAGCTTAGTCGTGCATATTCGTTCGGCTGGTGGGCGGTCTCGTCGCATGTCATCCAAACGACAGCAGGGTATCCTCTACGGCGAAGATAGCGGGCGACCGTCCCGCCGCCAATCCCGCGCGGCCTAGGCTTCACGCCGCGTGTGGCCTTCACAGCCTCTGCAAGGGCCTCAACGAGTGGATGATTGGGGGGTGTGGCAGAGCCAGCCTCATCCCTAGCTACGGTCTCGACGTTGACTCTTACCTCATTCATTGATGCGTAGTTGTAGGCGATGGCCTTGAAGAGTTTCTCCACACGTTCCGGCGCTATTGAAGGCAACACCCTGTTATCCCAGAAGAGTGTGTCGACACCCGGTATCGTGTTGATGTTCTGTACGTTTTCGGGTTTACGTGTGGGCTCAAACGTTGAGACAGGCGGATCGAAAAGATCGTCATACTCCGTAAATTCCTTGTGAAGTGCCTCGTCGAGCAGTAATGCGAGACGCATGCCATGGCGGAGAGCGTTGAGTGCACGATCAGGCATGCTGGCATGGCCTTGTCGGCCGTAAACGGTCACCTTCATCCAGAGTATGTGCTTCTCGGCAACCAGCATGACTGAGCCGTCGCTAGAGCCCGCATCGGGGACAATAAACCAGTCCTCGTCTGGCCGTCCCCACACGTTTCTCTCAAGAAGGTATCGGAGACCATAATGGCTTCCAGCTTCCTCGTCAGAGACAAAGGCTAGCCCTATAGGCACTGTAGGGCGCAGACCGAGCTCCCTAAGAGCATATACCAAGCCCAGAGCCTCAACAACACCTTGAAGATCGTCCTCAGCGCCGCGCCCGTAGACTCTGTCATCGACTACTGTGGCCTCGTAGGGCGGGTAACGCCAAAGCGAGGGATCACCCTCGGGGACAGTGTCTATGTGTGCAACTATCCATACCCTCGGTGTCTCCAGTTCGCCGGGCACAAGGGCTAGTATGTTCGGCCTAACCCCGCCCTTCGCACGCTCGTCTTTAGCGTCTACGCGCGTGGGCCGGAGACCCAGCTCGCGAAGAGCATCTTCAACTAAAAGCGCCCTATCAAGCTCCCCCTCGCCGCCAAGGTCCGGCGCTATTGCCTTGACTGGGATGAGCTTACTGTAGAGGCTGAGTATGTAGCCGCGGAGGCGCCCAGCAATATCCCGCCCTAGAAGGTTGCCTCCTAGCGCTGTGTGACTATTCTCCACGGCTAGGCGCACCGTGTGAGACTAGGACAAGCCTGCCCGGCAAGCAATTAAGAGAAGGGTACGAAAGCTGGGCTTAGAGTGCTACGCGCGAAGAAAGGAGACCGAGTATAGGGGTGTACCGCGGACCGGGTCGGGGTCTAGGCTTGCTGCTCCCCCACGAACTCGTAGCACGCCACGTCGCGCCCTATGTTAGGGCCCTTGTCGCGAGATACCTCTACGCGAAGGGCTACGGCCAAGAGAGGATTGCCAGGCTTCTAGGCGTCACGCAGGCAATGGTGAACAAGTACCTATCTTGGAGCGACGAGAAAATACTTGGCGCGCTCAGGGAGGCGGGTGTGCCAGAACGTGAGGCCTCTTCTGTCGCGGCCGCGGCTGCTGAGAAGCTCATGCGTGGGGACCGGACCGGCTACCTTGAAATGCTGGCTGCATTCATGAACACGCTCCTGGCCTCCGGCGCCCTCTGCCGCCTCCACAGGAGGCTCGGTGCGCCCTCCTCGTGCAGGGTATGCATAGGGCTCTTCCAGGGCGCCGGCGATGAGGTGCTCGACGAACTGAGGAGAACAGCTAATGTACTAAAGAATGTTCTGCCGGCGAGGCTTGTGCCTAACGTGGGCTCAAACATAGTCTACGCGAAGCCGGGGGCGGAGAGCATCGAGGAAGTGGCCGGTCTGACTGGCGGCATAATAAGGCTCAGTGATGGGCGGGTCGCGGTTGTAGGCGATCCAGTATATGGCGGCAGTAGGCATACAGCTCAAGTGCTTCTCCTAGCCCGTAGGCGCTGGCCGGAGCTAAGGACGGCCATAGTCCTGGCGTACAAGCCTAGCTGTGTGCGGCTGCTTGAGGCGAAGGGGCTCGTGGTAAAGGTTGGCCCTCACTGCTGCCCGGAGAGGCTTATGGATGACTTCCGGCGCGGCCTCGAAGGGGCCCCTCGGCGGCCTCTGGCCTTAGTGAGCCTAGGAGGTTACAACCTCGAGCCAGTGGTGTACGTTCTCGCGGAGAAGCCGCGCCAGCTAGTGGAGCTTGTAAGGGAGTGTAGCGCTGCCTCTAGCGCCGCGGACTAGGCTCCTCAGTGTAGAAGTCCTCGCCGCCTGCGAGCACCTGTTGTAGCGCAGCGTATAGATCGTCGAGCCCGAACCCGGATATTGCTGAGACGAACCGTATCGGGGTGGTTGCGTAAGCATCGCTCGGTGCAAGGGCCTCAAGGGCCTTAACTGCGGCTTCAGCCATCAATGGGTCGAGACCGCTGGCCACTATGGATGAATACAGCTCGTCGGGGTTATTGAGCCTCTCCTCTATCTCTTCCATAATCTCTGGCTGTAATAGATCAGCTTTAGAGACGACGTTAAGCTGGGGTAGGCCAAGCCTGAACCTTGTGGAGAGGGCAAGAAAGAGGACAGAGGCAAGACTGGTAGGTCGTGAGGCAAACACTGCGTCCATGACGAACACTGTGACGGCTTTATGGCTTCCCACAAGCTCTCGTACAATGTAGGGGCCGCTGTCGCGGAACGCGAACAGCTCCATCTGGCCGGGCGTGTCCACGAGAACATAGTTTGCGCCTGTAGCCTCTACATCCTCCCTTATCTTGTCGATGAACTCCACTATCATGTCGACGGCTGCAACGAGGGCACCATTGGGGCCGAGCTTATACTTCTGCATAACGCTCCTGGCATCAACGTAGTCGCGCACGTCGACGTCGGGCTCATAGGGCAGCCACTCAGCTGCCGGGTCAAGGTTTAGCCTAGCCGCCCCAACCTCGTTGAACTCCATCCAGTCACCCAGCGCGTCGACAAGGTGCGACTTTCCGCTCCCCGCAGGGCCTACAAGCACGACATAGTACAAGGCAGCTATGCACCACGCACCGACACATGCCCTGGAGGCCGCCAGCCCCTCCCAAGGGCCGGGGGGTTCAAGGCTTGACTCCCTGTCTTTACCTTGTCCGCGCCTCCAGCAGGGTTATGTACACCAAACGGTGCCCCATATGAGAGCTTATTATCCAGTATAGGGTTGTGCCTCTCTGCGCCCGGGGGGCTAGCCTCTTGGGTACAGGACTAGGCGAGAAACTAATACCAGTCAAGGTGGGCAGTATCAACGACCTAGCCCGTATAGCTGCAACAATAGTAACGCTCGGGCAGCCGGCCTACCTGGTCAGGTTCACAGCCCAGAGCGGCAAGAAGATATATGGCATAATAGCTGTTCTCCGCGACTACTACAAGTACTATGGTCTCCCAATGATATACTACTTTGAGGATGGCGACGGCAAACTTGGTGATGGTAACTACCTACTAGTTAAGGTAGATGATAGTGGCGAGCACATAGAGGTAGGCAAGAGCACCAGGCCGGGCTGGGTCGCAATACCGATAATAGATCTCGCTGAGAAACCGCCGTTCTTTCCGGATGAGCTCTAGATCTTTCAGTTTCCGAGGTTTCACTCTGGCCTGGAGCCCTGTGGCGAGACCGGGGTTCACCCCTGTGCCTCGACTCTGCGCTAGGCTCCGGTAGTGCGGTCTTGAGGGATGGATAGAGGGTAACACACCCTCCCCGGCTTTAAAAGCACTGCTTGTGATACTGAAGCATATACACCGGTGAGACGCAGAAATGAGGCTCGTAACAGTCAAGATGCCCGAAACATACCTCGAGGGCCTAGACGAGCTAGTCAAGATGGGCCGCTACAGCAGCCGTAGCGAGGCAATCCGCATAGCTGTCCGTGAGCTCCTCAAGAGAGAGCTGTGGGGTCTCCCCGAGCCTGCAGGAATAGAGTCTGCCTTCGCCCGTAGGGAGCCCCGCCGTGTCCTAGTCTAGGGTGTTTTCGAGGTTTAAAGGGTCTATACATAAACCCGTTTTAAGGGGCTAGACGTCGCACCACTTCTAGATTCTCTGGGAACCAGGCTGTGGCCACTAGAATGCGTCTCCTAGCTGTTCTTGTGCTCGCGTTGTCCCTCTCGGCGTTGACACAAGTGGTGCAGAGCCAGACGCCGGCGATAATAGTTGGCAGGGTAGAGGGAGTCATTGATGCATCTACGGCTGACTATGTAGCCAGCCTACTCAACATGGCCGCCAAGGAAGGTAGCCCGCTAGTGGTTCTCGAGCTCAACACGCCCGGTGGCAGTCTCGACGCTGCGCTAAGGATAGCGACGCTCCTGCGCCGCTCGCCAACTCCCGTCGTAGGCTACGTCGTGGACCACTGGGCTATGAGCGCCGGCACGCTCATACTCATGTGTAGCCATGTCGCCGCGATGCAGCCCGGCACGCTGATAGGTGCTGTCCAGCCGGTCATAGTGAGCCCGGAGGGCGGATTCAGGACGGTCAACGAAAGCAAGGTACTCAACTCGGTCTATAAAGAGATAGAGCTATGCATGAACATGCATGGACGTAACGCTACCCTAGCGAGGCTCTTTGTCTATAAGAACCTGGTGTTAACAGCCTCTGAGGCTGTTAAGCTCCATGCAGTAGACTTTGTTGCAGACAGTATCTACACGTTGCTCGCTAAGGTGAATGGTAGTACAGTTAAAACAGTCTATGGTGAGAGGAAGATAGTGCTCCCGGAGGGCTACGTGGCCGAGTATGTTCCAATGCCTCCTGGGCTCAGATTCGCACATATATTATCTGATCCCTTAGTGAGCTCATTCTTAACAAGTATCGCGATGCTCATAATACTTCTTGCGCTAGCCTCGGGCCATCCCCACTTAGCGGCGCTGGGCATAGGGCTTATGTTGTTAGGGCTGCTGGGCCTGGGTTCAAGCGTCAGCCTTGTCGCGATAGCGCTACTAGTCATAGGCTTCATAATGCTGCTTGTTGAGCTGTTATTTATACCCGGCTTCGGGGCCGTCGGGTTTACGGGGATAGCCCTCATAATAATAGGGCTTGTTGTAGCATTTAGCGCTAGGCCGCTCTATATAGCAGGCGAGAGTCTCCGAGCGGCCCTCTACGCACTATTAGCGGTCGTGACCCCGCTAGCTGGCCTCATGGGTGTAGCTGTTTACAAGGCAGTGAAAATATGGCGTAAACCGCTCGTCTACCAGCCAACACCTGTAGGGAAGCAGGGTCATGCGTTGGACGACATACCGCCGGGAGGTACAGGATTTGTGATGGTCGAAGGGGAGTACTGGGAGGCACGTAACGTGTCTAACGAGCCGGTAAGGAAGGGTGACAAAGTTGTGGTGGTTGGTAAGGATGGCGCCGTTCTGTTAGTGAGTACCTTATCTGGTAGGGCGGATACCCAGTAAAATTATGAATAATTATTAATATGTCGCTTGTGGCCACTAGCCCCGAAGCGGGGCAGACGGGGATGGTACAGTACAAGCTAACGATGTCCCAGAAGGAGGTCCTAGAGGCACTGATAAGACTCTATGAGCAGAAGAGGAGGCTTATAAAAAGCAAGGAGATAGCAGACCTCATACACCGCGACGAGGGTACTGTTAGGAACATAATACTGAGCTTGAAGAGCCTAGGCCTCATAGAGTCAAAGACAGGGCCTCGCGGCGGCTACATGCCGACCCTCAAGGCGTACGAGGTGATAAAGGGCTCTGTGACGCAGATACCTGTGAAGCTAAAGAAGGATGGGAAAGAGCTTGACCTAACGATAACTGGGATAGAGATACTAGACATTTTGAACCCGGAGGGTGGACGCGCTATCCTGCGCGTTCACGGTGTCATAAGGAAGTTGCTCAAGCCAGGCGACCGCGTCGAGATAGGGCCTACGCCACTTGTAGGCATAAGGATAGAGGGACAAGTAATCCACATAGACCCGGTAAGCAACCAGATAAGCGTTAAGATAAACCGTATGGTGAGTGTGCCGCGTGTGCATGTTGGTGAGATAGCTGCTCGCAATCCATACACCGTGGCGCCCGATACTGACATACGTACGTTAGCCCGTGAGCTAACTAGCCGCCGTATACGCGGCGCGCCGGTTCTCGAAGGTGAGCGAATAGTTGGTGTGATAACTCTAAGCGACATAGCTAAAGCGCTCGCTGAGGGTCGGGCTGAAGGCAAGGTACGTGACTATATGAGCACTCCACCAATAGTGATAAGAGAGACTGACGACATAGTTACCGCGATAGAGACTATGAACAGGCATGGAGTTGGAAGGCTTCCTGTCATAGACAGCTCTGGAAAGCTTGTAGGAATAATTACGCGGACCGACATACTGCGCTTCATTGCGGGGCTAAAGTAATAGCCCTAGAAGGGGGTGGGCACCGCTACACTTGTGTGCAAGCGTAGTCCAGGCCTGGTTTTTAAGGGTGATGAATACTCCCCAGATGGAGCTGTAGCGATGAAGATAGTTCCTTTAGCTGATCGTATAGCCACAAATTCTGTGGCTCGTTTTCAGTGCTTCATGCGGCCTCTGCCTAGAAGGCATACATGGTTGGGCCGGGTGCGGTGTAGAGAAATAATTATCTAAGTGTTCTTGTTACAGAAACTATTACGGGGGAAGGCACCTAGACGCATAATCTGGGCCTAGCAGGCTCAGCATGCCTCCGGGCACGGGGGGGTGTGGCCCTACTCGCCGCCACGGTGCTGAGAGGTGCGCGTGTATGGGTGTACAGCGTAGCGGCATCGAAAGAGATGTTGAGGAGAGACTTGCGAAACTTGTGGTAGAGCTGAAGAGGAGGGGTTACAGGGTTACAGCGCAGCGCTTGGCTATAGCGAAGATAGTGTTCGAGAACATAAAGAACCATCCCAGCTTTATGGAGATACTTGAGGCTGTCCGGCAACGCATGCCCAGCATAAGCCCCAGCACAATCTACAATAACCTACAACTCCTTGAACAGATGGGCTTCATAAAGAGTTTTGATGTCGCGGGGGAAACACGGTACGACGACTATCAACTTCACGCTAACCTTGTCTGCCTTGATGAGGGTAAAATAGTAGACCTTGTTGATACAGAGCTATTGTCGAACCTAGTGGAGCACATAGCCAAGAAGCATGGAGCGAGGGTGTACGAGATAGTTATCTATGCACACTGTGGAAGGGGTAGCGACGTCCAAGGTAGGCCTGAAGCTGAAGAGGGACGCAATCCGGCAGAGAGGACCACCAGCTGACCGAGCCTGGCTGTAATGTTATCTACGGAAGAGCCCTACGGCCTATGTGTGTGGGGCTATGAGGAGCTGTCGCCCACACCGAATCATATAGAAGATGAGGAGGTCAGCCTGGCCCTGAGCCCCACGTCCTAAGAGCCTGTCCTTGATGTTAGCCCTCCTCTAATGGCTTCCTATCCTTGGAGGTGTTTTGAGGCAGCTGTGTGCCTGCGGAGCCGTTGCTCGGTAGAGGCTCTGCGAGGCCAAGCTCCTCGAGGACGTGGAGCGTCTGTACGAGCTGCTCGCCAAGCCTGGCTCCTCGGCTCGTCAGCTTCACG
>Ga0256838_1000459_pt1 | contig 25508 bp, 45 predicted proteins | sample 4571419metaG_FD_185978 | JGI IMG/M metagenome (GOLD analysis project Ga0256838, IMG submission 185978) | Hydrothermal vent microbial communities from Guaymas Basin, Mexico - 4571-419 | ecosystem: Environmental > Aquatic > Marine > Hydrothermal vents | place: Mexico: Guaymas Basin | collected...
ACAAACATTACCGAAAATACAAGAATAAGATTCAATATAACAAAAACAGCAGTAAATTTTGCATGAGCTAATTTGAAAGTTTATTTTAAATAAACTTGCACGAATGTGCCTTGCTTATTTTAAATAATAAAATAATTCTTCAATGCTAACAATACCACGCAGAGGATTAATTCTAGACTTACCTCTTAATTGAGACGCTAAAGATTATAGTTGAAACTGACACGATGGAACTCCTACTGATGTTGCTTGGGTGGAGACAAATATTGGGTATCAAAGTAAATGTGCGAGTTTTAATGGGAGTAGTAGTAAAATAAAAGTTGATAATTTTGATGTAAGTAATATTGTTTGTATAAGTGTGTGGGTTCAAGTTATATGAAGTTCTAATCAAAAATTATTAACTATATGAAGATCTTCTTCTAATATCAATAATGAGATTATTATTTATTGACATAATACTGATACGGGTGGTTTTCATATATGGGATTTTGATACTGATTATAATTTTTTATATAGCTGACCACCTATAAATGATAGTTTGTTTCATCATCTTGTTTTACAAATAAATAATGGGAACTATAGCATCTATTTAGATAATAAACAAATATATTCTTATTCTTGTCGTTCTATAAATTATGCTTCTCAACCACTTTATATTTGATGTGATTGAAGAGATAATAAAGATTATTTAAATTGAAAAGTTAGTTTATTAAAAATTTATGATTGAGTTATCTTAACCGAACCCGAAATCCATACTCTCTACCTCGAATGATTAAGAAAACTTACACCAGCTCGCAATGCTTATTTATAATTTAATTCAACAAAATGGGATTATTTGACGGACTTGTAGCTTATTTTGATTTTAGAAACTGAGATTTAAGTAATTTAGTCACGGGTGAAAAAGCGACTAATAATGGTGCTACGTTAACTACTGACCATTTAGGGTATGAAAATTGTGCGTATAGGTTTGATAGTAGCACAGATAAAATAATAGCACCTTGACCTACAAATTATTCTAGTTATTCTTGATTAACATATAATTTTTTAGTGTCTCATAATAATTGGGATAATTGAGAGCGGAATGCTATATGTGTTGCTGATACTGATAATGATAATAGATTTATATTTGAAAAGTCGACAAAAAACACATTATATGTAAAAAATCTTAATTGAGGAGTAGAAGATTGAATAGCTTATGATGTATCTAGTCTAGAAGATTGAAAAGTTTATATGCTTACCTGAATACAAGAAGGCAATTGAGAATGAAGTGTGATTAAATTATATATTAATTGAAATCTTGTTGATAGTGTGACAACTAATAATTGATTGCAAAATTATAATACTTTACAAATATGAAATCATCCAAGATTTGATGAATGATGGAAAGGAAATATATATTTATGAATGATTTACAACCGTGCTCTCTCAGACTCTGAAGTTAAACTTTTATATAAATTACTAATACACTAAAATGTACATCTACAAACACCCTAACTTCTTTATTCCAAAGGAATTTCAAGACTGACTTATAGCGGCGTATAATTGAAAACACAATTGAAATAAAGTAATAGATATTTCTTGAAAATGAAATCATTGAACTACTAATGGAGGACTAGTAATAGGAAGAAGAAATAATACACATTATATGAAGTTTGATGGGAGTGATGATAAAATAACAATAAACACAAGCTTTGGTATATCTTGAGAGTATACACTATTTACATTTATAAAAGCAAATAGTTTAAAAAGTTCCTGAGATAATTTTATAGTCTCTATATGAGAATATATGAATACTGATGAAACATTACATTTCTGATTTAGAAATACAAAAATTTATTTATGATATTGGAATGACGATTTTAATACAAACACTACAATAGATATTAATAAAACATATTGTTTAATTGCTAAAGGAGATGTTACAAAACAAAGAGAAGTTTTAATAAATTGAAAAAGTATTTGAACTAATACTGCAGTTTGAAATATAAATACTACTTGAGCTTTAACATACATTTGAAAAAGATTAGACAATGAGAGTAGTTGAGAAAATACAAAATTTGATTGATATATTTATTTACTTTTAATCTACAACAAAGCCCTTTCTCAAAAACAAATCCAAAAAATGTATGACTTTTTTAGACAATGGTATTACGATTAAAATAAAAACCTCCGCGTTATGCGGAGGTTTCTAAATCACTTACATTATCTAATATAATTGCCTTGTCTAGAAGTCTTTTTTCATAAAGCTCTCAAATGATTTTGTTAAATAAATCATAGTCATTCAAAAATTCTATTTTTGTTTCTTTAAATGGTTTTGTAAAAATATACCACTTTATTTTTCAATCTTTAATAAGTTTATGAGGTTCTAAATTTTCTAACAAAAAATTTCTTAACCATCAATACTCTCACATCCATCAATCTTTTAACATTCATTTTCTGTAATAATATTCTGTGTATAGATAACCATCAAACAAACATCTATCTATTGCTATTTTATTCGCAGTGTCGTAATTTACTTGTAGTAATTGTTGAGCTTTTTCGATAGTGTATAACTTTTCAAAGTCTAATATATTGCCTGTTTGTAAAAGTTCTAAATATTTTCTAGCTATTTCTTCATAGATTTTGTATCATTGTTGTTTTAGCTTATTTAAATATGTTGTCTTTCAAGTGTTATGTATTCAGCTGAGGATTATAATTTCCTTCATTACTCTTCTTTTATGAGATGTAAATGAAGATGTTCCACACTAGCTTCTGGATGGCCTCAGAAATGTCTACCAAGCAGTAAAAATCAACTATCTAGATATTCTGTCAAGATATATTGTAACTCATCTAATTCATAATGATCTAACTCTATCCATTTTGAAATATGTTTTTTCGGTATAAGGAGTAAATGTTCTTGACAATGAGGATAAGGATATTTATTTTTTATCACATACCAATAAAATTTCTCTTCCATAATACTGTTTTTCTCTGGTTTACAAAAAGGGCAATTATAAGCAAAACCATCTTTCCTGTTAGTATATTTATACGGGCGGGCGTAAACTACACAAGGTTTACGCCCGATTATTTTTTTATACAGCCAGATAAGGAAATTAGCTAGTTTCTTTTTCATTACTTATTTTTTAAAAATTAAATGTTTTTCTATTCTTTAAAAGAAAAAAAATAGTTTTACTCCGTTTACTTCTATTTTATCTAAAACTTGTATTCAATAAATTTCATTAAATTCTTCTGTATACCATCTTCAATTTGAATGTAAATAATATAACTTTTTAAATTTTACTACCCCTGCTGGTATTCAAATATATTCTTCAAGCAAACTAGCATCTTCAATAATAGCGAAGAAAATATCGTCAGGTATTTCTTCTTTATATTCTTCAAGTTGTTTCTTAGCATATCTTTTTTGATAGTCTTTTAATTTTGACATAGATATAACTTTTTTAGCTGTTTCTATTTTCATTGTTTATTTTGTTATCTTTTAAAAGTTTAGGGTTCTCATAAATATTCCTAATCATTTAAATTGTTCTCTACCTTTTCTAATATGTTTGCTATTTGTTCTACTACTTTTGGAACTTCTTCATAAAAAATAATATATGTATCTTCTAATTTTTTAACATATTTTAATACTTTATACATCTCTTCAACTTTTTGTTTTTGCTTTTCTTTATTTTTAGCAAATACAGCAAATCTCATACTAATTTCATCTCTTATAATTTTCTCTATTTCTTTATTTTTTAGATGTATTGTTTGATTCATTTGTGTTGTTATTTAAATTACTAAAATTAATTTTAATTAGAAGTTCTACAACCTTATCTGGAAATTTTTTTGTTATTAAATCACTCTGCTTTTCTAAAATTCTTCTAACTATATTTGTTGTAGACAAATCCCACTTTTTCCTTATATCCCCCTCTTGCAAATATTTATCTGGATCTTTATAGCCTATTATTATTGCTTTTGTTTTTCAGAAGGTTCAATATTTCAATTTTCTACTTACTCTCAAATATTTACCAAATCTATCAAAATATTCCTCGTGGCTAATCCAAAAGTCAGGGTTTAAATATAGTATCAAGTCGCTTGGAAATAAATCTTCATCTACATTCCGAATAAAAACCTCATCTACTCATTTTATATGCTTCCATTGATATTTCCTCTCTTCATTATTCAATATAGGTCTTTTTCATTTTCTTTTCTGCGTTCTGTTTTCATCTTCAAGTCATACTATTAAAAACAAATCTTCGTCTTTCAGATTGAATTTTTGTTTAATTTTTTCTCTTGCAGTTTTAATATAAGCAATATGTGCTGGATGAGCAAGGTCACCAGTCATGCAGACAACGGCGACCTTCTTTCATTTAGCTTGCTCTTCTTCTATTTTTTGCTTAATTCTCTTTAATTCTGGTGTTATATATTCTTCTACAGCAACTGCTCTTGCAAGCAATTTTTCATATCTTCTTTTATGGTATTCCAACACTCTAGCATAATTCTCATAGAAATCTCTTGGTAAAATATCTACTTGCATATTTAGTTCTTTAAATTCATCCTGTATTTTCCATAGCTCTTCTAAGTATTTTTGTTTCATTTTAATATCTTTTAATTATCTAAATCAAATAAAATCTCCCAATCTTCTCTACATTCTTCAAGGCATTTTTGAGCGTCATTTTTGTATTTAAATAAAATATTGTCAAAACTCACAACATTTCAATAACAAATTTCTAAATCTTTATCCGTAAGACTATACATAATAGTAAAAACAAATTTATCGTCCTTATCTGCTAATTCTATTCCATTCTCATAAATCCACTTTTTTATCCTAGCTAATGCTTTTCTTTTTTCCAATTCCTTTTCCGCTTCTTCTTTAGTTAAGAAAACATTTCCTACTTCTAGTTTGTCTTGATATATTTCATATCAGAAATATCAACTAATTATATTATAGGCTACGTCTTTATTATCGAAAATAATATACCGATATTTATCTCACTCTTTTAATTCATAAATACTCTTAGGCCTTTCTTTTATCTCTTTCAACCATCAATCTTCAATTAATTTATCTATATCCAACAAGTATTCTCTTAAAATATTTCCTAATGTTTTTTTTCATTTTTCATCTACATCTCATTCTAATATACTTATTATTATTGGTCATACTTCAAATCATATTTCAGGGATTTTTATCTCACTTTCTATTCATATAACTGTTCAAGCTTTCACACCTGGCAAATCTTTAAGTAGTTTGTATTTTTTCATTTTTATTTGGTTAACTTATTAAAAACAAAATCCCAATCTGGTTTAACGAAATCTTTACCTTTAATTATTTTCCCTTTCTTTTCTCAATCTTGTATTTTTTCTCTTGATTTTGTCCAGTTACTATAAGCTACTTCAATAAGTCATCTATAAAACAATTCATAAGGTATATCTTTCTTTTGTCTATATTCTTCTATATAGTTTTCTTCTATTTTCTGCCCTGCAAAATAATCATATCAAAGCATAACCCAAAATTGATCTATATAACCATCAATTAAACCTATTATATCTTTATCATACCACGCATTATAAATCTCCTCCATCTCTTCAACTATCAATTTAGAATAAAGCATTGTCATTTTTTCTCTATCTTCATCTCACTGAAAATATTCGAACCAATCTATCACTGCTTGCAATAAAATTTTTTCTATATCTACTGGTAAAGAATTATTTTGTCTTAATTCGCCTAATTTATTTAGCCATTCTTGTCTTTTATCCATTTCTTTTTCTTTTACGATATAAAAAATGATCTTTAGCTTCTTTTACCCGTTTGTAATTTTTACTTATAGTTTTTACTTTCTCAATTATTATATCCGACAATCTTTTATATTCGAATTCATATCCAACATCATTTGCTAATCGGCTTGATACCCATTTCACCATTATTCCCTCTCAATGCTTTTTATATTTTTCTTCCCAAAGCCGTCTTATACTATCTTTATATTTCTTAGCTATATCTCTATCATCATCAATAAAATCATCGAATACAATTAAAATCCCTTTTCTTGGTCATCACCGACTTGAATATTTTTCTAACTTCTTATCTAAGTAATTCACTAAAGCCCAAAATCATTCTTTTGAAAGTGCTGTTTTCTTTTTGTTTAAGTAGCCCATTATTATTCACATAGATAATAAAAACTTTGGTCATCTATCTTACAAATCCAATACTTTACATTTCTATACCATATTCTCCAATTACCTGCATATTTTTTAGCTGTCCTTATTAAATTGTGTGAACTATATCAATTTACTATCCACGTTCTTACAAATTGTTTAAATCCTTCTTCATCATTTCTGAATATTGCCGCCCATCTTCAAGACCATCTTTTATAACATTTATAGTGATATAATCCTCTTGGATTACAAGACAAACTCCATCTATTATGATACCAGTTTCATAAAACATTTTTATATCCTCCTTCCGCTTTTGCAACCGCTTCTCAGATTATTGCTAACTTCCAAGCTATAAACCATCTCAATTCTTCATTGCATCTTCAATTTGGATAGCACCAAACGTGTTTAAAATTATACAATTCTTCAAATGCCCACAGCTTGTACCTTTCTAATCTTTGCTGCTGTGTTAATCCTTGAATACTGGACGATACATCTCCTCAACTGGTTGCATAGGCTGATAATCAGTATAAGATATAGATTCGTGTTGTGATTCAGATGATTCCACCGATGATAGAGAAATTTTTAATTTTAGATATAATTTTCTGCATATTTGTTTAACTAAATAGTATAAATCACAAGCTACCCAATATAAATTTTGAAACAATAACTTTAAATCAACAAGTAATATTTTAAATGTTTTTGAAGGTTTTATTGATTTGTATTCTTCCCAGTTATTAATGTATTCTGCATAGCTTATCCTCATAATAACTTTATTACAATATAAAGTAATAAAATCCAAGGCAAAATACCTCAAACAACTAATACTAAAGCCTCTACAATCCAACACTTATAGCAATAATAATCATTTATCTCCCGTCAAGTTTTTCAAAATAATCTTTGATTTATCTTGTCTGCAATTCCAGAAAGCCAAAGAAAGTATCTAGCTATCATTTTTGTTTTTGTTAAGATATAAAAGTTTTTCCATTATTTGCGTTTTAATCTTTTGTTCTTCTTGTCTTTCGTATTCTTTTTCAAGTTTTTCTCAAAGTTGGTTTAGTTCTTCAATTAATTTCTGGAACTCTTCTTCTCAATGTTCTAGTAAATATTCTGCTAACAAGTATTCTGTAAACTCTTCCATTTCATCAGCTAATTTATATATACCTCTTTGGATCTCTTCATATTTTTTTATTATTTCTTCTTTTTTCATTGTTTTTCTAACTTACTTTCTAAATCTTCTATTCTCTTTTCTAAACTTTTAACAAATTGTTTTAAGTCTTCTATGCTTCAATATTCTGTCTTAAATAATGCTTCAAGCATTTTAATTTTACTTTGAAGTTCTGCTATCTCCCTCCTCAAAAAGTTTATATCTTGTGCTAATTTCATTGTGTGTTATATTTTAAGAATATAAAAAACTTTTTTACTTTGTTCATAAACAACTAAATAAGCCTCTCATCAAGAAGAACTTATTTTCTTTAATGCAACTACTTGATGTGGCTCCAATAACTTCTTACTTCTTTCTATTATAATAGACTCTTCAACCTCTTTTTTTCGTAAAACTTTTTTAACTTCGATCGCCACAAATTTTCAATTTCTACAACATACTATATCAAAAGGTTTTAAACTACGTCATATATCAGGGATTTTGTATACCCAATTTCCTTGCAAGCTCAATTGCTTTGTTATATAAGTAGTCACCTCTCTTTCTTTTGTAAAATTCTTCTTTTGTTTCTGGTTGTTTAATAACAAACTCAACCAATTTTTTGAAATAATCTTCATCGAATGTAAGTAATGAATCTAAATAAACATAACATTCTGGTAAAATTTTAATCTTAATCTCTTTAGGTAGTTCGTGTGCTATCTTTAACCACAATCTTTTTCTTCTGTGATGAGTAGAATAGATGCCAATTTTTCTCCATTTATTACTATTATCTCCAAAATATTCTGCAAAAGCCAAGACTGGAACACCAAAATATTTACATAAAGGATTTAAATGTCGATTCATATACAATTCAATCTCTTCATACTCACTATTTCAATGTCTTACTAAAATATTAAATGTTGGTATAAAACTAGCTGTTATAAGTTTTACAAATCAATCAATATAATATTGTTTCAATTCTTTTTGCATTATTTAATTTTTTATAAATTTAAATAGTCCTCTTCTTCTTTAAAAATTGTTTTATAATTTACTACCTGCTTTAAATCATCAAAAATAATACCAATAGCCGCTTGTTCGGTGGTTCTATTCTCATCTGGTACAAAATATGTAAGTCCAATATTATTCCCAATATAAATATTAAATCCAGCTTCTTTTAGATCCAAAAGTTTATATGATTCCTTTCTTGCTTCATTACCTTCCAACCATATCTCGTAAAGTACTCAATTCCTATATTGAACAGCATTCATAATAGCTTTCTTTTTCATCAATAATCAATACAAATAATCCTTAATAGACAATACTCTTTCTGAACCTTCTGTTTGTTTATCTTGAACATATACTCTAGAAAATATCTTTCTAAATTTATCTACAATATAATTAAAATCCCAATTCAACCACTTTATACCAAGATATACTGCACGCACTGATGTTTCAGCTAATCTGTCTTCATTTATAAGTGTTCACTTAAAAACCTTTTTAACTTCATCATATATTTCTAAAATATCTCCCTCAATTTCAAAATTAAAATATCTTTGATAAACATCATCTTTAATGTTTAACTTCATAATTGAATTTAATAACTCTGGTGTTCATTTTTTATCTGCGTGTGTAAGATAGATAGTTACAAGTCTGTTTTGTACTGCTTCATCTTTTGGAGTATATTGTCAAAGTAATATTAAATTAGCATTTAATTTCCATTTTATATTCTCATTAGCAAATCATCTTCAAGATGAGAACATATTTAATGCATCCTTAATTACGTCCTCAACCAACGGATTCATATCTGCTCCATATTCTTCAATTACTGCAACAGAAGGATCTGACAAAAACTCTTTCATTGATTGCGGAGTAGTTCTAGCTGTTGTCATTCTCCATCTCAACGGTCGTCACATCAACGACTTTAAAATTTGAACCATTGTGGTTTTTCACGCAGACGATTTGTTAAATATACCAAGTCCAGATTTAATTTTAATAAATTCATTATTGTCCCAAAAGTTTAATCAAGTTAATACAAGAAATTGTAAAAACGAGGTAACTGCAACTTCTTCTGTCCAAAGCTTTTGATATTGTTCAAAAGCTTCTTCTATACTTACTTGCGTTTGATTAAGTCCCCATTTATACTCTTTTATATCGTCTTCCAAAATATCTATCTTTATAACAACATCTTGCCTATTCTGCTCATAAATAACTTCATTTGGCACCGCAACTATACCTAAATCTTTATAAATGCCACTTTCCTGAATTACTTCTATTTTTGAAAACTTATCTAAATTCTCATCAAGTATATTAAAAAAATGATTTAAAAACGCTGGCTTCAAAATTCTAAATTCAAACTTTCCATACTTTTTATTAAAATCTGTTGCAGTCGCTTCGTACTTAAATAACACCTCTTTTACAATATTGCCACTCTCGTCTAATTTTTTAGCTACATAGTATCTTATTTTGTCTCATCCAATTATCGCTCACATCTTTTTCTCATAAATCTCCGTATATTCATTTATTATCCAACGTCCTGTAAATAACTTCTGCTCCACCACGCTTCCATCAGGTTTTGTAGTAAACAAATAAATCCCATCATCTTTAAAAATCAACATATCATCTGATGAGGTACTCTCATATTTTAATCAGTCTCCTCAATATCATTCTACTTCTATTCAAAACTCTTTTTTAAGAAAATCAAAAACTTTATTCCAATTCTTATTGAAATAATAATACAAAAAAGCCACCACAGGTCATCTTGGTCTTTCTTCTATTGGATGATATGTATCTGAAAAATTATTCACATAATTTTCGTGGAAATTGAGTCTATATCCATCAGGTGTATAAATAGTCCCATCTTCATCAACAATCTCTATAACATCTGCAGATGACCCAATTCTTTTTCAAAGTTTAAACAAATATTTTTTTCATTTATATTCATGAAAATATTTTCATTGATATAACTTATTAATCACATCTCATATTTTCAATTTATTAATCTCATCGATTTTATTAAGAATTCTTGTGTCTTTTCTCACATTTTTTTCTACTTCTTTGATAGCTTTCTCCTCTTCCTCTAACATTTTATACGATTGATACACAGCACTTTCAGATCTAAATAAAACATCATCAATATTTTCAAAATCTTTCTCTTTTTCTATCTTTTTTAACTTTTCATCATTTGTATCATAATAATAAAGTTCCACAAGTTTCTTTCCACTTTTCCAATAATAAGAATAAGGAACACGCAACAATTTCGCAATATGAATATTGGATTTATCTCCATTAAACAAACTATTTAATTTATCTTCCAGCTTCCTCCAAATCTTCTCATCTTTTAATTCAAAGTCAAACATAAAATAAAGATGCCATCATCTTCAAGTTTTTACTATAAATGTTGGAACACTCCCCGTTGCTTTTATCCTCTCTTCTAATTCACTTTGAGATATTCAAGTATCAATATCAACCCGTAAACAATGAAATCCACATTTAGCTTTATCTTTTTTTATATCATAATCTTCTCCAACTTCTACATCTTTTCAATAACATCCATTAGGAGTAAAAAACAAGCCAGCTTTGTATTTTTCATCCTCATTCATTTTAAGAAAATTCTCTAATCAATAGTTTTTATTCGTAGCTATCTTCTTTCTTCATTTAGCTTCAGTAATTAAACGTAAAGCTGGCTGTCAAAAATATGACAAGAATTTTTTTATTAAGCTGAGTTTATTCATATCTCGCTAATAAAATTATAAATCAAAATCCTCTTCTACTTCTTCAATTTCTACTTCAGGAATAATTTTTCTAAATGTTTTTATTTTATAAAATGTCTTTCAGTTTTTATCTATCTTCTTTTCTACATTATACCATTGGTCATCAATCTTAAAAGAAGTCCAAGTGTCTCAATCTTTTTTATTTTTCCAAATTACATATTTTTTATCTCAAATTACTACTGAACCAATAGCTCTATCTGTTTCATCAATTATTAATTTCCCTTCAACTTGTTCATTATCTGGTGTAATCAAAGTCACATAATACACTTTTTCTTTCTTGCCCCATTTATTTTCTCTCTCTTCTATAAAATCTGAATCCATTACATTTGTAATAATTACCTCTTTTTCATCTGAAAGTTTTTTTCTCCAGATTCTCTCAAAATTTTTCTTAGTTTGTTTCTCAGTCATTTTGTTGTTGGTTATTAGGTAAATACTTAGAAACAAAAAGTTTAAAAGCTGAATATCATTTCTTTTCTATATCTTGCAAAATTTCGCAAAATTCTTCAAATCTTTTTCTTCCTTCATTAGTTCAATACTTAGCAATATATGCCTCTAACAAAATCGGCAAAAACTTCTCTCCTGCTAATCTAACCACATACCGCTTTTTTTCATCAGTTCAATAAAGTTTAAACTGATAATTTGTGAATTCTATTCAGCCAATCCTTGATTTCTCCTTTTCCTTTTTGTACTTAAATCTCAAAAAGATTTCTTTTCTCGCTTTTCTTTTTTTCATAATATTCTCAATTAATTTCTAAAATTTTAAATCACATCTCTTTATATTTCTGTTTTCTATCATAGTATCACTTCCATTTAGGTTTGCTTCATTCTATTGAATACGCATCTGCAAAATCAATCCATATCGCTCATTTTTTCCCAGGATATAACCTACGTATTCTTCAAATAGCCTGCTCAACAAGTACTTCCCATTTTGTTGGATAAAATAAAATACCTGCATCAAGAGTTGGTAAATCAAATCACTCACTTCAAATTTTTTTCTGAACTACTAAAATAAAACCATCTTTTTGTCTTAATTGAGTAAGTATTCTTTGTCTATCTTTTTTCTTTACATCTCAATCTATATAAAAGACTTCTAGCACTCCATTGGTTTGAAAATTATCAAATAAAAACTTATAAGTTTTCTTTAAATATCGTTTATGGTCTACTAGAATTATAATTTTTTTATATCAAGAATCAATCAATTCTCTAATAACATTTTTTAACCTTTCTAAGCGTTCTTCTTTACTATACACAAGATATGTTGACAAATTCTGATTTTGTTCTGAAAGATTAAAAGCTTTTTGTACATTCACAACTTCTTCATATTTAAATCTCCAAATATTTCTTACCACTTTTACAATTGGATCAACCAAATCAACTTCATCATCCGAAATCCAAATCACATCTCCCCAAAACAATTTCAGCCCTTCTTTTCACATCCGTTTATTATTTGGTGTTGCTGTAAATGCTAAAATCATTTTTCTACTTTTCCATAAATTTATTTGCTTCACTCTTTCCTTTGGAAGTTTGTGTGCTTCATCAACTATTAAAACTGGATATTGTCAATTTAATCTATTATAAAGTTTATTAAAAGTTTGATAATGCATAACTACTTTATCAGTAAGGTTTGCTTTACTTCATTGTAAAAGACTCACTTTTACACCGAAAAATTTTTTAGCATTCTCTACAACCTGATTCGCAATCTCTAAAGTCGGAACAACAATACATATTTTCTCATCAAAATATCTAGTCAAAAATGAAATAAACCACGACTTCCCCGCTCCTGTTGGTGCTCTTACTAAAAGTTGTGGCTTTCAAATATTAAGCTGTTCTTCAATCTTTTGTAAAACTTTCTCTTGCCAAGGCCTAAACTCTACTTGGTTTAATATCTCTTTATCTCTACTTACCTCTATAGTCCTTCAAAAAAAATATAAAGCAGGCGGCAAATAGTACTTTATATTTGTTCTGCGTCATATTTGTGTATAAAGTCTAAAAACTGGGTCTACAACAAACTTATATCACATCCTTTCCATTACCGCCTGCTGCTCAATTGCTTGTTGATTAATAACCTCTAAATCTTTTGGTTTTTGTTTTGTATAAAATCTATTAAAATCATCAATAAACTTTATCATTTTCTATTAGTTACTATGGTAAATCATCTTCCTCTTGTTTAGGTTTCATTTCTTTTATTGTTACGTATTCTTTTACTTCTATTTGGAATAAATTAGGATCATCCACAATTTTCCTTGCCTTCTTTACATCAACATTTATTTTATACATATCCTTGTATTTTTCCATAGGATACCTTTGTAAAAACAAATCTACATCAACAGGTTTATAAGTTCTTGATACCACCCTCTTAATTTTATAAGTTCAAGCTCATACTTCTTCAATCTTTTTTAATAAAATATATTCTTTCACTTCATTTAACTTTTGCTCTATTTTTTTCTTTAATTCTATTAATTCTGCTACTTCTCAATTCTTCAATAATTCATTAGGTTCTTTGTTTAGAAGGTCTACCACGTTTACCATTTTTTGCTTTTAATGATCTAAAAAGTTCTTTTATTTTCATTTTGTCTGTATTACCTTTTATTTGATGCGGTTTTATTTCTCACTTTAATAGACCTTTTAAAATCTTCTCTTCGTAATTTTCTTCCAATCACAACAACTTCTGAATCTCTGGATTCATCCTTAATTTCTGGATAGCAGTGTTCTCAATTTGTCTTATTCTTTCTCTGGACACTCAATAAATCTCACCTAATTTATCTAAATTATAAATTTCAGCACCATCTATTCAATATCTATGAACTAATATATTCCGTTCTCTTTCAGTTAAACAAGTTTTCATCAATTCAATTAATCTCTCTTTTACATATTTATTCTCAATATTTTTGTCAACTCTCGAATACTCATCACTCATAAAATCTCCCAACCTTCATTTATTATCCTCTCAAACAGGCATATCTAACGAAATATGTCCCCCAATTAAATTCTCAAAAAACTTTTTATTTAACTTGTCTTTATCAGAGAAAATATACACTGGTACGTGAATTAAATATTTACTCTCTATATAAAACTTTATAGTCAATGACTTTATCCAATACCAAAAATATGTAGTAACAGCTCACTTCTTCTCATCATACATATCTATTATTCTATTTCTTACACTATACAAAAGTCACTGCAAAATCTCTGCCTCCGTACTTCTATCAAAATAATTATTGAACATCCGCATAAACATAATTACCACAAATCCTAATATTGCATCTAACAATTCCTTTTTTCAACTCTTATATTCCTTAATCAATTCTCATATTGGCTTAGGTCACGTATTTAAATAAGCATATACTAACATATCGTAAGGTGATAATTTATTTGATTTTCTCAATAACCTTTGCCAATATTGTTTTATATCTATATCAGCTTTTTCTTCTTTTGTTTCTAAAAGTTTTTCTAAGATTTTGTCCATATTTTTGTTTTACAAAATAAAACCTAAAAAACGGAAGCTTATTAGCTTCCGTTGATTTTATTCAACTGCTTCTTTCAAATTAATTCTGAATACTTCCAAAGTCTTTTTCTTAGCTTCCCAGCCTGTTGGCTTCTTATTTTGTAAACTCGCTAACCACTTATCTATCTGCTGTATTAATCCTTTATAATCACCTTTTTGTAAATATTTTCTTATTTCATCTATAGTCGTTTTCTTAAATTCAGCTTTATATTCTTTCGCTAATTCTTGAAACATAGCAACAAAATTTTCTACATCATCATTATTATTTTTTGTTTCTACTTCATTTTTAACAGGTTGCTCTTCTCCTTCTAACACTCCTTCCTCTGGTTCTATTTCATCAACCATATCAAAAAATGGATACTTAAACTTTAATGCATCTTTAATAGCTCTATACTCAATAGCTTTTATACTCCCAATTGATGGAAGTTCTTTTGTTAATCTTCCTTCTGCCACAAATTGTGATGCAAAACCTGAAAGTTCTTCACCATCAGGAGTAATTATATCTACCCAAATATGAAGTAATAATCATCAATTTACTGGTATGCTTTTCACTTCTTTCACAATCTTTTTAAATCAAAAAGTCCTTATTATCTGTCTCATTAATTCCGAAGGAATATATCTAACAACTATCCATCTTCAATCAAGTGTTCTTTTCTTTTTAGGTTTAATAACACCACTTCTATCTTTCTCTTCCAATACTGGCAAAGCTTGATAAAGCTCTGCTGGAATTTCTTTGGTTAGATCTATTTCATATTCTTTCCCCATAAAAGTAATTTTCTTTTTTAATACGTTTTTTGCCATTGTGTTTTAATAATTATGAAATAAAATATTTAGCATAATTTGAATTTATTGTCCTATCTCTTTCTTCTAAAATTTTCTCCTTTTCAGATAAATATCTCTTGTATTCTTTTTCAGAAACAACATCCTTCGACATTATATTATATAACCATTTGTTTGTAAAAAACCTTACTTTATCTTTGTCCAACAATGTAATAACATCTAACATTCTTAAGTCAGCCTTTATTAAGTTTTTGTAATTAGTCATTTCCTTTCTTTTTACCAACTAAAAAATTTATAATTTTATCCCAATCCCAATCTACAATTCTATTCTTTTCTACATAATCCACAAATTTATGCCAATCATAATGTTTGTATATCAATGCTTGTCTCCATTTATCTCCTACAATATGTATTAGTCTTAAAGCCTCCCACATCAATGCAGGACCTTTCGGTCCCTTGATGTATGGGTATCAGTTTTTTAATACTCCAAGATTATCATCAATTTCCTTTTCAACAAATCTATAAAATTCTCCTTGCTGTTTTATTATCTCTTCTTTTGGCTTTGTAAAAAATGGACCTATCATCTTCAATAATTTTTAAATTCTAAAATCACTATAATAGACCATTAGTATTCTTTTTTTCGTAATCTTTCTTTTAATTTTTGTTTTAGCGAATCAATCTGTTTCTTCCGATAAGAACTTCTATTTTCTTTGTACTTTCTCATAAGTTGTTGAATTTGTTTGTATTCTTCTGAATTCATTATCTCATTATACACATATTTGGTATTATAATCAACACCATCTTTTGCTGCTATAAATATCGGCATCCCTCTTATATATTTCCTTGTCCTCTGTTCTATATTTTCTAATTTCTTTATTAATAAACTTACTGATTTTATTGGTGTCACAGGCTTTATATCATCCGCTTGACCAATGAAAGTCAAGAACATTCTATCTAAATACCACATCTTTTCTAACTTAATTTCCTCAGAAATTGGTTGTTTTTGAATATATTCTTTTGTCTTTTCTATATGAAAATAGACCGAAATAACATCTCCTTTTTTTATTGCTTCAGCCAGCGGGCTTATATCAAAACCCGCCGCTTTTATTTCTTGTTCTAAGAGTTTGAGCATTTTATTTTTTGTAAACAAATAAAATTTTAATTAACATACAAAATTATTATTCCTTGTCTATAAATTCTATTTTCAAATCTTTTGTCCATAAGTATTCTTCCTTATTTTTTTCTGGCGATCCCTTAATAACTATCTTGACTAACTTCCATTCACCATCTTCTTTAACAACTTCTGCATCTACATAATCAACTTTATTTATATAATAAGGGCTATAAAAACCAGACCAAACTTTTTCTCCATCAATATATAAAACACTTTCTACTCCTACTGCAGTTTTCTCTCTTACTATATGTATTCTCTCCGTTTTAGGAATGCTTATATTTTCTATGATATTCTTTATTTTATTTACATCTTCACTTATATCTTTATTTATTCTCTTTTTTATTTCCTTTATAAGTTTCTCATCATCTACCTTTTCGTATTCTACATCCCATCCAGAAGCCTTTTCCAATTTCTCTAAAAAGAATTCGATATTTGTTTTATTCTTATTTTTATCTTTTAAATTCTCTACTTTCTTAAATGATATATTTATCTCGGCAATCTTTTCTCAATTTATTACTCCTCCAATTATACCCTCTATAATAATTTCATCGTTCTTAAAATCTACATCAAAGTATTTTACATCCTTTACATTTATGGAAGTTTCTTTTTCAATTTTTTCAAAAATTCGTTTCATTTTCTAATAATTTAAAAAATAAAAAAATTAAAAGTAGATGTATTCTTCATCTTTCTCTATCACTTCAGTATTGTCAGTATATTCCCAATTACACTGTTCACAGAAATCTAAAATTTCCTCATCATTCCGTCTATACACTTTTGTTTCTCTCCAATTGTTTGAATATGCTTCTCTATAAACTCAAATTGCTGGCCACCAGCCAGTAATTCATCATAAATTTCAAATAATTATTTCCTCATTCCGGTCATCACGAAATGTAGCATTTGTATAATTTACAATTGTTCATCATCATTTCCCAATTTTCCCAAATTTTCCATACTCTATCTCTATCTCTTTTAATCTTTTTTTAAACTCTTCTGGTACTTTGCTTGGGGGTAAAATACTTACCCCCAACTTTTTTAAATAATTTTGATAATCCTCTTGTAATTTTCTTAAGTCTGCTAAAATTTGAAGAAATTTTTCTTTTTTTGTCATAACCTTTAATTTAAGATATAAAACTATAATCCCAACATTTTCTTCAATTCTTTTTGAGTATTTATAGCTAAATTATAAAATCCTTTCTCAATAAAAATCTTTTTTCAAATTCTCTTTAAATCTTCTTTATCATATTTATTTAAATATCTTAGAAAATCTTCTTCACTTTCGAAAACATCATATTTATTTTGTAATTCTCAGGTTTTTGTATTAAAGTATACTTTCCAATTTTCAAATCAATTACAATAATCATATTCACTCACATCGAATATTTTTACCATTGTCATATTTATTGTTTTAAGATATAAAAATCTTTATTTTTTCAATGTATTCTTTTGGATTTTGTTTTATATCCTCTAATAAAACTAAAATTGCTTGATTATAACTAGCGCAATGTTCTTGTTCTATTGTTTGTTGCTCGTCTAAATATCACCAATCAACATATTTAAATAGTCTTATTTGAAGTACCTTCAATTGGTCCCAATTTAATTCTGCCGCTTTTTCTCTTATTGTGTCAAAATCGTCATCATCAGTAATTTCAAATGGTAATCATATTTCCTCCCAACCTACGAAACTATTAGAATGTAAATTTGCTAATTGAGCCGCAATATTTGTGATAAATTGGTCTAAGATTTTTTTACTTGGTTTCATTTTATTTTTGGTTAAAAAGTAAATAAAAAAAACAACCCGCGTATTCTTACGGGTTGAAAACATAATTAAGTTTATAAATCTCTCAATCCGCTATTTCCGCAATTGTACTTTCTAAAGTATTCTCTATCTCTTCTCTAGTGTTATTCTTATCAAAACTTACTCCAATATAAGGAACCTCATACTCTCATTTAGAGATCTTTCTTTCCACATAATTCACTAAATTCTCTAAAGTTCTCTCATAATCCAAATCTCAATTTCTTGTGTATTCTTTTAAATTTCTTCCATCTTTCTCTTTAATTTCATCAACTATCTTCTCTAAAACTTTCTCTTTTGCAATCTGAAATATTTCTTCTTTAACTTCTGGTTTTAAATCATTGGAATTAAGATAAATTACTTTTGTCATTTTGGTTTTAATTTTAAATATAAAACTAAATATATTGCTCTAATAATTCTCTATTATATTTCCCCATTTTATTCTTATACTTCTTATAAAATTCTTCTACCTTATCATACAAAACTGCCTCATACCTTCCTACTGGTTCTTCTAAAATTATAACATCAACTAATTTTCAACTTTCTGTTTCTATAACTTGCTGCTCTAAATTCGCATATATATCTTCATCTATTCCATAAACACTACCTTCAGGAAATTTAAACACATTACCAACATCAATAGAATCACCATATATTTCCTTAATCTTATATCTTATCCGCGGATCTTTCCCTCTTTCTAAATCCTGAACCATACTCTCAATAATATATTTAACTTCTTCCTTCCTTATATGTCCTTTCTCTACCGCCTCCACAAGTTCGTATAAACTCATAGATTCAATAGCACTATGTGTCAAATCCTGTGTTACAAGATTAAAATCCAACTCATCATCTTCTTTCCAATTTCAAAATATAGCTTTAAGAATAAAATATCCATTTTTATCATCATCATTAGAATATATTTGTCCTCTTTTTTTAGAGAATTCATCAATAACAACTCTTGCAATTATAACACCTTCTTTATCTCTTACAACAGCTATCTTTAAATTACTCTCTTCTATATATTCATCTAATCCATATTTTTCTGACTTCTTAAATTCTCCTGTCATACAGCTTTTAGTTTTACTATCATCATACGCTTCTCTAAAAATATCTATTTTATCACTAACTTGTAGTTTATAACCTTCCAACAAAGCCTTACAAGCTTCCCTCACATCATCATTGTAAATTTTTAATTTCTGTAAAATCTTTCCTAGTTTATATTTTTGTTTTCTCTGCTTTGTAATTAAATACCCATCTTTAAAAGTATACAAATAATCTTCCTTCATTGTTCAATTATCTGGACCTTTTACTTTTATAACTCTTCCCTGGCGTTCGTATTCAACACCAAGGGAGTCAAATAAAACCTTTAATTTAGAAAAAATTGTTTTCCCAAAATACATTTTTAAAATTAAAAATATAAAAAAGCCCAGCCTATTTCAAACAGGCTGGGCTTACTAATTTTATTTTGCCTTCGTTCTTTCTAAACGAGATCCATCTGTCGTATTCTTTCTTCATATCTTCTAACACAAATTCAGTATTATAGTAATCACTATCTACTAGTATTCTTTTTCCCGTTCTAAAATAAGTATCCAAGCTTGCAGCTTCTATACGAACTAAAGGATACTCATAATCATCATATTTTATATCACAACATTTTTCATCCAAAACGTTTCTTAAAACCTCCACTACAAAGAAATAAGGATAATCTTCTCCTTCTAACAAAAGGTTATTCTCTTCACTAAGTTCGTATTCTTCTAGATTATTTAAAAACTCGTAAATATCTGGGTGTCTTTCTTTCAAAAATTCTTCCGCTAAAATTCCCAAGTTTTCTTGTAAATAATTTTTGATTTCTTTTAACATGGTTTTTTTAGTTTAAAATATAAAAAATTAAAAAGAAAGTCTAATTGAATTATATTTTTTGATAAGTTTTCTTATCTCTTCTTCATTTTCTCTTATTTTCCATAATAGAAAATTTGTCGTATTCTTTACATCTCTTCTTAATCTTTCATATAATTCTCTTTTCTCTTCATCAGTTGTAACTCAGTATTCTTTTACAGCATCATCAAATACCAAACGAGCCACCGCATCATATCCTGTTATATTTAACATTTGATTACTATCATATAAAATCACTCCCTGTGTTTTTATCTGCTTCACTTCTCATTTATCATTTATAAAAATCTCCCATAAGTATTCTCTTCATTTTATAAAATACTTGTCTACATATTCTATTTTATACAAATCTTTATGTATTCTTTCTAATGTAAAATTACTCAAACTTAAAATAAAATTTATTTTTGTTACCATCATAGCCTTAATTTTAAGAAATAAAATTAATACCATCTAATAAACAACTTTCCATCTTCTAGTTCGTTATAACTTCCAAAATTCTTTATTACAGCCCGTTTAAGTTCACCATTCTCTTGTTTAAAAACATACAAATCTCATCATATGAAATTATTTAAAACTGTTTTCACATCATTAAGCTCATCTCTAATTATTACTCCATCATCAATAATCTGTATTCTATCTCCAACCTCATCCAGCAGTATCACCACTGGACGAGTTGATGTCATTATATATAGACCTTTCATAACCATTTTTTTCGTAAAATTCTAAAATTTTCTATTTATTCTTTTTTCGTATTCTTCTTTTAGTTTCCTTAATATCTTCCCCCAACACTCATCACAATTTAAAAATCTTTCTCGTATCTCTTCCTCGCTTCATTGATGTTCCTCTCTAAACTTCTTATATTCTTCCTCAACAAGTTCACTTAACCTAGTATCCTCTATTTCATCCACTATTGCCTGAATGTTAGTTATTAACATCAATTTCACCTTTATTATAAAACTTTCATCCTCACCACGTTCTTTCAACCAATTTAAATCTTTCAAAAAATAAACTATGAATTTATCAAATGCTGTCATTTCAGACTTTATTAAATTATAAAAAAGGAAGTCTCGTGTTAACGAGGCTTCCTGTGTTTCTTAAATTTTAGTTTACGCACAACTACTACATCTTCAGCTTTCTTCCCAAGTTTACTATAAAGATCTGGTATACTATATGCTACAACTACAGCAGTAGTTCAATCTTTAAATTCAACATAATATGTGTTCATGTTTTTAATTATTAAAATATAAAAAGCATTAATATTTTTTCATAATTAAGGCTAAATTCAAAGTACGCTCTTTCTAAATTTTTTGTACTCTCCCTGAAACAGTTCTTCATTTCTTAGGTAGTGCTGTCCTTCTTTTGTATTCTGTAAGTTAAATATAAATCTCTTCGCTTCTTTCTCGAATTTTTGCACTAACTCAGGTTGACGCTGCTTCCATCGATATATATATTTATTAAACTCTTGCTCAGCATTTTGAATACTGAAATCATACAAGCTAAAAAAAGTATTATATTTCTTCTCAAGTTGAAGCAAATACTCTTCATCTTTTTTTACTAAAACATTTCTTCCTTCTCCTGAATACTCTGGTATTTCCTTCGCATATTTTCGAATTTCATTATTAAAAAATCTTAATCATTTCGTTTCAAATTTCTCTTTCTGTTCCCAAAGCTCTTTCAAATTAAATAATCCTAACCTCTCCTGCTTCTTTTTCTCCTTTATTTTAGGCAACCTAGATAATATCCCATACCTCTTCTTTTGCACCAACGCAAGGCGTTGTGCCTCACGTTGGTCTTGAAATAAATATAAAGCTCTCTGGTATTCTGTTAACAATTTTAATAAGGCTCTTCTTGTAGGCTTCATAATATGATGATTATAATATAAAAGATAAGAAAAATAAAACTCAATTTCCAATATCCAATTTTTATCAACCAGTCAAAAACAAAATGCATAGCCGCCGCCATTATATAAAATCTTTTTCCTTTCAACATCACTACACTAAAAGATGTGTGAATTAAAAATAAATAAGCAAAAAAGAAAGGTAAAAATAACGCCATTTCCTCCCACACTCCCCAACTCCTTACAATTACCTCCATCATCGTTCGGATTCCTATAGAGAGAAAAAATCCTTCTCCTTTTCAGTATTCTTTCTCCAAAATCTTCCGTCATAATAACTTCATCCCCTCCTCTCCAAATCCTGCTATTATGGAGGAGAAGAGGGGAGAGGCGAGTATCGGGAAGAGCCCGTAGAGACTCTTCCCGATAAGAACATAGAAAAAAATCGCACAAATATAAAATAGTATTCTCATAACTCTATTTATTATAAATTAAACACTTGATATATGCCTCTCTATCTTTTCACGTCAAAATAATATCTCTATCTCATCCAGCACATATCACATCAAATCATTCTACTCAGCAGTGTTGTGCGTAAAAATTACAGCTCATTTGATCTGGAACTGTATTCTTTTTTGAAAAAGTAAGAAGTAAAAATATACCTAAAATACAAACAGCAATAAATAAAATCTTAAGAAATTTTACCATTTTTTTTGTTTTTTAAAGAAATAAATTTTATTTTTTCTTTATTTCTCTTATCTTCCTTAACTCTTCTTCTAAAAATTCTTGAACTACCTGTTCAATATCTTTCTTTTTTAATTTGTATACTTCTTTAACTTCCCGAACATGTCCTTCTTCCATATCTTTCTTCTTTAATATTCTTCCTACTTGTATTCCTCTTTTTAGGTTTATTAAATATTCTAACACTTCTTCAATAGTTAGCTCTCTTTCTTCTCTTTCCTCCTCTTCGTATCCTTGTCCATCTTCAAATCTATTGATGGCAATAGCTTCTATCTGTCCTATCCATTTTTTCTCTTCTATTCTAATTCCATACTCTCGACTACCATATACAGAATTAATCTGTGTCCACCTTCCTTCTAAAATATCTTTTAAGTATTCTTTTAACATTTTTTTTCATTCTTCTGTAAGATAAATTTCTCACCAAAATCGTTTTTTTTCAAATCTTAACATAATTACTTTTAGTTAAAAAATAAAAAAAGGAATAAGAGATATTCTCTTATTCCTTAATTATTCTTCTCTGCTTTCTTCTTCTTTATTTTTTCAATATTTTCTTTTAAAAATTTCTCTAATACTTCCTCGATGTCTTCAGGATACAAAATCCCTTCTTCTCCTTCTTCTCGACTTCCATTTTCATTATCATTACTATAGTATTCTCCTATTCCTATTGGTTGTCCTTCTTCTATAACTTGTTGTAAATAATCTATTACTTCCTGTATGTCAATTTCTTCATCTTCCCATTCCTCATCAGGCATATGATTGCTCCCGTATCATCTCCAATGATAAACTGGAGCAGTTATATTCCCTATCCAATAACTTCTATTTTCTTCCCGGCCTCCTCAAGACCGGCTGTAACTTTTATCTTCTCACCACCATTGATTGTTTAAAATCATCTCCAAATATGTTTCCAACAACTCTTTTCATTTTTTCCTTGCTTCTAATTCTTTTAATTTTTTGTATTCTTTCTTAAAAGTTTCTAATAATTTTTTTAATTCTTTTTTTGCCATGGTTTTTTTATTTAAAATATAAAATAAAACAAAATATAAGACCATCTACCTCCGAGGTTTCGTATTCTTTTCCTCGGAGGTAAAAAGATTAATCCTGGAGTCCTAACAGTTCTTTTACTACTCCATCATCAATCCGCAATCTATCATCTTTAGCTTTATAAATACATCCAAAAAAATCTAAAACTGCCCTTCTAAGCACAATCTTCTGATTTTCATAATCTATTCTGTACCCCTGAGTTAACTCCAGCAACTCAGCTGGAGTTAATTCTGTATCACTTATCTCTCTTTTAAATTTTTGCACAGCTTTTTGAAACAATTCCGAGGAATTAAATCTCACCGTAACCCTCTTCCGTTTAGGCTCTATAAGAAGCCTAAACGGGAGTTTGAAAACTCCAGAGTTAGCAGTTGCCAACTTATCCGTTTTGAAAACAATGTGATTTCTAATCATGGTTTTCTTTTCTTTACAATCTAAAAAAATGAACCCTCAGCATCTGCCGAAGGTTCACTTTTTTTAGATTTCATAATTAAGGCAAAATTTACCTATGCGTTTAGTCCTCACACCTCACTTTACCTCAACACTTACCTCTCAATACCATACCTTACCTCAATATTTATGTATCAACACTTAGGCTTACCTCGTTATTCCCTCTCAGTACTCCGCCTCGCGGAGATACTGAGAGGTAGACTCCAGCGTTTGATTTGCTGGAGTTTGTAATACTCCTCTTTCATATTAATTTTTTTTTAAAAAACTAAAACCTGGAAGCCCAGCTAAGCCTGAGGGAACTTAGCCGGACCTCCAGGTTTTAGCCTCCCTTGGAGGGAGGCTTAGGCGGAGGTAGAAATTAAGCTAACTCCGCCTTTCGATCATCTGCTAAATAATAGATTGCAAGTTTACTTGCTGTATCTCTTAAATCCTCCGAGTCTTTGACCCGAAGGAACTCTTCTTTAAATTTCTTTCCTTTTTTAAAGAAAGTTACTTTCACTTTTGTAAATATAGTAGTATATTGGAATTGGCTCGCAAATTTGCGAGCCGCCTCAAGACTTGTAAATTCTTCTGAAAAATCTTCCGTAAAACTTCTTTTAAAATAATTATCCTCTCTGTATACTACTACTTGATAAATTGGCATTGGTAGTTTTTTATTTAAGATTTAAAACTTTCTCCCCACTCTCACCCTGGTGGGCCGGGGAGGACCTTTTTGGTATCGGGAGAGTCCTCAAACTCCCGCGGGACTTCTTTATATCAGGCTCGCTCCCGAGACGAGCCTATCCTCTCCCGTATTTATATTGCCTCGGAAATACCGAGGCGGCCGCCCGGGAGAGGGACAGAGGCGGCCTGAGAGGACTAGGACCTTAGAGAATGTCAGCTAGCCCTCTCTCTTCTATGTGCTCCAGGAGGTTGTATGCCTCCTGGAGTTCCTGAAACTTTTCTATCCAATATCCCTGGTCCCAGCCAGGGATATTTTTTTTGATAAATAATTCCTGGAGCTGTACCATGGTTTGTGGCACAGCTCCAAAATAATTTTTAAATTGTTTCTCTAATTTTTCCTTTCTTTTTTTTGCATTCATTTTTTCTTTGTTAAGATCTAAAACCTGGAGGCCTGCACAGACCTCGGAGAGTCTGCCAGACCTCCAGGTTTTAGCCTCCCTTGGAGGGAGGCTTAGGCGGAGGTAGAAATTAAGCTAACTCCGCCTTTCGATCATCTGCTAAATAATATATAGCTAGCCGACTCGCATTTTCTTGTAGATCTTCT
>Ga0256838_1000460_pt1 | contig 25477 bp, 37 predicted proteins | sample 4571419metaG_FD_185978 | JGI IMG/M metagenome (GOLD analysis project Ga0256838, IMG submission 185978) | Hydrothermal vent microbial communities from Guaymas Basin, Mexico - 4571-419 | ecosystem: Environmental > Aquatic > Marine > Hydrothermal vents | place: Mexico: Guaymas Basin | collected...
GAAGATATACCGGCGGATATGGTAGATGAGGCGGAAGAGTGGAGAGAAAACTTGATTTCAAAGCTTGGGGAAGAATACGATGAGATAGCAGAACTTTACCTTGAGGGCGAAGAGATTCCTGAAGAGCTTATCCACAAATACCTTAGAAGAGGTACCGTTGAAGGTAAGCTTGTACCGGTTTTGGCTGGTTCCGCTAAGAACAACATAGGAGTTCAGCCATTACTTGATGCGATAGTTCAGTATCTTCCATCTCCGCTTGACATGCCACCAGTCAAAGGCTGGGATCCAAAGACTGGAGAAGAACTTTTAAGAGCTCCGAGTGAGGAAGAGCCTTTCTCGGCTTTAGTTTTTAAAGTCCAAGTTGATCCTTACATAGGAAAACTCACCTATTTTAGGGTTTATTCTGGAAAGCTTAAGAAAGGAAGTTATGTATGGAACTCAACGAAGCAGAGAAGGGAAAGGATTTCAAGACTAGTTTTCATGCATGCTGACAAGAGAGAAGATGTTGAATATGTAAGAGCTGGAGATATAGCAGCGGCTGTAGGGCTCAAGATTTCGACAACGGGTGATACGCTTTGCGATCCAGATTCTCCAGTTATATTGGAGAAGATGGAGTTTCCAGAGCCGGTTATTTCTATAGCGATTGAACCATACAGCAAAGCTGATGAAGCGAAGCTTGTAAAAGCTTTGAACGCCCTCGTTGAGGAAGATCCAACTTTGAGAGTTATGGTAGATCAAGAGACGGGAGAAACGATACTTTCTGGTATGGGAGAGCTCCATCTTGAGATAATCATCGACAGGCTCAAGAGGGAATTCAACGTTAATGTAAGGGTAGGTAAACCGCAGGTTTCCTACAGAGAAACTATAAAGGTTGCAGCAGAAGCGGAAGGGAAGTACATAAGACAAACCGGAGGGAGAGGACAGTACGGGCACGTTGTTATGCGCTTTGAGCCTATAGGACTTGATAAGCACTTTGAGTTTGAGGATAAGACGGTTGGTGGAGTTATACCGAAGGAGTACATACCAGCGGTTGAGGCTGGAGTCAGAGAAGCGATGGATGCTGGTATTTTGGCAGGTTATCCGGTTGTTGGTATAAAGGCTATTCTTTTGGATGGTTCTTACCACGAGGTTGACTCTTCTGAGATGGCATTTAAGATTGCAGCATCTATGGCTTTTAAAGACGCTATGAGAAAAGCCAATCCAATCTTGCTTGAACCAGTTATGGAACTCGAGATAACAACACCTGAAGAATACGTTGGAGGGATCATCGCTGATTTGAACTCGAGGAGAGCCAAGGTGGAAGGAATGGAAAGTAGGGGCGGAATTAGGATTATAAGGGCGTATGCACCATTGTCAGAACTCTTTGGATATGCTACAGTTTTAAGGTCGCTTAGCCAAGGTAGGGCATCTTACATAATGAGGTTCTCTCATTATCAAGAGGTGCCAGAAAGGGTTAGGAAAAAGGTTGTAGGATACTGATAATAGGGAAAAAGGTAAAAGGAGGGGAAAAGCATGGCAAAGGAAAAGTTTGAAAGGAAAAAGCCTCACGTTAATGTTGGAACCATAGGACATATCGACCATGGAAAGACCACACTTACAGCTGCTATAACAAAGTACTTGTCCTTCAAGGGGTGGGCAGATTTTGTTCCATTCGAACAGATAGATAAGGCTCCAGAAGAGAAGGCAAGAGGAATAACTATAAACATCACCCACATCGAATACGAAACTGAGAAGAGGCACTATGCCCACATCGACTGTCCCGGACACGCTGACTACATCAAGAACATGATCACCGGTGCAGCTCAAATGGACGGAGCCATCCTTGTTGTTGCAGCTACTGATGGTCCAATGCCACAGACAAGAGAGCATGTTCTTCTTGCGAGGCAGGTTAATGTTCCTGCAATAGTTGTCTTCCTCAACAAGACCGATATGGTCGATGATGAGGAAATGATCGAACTCGTTGAGATGGAAGTTAGGGAACTTCTCGATAAATATGAATACCCAGGAGACGAGGTTCCAGTTATAAAGGGATCCGCTCTTAAGGCTCTTCAGGGTCCAGATAATCCAGATGATGAAGTCTACAAACCAATCCAGGAACTCCTTGATGCTCTCGATAATTACGTACCAGATCCAGTAAGAGAAATAGATAAGCCATTCCTTATGCCAGTTGAGGACGTCTTCTCCATCACTGGAAGAGGAACGGTTGTTACTGGAAGAATTGAAAGAGGAAGAATTAGACCCGGTGATGAGGTTGAAATCGTAGGACTCTCTGATGAGGTTAAAAAAACAGTTGTTACCAGCGTTGAGATGTTCAGAAAGATTCTCGATGAAGGTCTTGCTGGAGACAACGTAGGATGTCTTTTGAGAGGAATTGACAAGGATGAAGTTGAAAGGGGACAGGTTCTTGCACAGCCAGGAAGCATTCATCCACATACTCAGTTCAAGGCTCAGGTCTACATCTTGAAGAAGGAAGAAGGAGGAAGGCATACTCCATTCACAAAGGGATACAAACCGCAGTTTTACATAAGAACCGCTGACGTTACAGGAGAAATCGTTGAGCTTCCAGAGGGTGTAGAAATGGTCATGCCTGGAGACAACGTTGAGCTTACAATTAAGCTTATATACCCCGTTGCTATCGACGAGGGAATGAGATTTGCTATAAGAGAAGGCGGAAGAACCGTTGGTGCAGGAGTTGTTACATCCATAATTGAGTGAGGGGGCGGCTCCCTCTCACTCTTATTTTCAGGAGGAGGGTAGAATATGCCTGAACAGAGGATAAGGATAAAGCTCAAAGCTTATGATCACGAACTCCTTGATGAATCTGCTAAAAAAATCGTTGAGGTTGTAAAGGCAACAAATGCTAAGGTGTCTGGTCCGATACCTCTGCCGACAGAGAGAACTTTATACACGGTTTTGAGATCACCGCTTAAACATAAGGACTCAAGGGAGCATTTTGAGAAGAGAGTCCACAAAAGACTTATAGACATAATAGATCCATCACCGAAAACTATAGACGAACTGATGAAGATAAACCTGCCGGCGGGTGTCGATGTGGAGATCAAGCTCTGATCGGAGGTGCTGTGGTATGAAGATGATATTAGGAAGAAAAGTTGGAATGACGCAGATTTTTGACGAGAATGGAAACGCTATCCCGGTTACGGTTATAAAGGCAGGGCCGGTTGTTGTTGTTCAGAAGAAAACGCCCGAAACCGATGGCTACTCTGCAGTCCAGCTTGGTTTTGAAGAGATCCCTGAAAGAAAGGTAAACAAGCCGATGCTTGGTCATTTCAAAAGAGCCGGAGTAAAACCCATGAGGGTTTTGAAAGAGTTTAGGGTGGATGATGTTAGCGGGTACGAGATTGGACAGACTATAGATGTTTCCGTTTTTGAGCCCGGAGAAGTTGTTGATGTTACAGGATGGACAAAGGGAAGAGGGTACGCTGGAGCTATGAAGAGATGGGGATTCCAGGGTGGACCAAAGTCTCATGGTTCTAAATTCCATAGGATGCTTGGTTCTGTGGGGCAGCACTCTGAACCGTCGAAGATATTCAAGGGTAAAAAGATGGCAGGAAGATACGGAAATGAAAGAGTTACCGTAAGAAACCTTAAGGTTGTTAAAGTTGATCCCGAAAACGGTCTATTAGTGGTCAAAGGTGGAGTCCCGGGAGCGAGGGGCGGCCTTCTTTTGATAAGAAGCGCAAAGGCCCCGAAAATAAGGAAAGGGGAGGCGTAATCTATGGCAACACTTGATGTTTTTAACATCAGTGGGGAGAAAGTAGGAACCATAGAGCTTAAGGATGAAGTTTTTAACATTGACCCCAACCTTGATGTTATGTACAGGTACGTTGATATGCAGCTTGCAAACAGGAGAGCTGGAACGGCTTCTACAAAGACAAGAGGCGAAGTTTCTGGCGGAGGAAGAAAGCCTTGGCCCCAAAAGCATCTTGGTAGGGCAAGACACGGTTCTATAAGGTCTCCAATTTGGAGGCATGGTGGGGTTGCTCATGGTCCAAAGCCAAGGGACTGGAGCAAAAAACTTAACAAGAAAATGAAAAGACTCGCTCTGAAGAGTGCATTATCCGTTAAAGTTAAAGAAAACAAACTATTGATTCTTGATGATATTAAGTTTGATGCACCGAAGACAAAAAGGATGAGAGAAGTTCTTAAGAACTTGAAACTCGATGAAGCTAAGGTTTTGTTCGTACTTCCATGGAAGAAGAAAGAATACATGAATGTAAGACTTTCTGGAAAAAACATCCCTGGCGTTAAGGTTTTAATAGCCGATAATCCTGGGAACAAGAAAACCAATGTAGACGGACTTAACGTATACGACATAATAAGGTACGATTATCTGGTCATAACAGAGGATATGGCAAGGAAGATTGAGGAGGTGTTCGAAGCATGAAGAGTGAAAAGCTCACTCCTTATGATATAATTGTCAAACCTATTCTTACTGAAAAAACTCATCTTATGATGAATGAAAGAAAATATGTTTTTGAAGTTAATCCTCTGGCCAATAAGGGTCAGATAAAAGAGGCTGTTGAGAAGATATTCGATGTGAAAGTAGAGAAGGTAAACGTTATTAATATGAAACCAAAGCCAAAGAGAAGAGGAATTTATCAGGGAAAATCGAGAAGGTGGAAAAAAGCAATAGTTACTCTTAAAGAAGGATATGTAATTAAAGAGCTAATGCCAGAGATATGAATAAGGGGTGAATAGATATGGGACTCAGGAGATTTAAACCGACAACTCCCGGTAGAAGGTTCATGGTTATTCCAGATTTTTCTGAAATAACCAAGGACAAACCTGAAAAAGCGTTAACGGTTCCTCTTCACAAAACAGCTGGAAGAAACCATCATGGAAGGATCACCGTTAGGTTTAGAGGTGGAGGTCACAAGAGAAGATACAGAATAATTGACTTCAAGAGGGATAAGAGAGGAATACCAGCTAAGGTTATTGCGATAGAGTACGATCCTAACAGAACAGCAAGAATAGCCCTTCTTCTTTACGCTGATGGTGAGAAAAGGTACATACTCGCGCCAGAAGGCTTGAAGGTTGGAGATACAGTTATGGCTGGAGAAGAGGCAGAAGTAAGACCAGGAAACGCGCTTCCACTTGAGAAGATACCGGTGGGTACAATAGTTCACAATGTTGAGTTCAAGCCTGGAAAAGGTGGTCAGATCGCAAGGGCTGCTGGAACTTCTTGTCAGATAATGGCTAAGGAAGGAAAGTATGCTCTTTTGAGAATGCCATCTGGTGAGCTCAGAAAAATAAATATAAAGTGTTATGCAACCGTAGGAGTAGTTGGAAGAGAAGAGCATAAGAACGAATCCCACGGAAAGGCTGGAAGGGTAAGGTGGCTTGGTAGAAGGCCGCATGTTAGAGGTGTTGCTATGAACCCAGTTGACCACCCGCACGGTGGAGGAGAAGGAAGAGGTAAGGGTCACCACCCAACGAGTCCATGGGGTTGGCCAACTAAGGGATACAAGACAAGACGCGGTAGAAAATCTTCCGATAAATTCATAGTCAGACGCAGAAACGAAGTATGAAGGGGGTGAAGCTGTGGCAAGATCTAAAAAGAAAGGACCATATGTAGACCCTAAGCTTTTAAAGAAAATAAGGATGCTTAATGAAAAGGGAGAAAAGAAAATCATAAAAACCTGGAGCAGAGCTTCAATGATAATTCCAGAGATGGTTGGACATACAATAGCTGTTTACAATGGAATGAAGCATATACCCGTGTATATCACAGAAAGTATGATAGGTCACAGACTTGGTGAATTTGCACCGACAAGAAGGTTTGGAGGCCATGCGGACAAGAAGGCAAAGAAGCTCCAGATGAGGTGAGGAGGGATTTAGATGTATAAAGTAAAAGTCCCAAGGAGAGAAGACGGAAAAAGAGTAAAGAGATCGATATACTATAAAATAAGAAAAGAAGAGAAAGCAAAAGAGCCGAGGATTGAAGCAAAAGCTACAGCTAAGTATATAAGGATCTCTCCAAGAAAAGCAAGAAGTGTCATAAACGCTATAAGAGGGAAAGATGTAAATGAAGCATTTACAATACTTATGTTCTCTCCTAAAAAAGCGGCAAGAATAATATACAAGGTTTTAAATAGTGCAGTTGCGAATGCAGTTAACAACTTCGGATTAAATGAGGATGCACTTTACGTTTCTGAAGCTTACGTTAACGATGGGCCAAGGCTAAAGAGAATATGGCCAAGGGGAAGAGGAAGAGCGGATATAATAAAGCACAGATACTCACATATTACCGTTGTTGTAAGGGATAGAGAGAAAGAAAAAGAGCTAAATAAAGAGGAGAGGTGATAGAGTGGGTCAGAAAGTTCATCCAAAAGGATTTAGGCTTGGAGTCAGCGCCGATTGGGACACAGTATGGTTCAACGAAAAGAACTACGCAGAGTGGCTCCTTGAGGATCAGGAGATAAGAAAGATAATAAAGGACAGATACTACAATGCCGGTGTCAGCCAAATTCTTATAAAGAGACCCGATGATAACCATGTACATGTAACTATAAGAACCGCAAGACCGGGTGTTATCATAGGAAGAAAAGCTTCTGAGATAACAAAGCTTAGAAACGATCTTCAGGCCAAGTTCAACAGGCAGTTTGTGATAAACGTCGAGGAGGTAAAAACGCCCGAGACCGATGCACAGCTTGTGGCGGAGAACATAGCTAATAGAATTGAAAAGAGAGCTTCTTACAAAAGAGCAATGAAAAGAGCAATATCTGATGCGATGAGGAAGGGAGCAAAGGGAATAAAGATAATGGTGGCTGGAAGGCTTGGTGGGGCGGAAATTGCAAGAAGGGAATGGTATCTTAGAGGTAGACTCCCGCTCCAGACTTTGAGGGCTATCATCGATTATGGTACAGCCACTGCTATGACCAAATATGGGACTATCGGTATAAAGGTTTGGATTTACAAAGGAGACGCAGAAATTTGAAAGGGGGAATAACCCATGTTGATGCCAAGAAGGGTTAAATATAGAAAGCAGCACAGAGGTAGGATGAAGGGTAGAGCAAAGGGAGGAGCCCAGGTAGATTTTGGTGAATGGGGACTTAAGGCCCTTGAGCCTGCTTGGATTACTGCCCAGCAGATAGAGGCATGCAGAATTGCGATGATGAGGGTAATGAAAAGGAGAGGTAAGGTTTGGATAAAGATATTCCCAGATAAGCCATACACCAAAAAGCCGGCAGAAACAAGAATGGGTAAAGGTAAGGGAAACGTTGAAGGTTGGGTTGCCGTTGTTAAGCCCGGTAGAGTCATGTTTGAGGTTGGAGGAGTGGATGAGGAAATAGCTCTTGAAGCTTTAAGACAGGCAGCCAACAAACTTCCAATCGCAACAAAGATCGTTCAGAGGCACCACCTTGGAGGTGAAATGGTATGAAGGCTGCTGAGATTAGACAGTACACCGATGAAGAATTGAAAAAGCTTCTTGAGGAAAAGAAAAGGCAGCTTATGGAGCTCAGATTTCAACTTTCCATGGGACAGCTTGAGAACTACGCTTCGATAAAGCAAACGAAAAGGGACATAGCAAGGATTAAGACCATTCTCAGGGAAAGAGAGCTTGGTATAAGGAGGTAATAATATGTCGAGGAAGAGAGTAATAGGAGTTGTGGTTAGCAATAAGATGGATAAAACAGTTGTGGTTAAAGTCGAAAGATTCGTTCAGCATCCGAGGTTTAAAAAATACATAAAAAGGTCAAAGAAATATTACGCCCATGATGCGGAAAACAAATGTGGAGTAGGAGATGTTGTTGAGATCGAAGAAACGAGACCTCTTAGCAAGCTCAAGAGATGGAGAGTTGTTAGAATTGTTAAGAGGTCCGCATTGGCAGAGACTCCCGTAGAACCCGCAGAAGAAGCTGCTGAGGAAGGGGGTAATTAACCATGGTTAGACAGGAGACTTACCTCAATGTTGCCGATAACACGGGAGCGAAGAAGCTTAGAGTTATAAGGGTTCTTGGGGGATTCCACAAGACTTTCGGGACGGTAGGAGATATAGTAGTTTGCTCAGTTAGAGATGCTGTTCCGAACTCACCAGTTAAAAAAGGAGAAGTTGTGAAGGCGGTCATAGTTAGAGTTAAGAAGGAAGTCAGAAGGAAGGATGGAACGTATATAAGATTTGATGATAATGCCGCGGTACTTATAGATAAGTTCAACGAACCAAGGGGAACAAGAATATTTGGACCAGTGGCGAGGGAACTCAGGGAAAAAGGCTTTATGAAGATAGTATCCCTCGCGCCAGAAGTTCTTTGAAAAGAGGTGATAAGGGATGGCGGCGAAAATAAAGAAGGGAGACCTCGTTGAAGTTATATCTGGTAAGGATAAGGGAAAAAGGGGAAAGGTTTTAAGGGTTATGCCCAAAGAAGGAAAGGTAATAGTTGAAGGAGTTAATATGATAAAAAGGCACCAGAGGCCCAACCCGAGAATGAAAGAGGGAGGAATTATAGAAAAGGAAGGCCCAGTGTATGCTAGTAAGGTAATGCTGGTATGCCCGAATTGTGGGCAAAGAACAAGAGTCGGATTTAAGGTTGTAGATGGAAAGAAAGTTAGATACTGCAAGAAGTGCGGAGAGATCATAGACAAATGAAGGGGGAATGAGTCGTGAGGTACGAATATGTACCGCTCAAGGAAAAATATGAGAAAGAAATTGTGCCTGCAATGATGAAAGAATTTGGATACAAGAATAAGCACCAGGTGCCAAAGCTTGAAAAGATAGTTATAAACATGGGAATTGGAGAAGGATCAAGGAATCCGGATCTTATAGAACAACACGCAAAGCAGCTTGCCCTTATAGCGGGTCAGAAACCTCTTGTAACCAGGGCGAGGAAGAGTATATCCAACTTCAAGATAAGAAAAGGCATGACAATAGGGCTTAAAGTTACCCTTAGAGGGCCAAGGATGTACAACTTCCTTTACAAGCTTATAAATATCGCTCTTCCAAAGGTTAGGGACTTCAGAGGGCTCAATCCAAATTCCTTTGATGGAAGAGGAAATTACAGTTTTGGACTTACAGAACAACTTGTTTTCCCAGAAATTAGTCCTGATGAAGCGAGAAGAGTTCAGGGAATGGATATAACCATAGTCACAACAGCCAAGACTGACGAGGAAGCAAGAAAACTTCTTGAGCTTTTTGGGATGCCTTTCAGGAGGTGATTGTGGGTGGCTAAAAAGGCAATGATCGAGCGTTGGAAAAAGCCAAAGAAATACAGGGTTAGAGAATATTCAAGATGTAGGATATGCGGTAGACCAAGAGCAGTGTATAGAGAATTCGGACTTTGTAGAGTTTGCTTCAGAAAGCTCGCACTCGAAGGAAAGCTCCCTGGAGTTAAAAAGGCGAGCTGGTAAAAAGGAGGGATTAGAATGTGGAGCGATCCTATAGCAGACATGCTAACAAGAATCAGGAATGCGAATTTGGTCTTTAAAGAATATGTTGATATTCCAGCATCCAATCTTAAGAAGGCAATACTTGACATACTCGAAAAGGAAGGGTTCATAAAAAGCTATAAGTACATAGAGGATGGTAAGCAAGGAATACTCAGAGTTTATCTTAAATACAAAGGCGATAGGAGAAACAGACAGCACGTTATAAACGGAATAGTTAGGGTTTCCCATGCGGGAAGAAGAGTTTATGTTAGTAAAGACGAGATTCCCAGGGTTAAAAATGGACTTGGTATAGCTATCCTTACAACTTCCAAGGGAGTTCTTACGGATAAAGAAGCGAGAGAACTTGGAGTTGGAGGAGAAGTAATAGCCTACGTATGGTGAGGAGGTGTAGGCAATGTCGAGGCTGGCGAAGAAGCCCTTAAAAATACCACAGGGTGTAGAGGTTAAGGTAGAAGGAAACGTTGTAAAGGTTAAAGGACCGAAAGGTGAACTTGAGCAGGAATTTTTGCCTTTTGTTAAGATAGTTATTGAAAATGATGAAGTTTGGGTAAAACCCAATGAAGAAAGAATAAGAAGGAAAGCTGACTGGAAAAAGGCAAAGATGTTCCAGGGGACTTACTGGGCACTTATAAGGAATATGATTCATGGAGTAACGGAAGGCTTTAAGAAAGAGCTTGAAATCGTCGGAATTGGATACAGGGCACAGATGAGAGGGAATCAACTGGTTATGCAACTTGGATACTCTCACGAAGTTGTAATGGATGTTCCAGAGGATCTTAAAGTAGAGGTCCCAGCACCAAATAAGATAATAGTTTCTGGTATAGATAAGCAAAAAGTTGGCCAGTATGCAGCTGATGTGAGAGCATGGAGACCTCCAAATGTTTACACAGGTAAGGGAATCCGCTATGTTGGAGAAGTTGTAAGACAGAAGCAAGGAAAGAAAGCATAAGGGGGTAGTATGAAATGATAAAGAAGATAGATAGAAAAAAACTCAGAAGAAGGAGACATTTAAGAGTCAGAAAGAAAGTATTTGGTACACCAGAAAGACCTCGCCTTGCTGTTTACAGGTCTAACAAGCATATATATGCCCAGATAATCGATGATACAAAGGGCCACACCCTTGCTTTTGCTTCAACATTGGATAAGGAGCTTAGAGAGAAGTTAGAAAAAACATGGTCCAAGGAAGCGGCAAGAGAAGTGGGAAAACTCATTGGAAAAAGAGCCCTTGAGAAGGGGATAGAGAAGGTAGTTTTCGATAGAGGCGGATATAAATACCATGGAAGAATAAAGGAACTCGCCGATGGAGCAAGAGAAGCGGGACTTAAGTTCTGAGGGAGGTGTGGATTGTGACAGAACTCGCCCAACAGATTAGAGAGGAATACGAAAACTTTGAAGAAAAGGTAATAGAGATAAGAAGAACGACAAAGGTTACGAAGGGAGGAAAGAACCTTTCTTTCAGGGCAGTTGTCGTTGTTGGAAACAGAAATGGGAAGGTAGGGCTTGGAATTGGAAAGGCAAGAGAAGTGCCCGACGCGATAAGAAAGGCAATTACTGATGCGAAGAAGAATCTCATAAATGTTCCTCTTATAAATGGGACTATTCCTCATGAAATAATAGGAAGGCAGGATGCTTCAAAAGTCCTTTTAAAGCCTGCGGCACCAGGTACCGGTGTTATAGCGGGTGGTACGGTCCGTGCAGTAGTTGAGCTTGCTGGAATTCAGAACATCCTTACAAAGGCTCTCGGATCAACCAATGCTCTTAACCTTGCAAGAGCTACGATGAACGGTCTTAAAAACCTTATGGATCCAAGGAAGGTAGCAGAGCTCAGAGATATAACAGTGAAAGAAGTTTACAAAGGAGTAAAAAGAAATTCCGAGGAGGGATAATGAATGGCGAAAAAGCTTAAGATAACTCTTGTGAAGAGCCCTATCGGTTACTCTTACGATCAGAAAGATACCGTTAAAAGACTAGGACTTAGAAAGCTTCATAAAACGGTTATAAAAGATGATACTCCCCAGATAAGGGGAATGATAAGAAAAGTTAGTCATCTTGTTAAAGTCGAGGAAATAGAGGAGTGAAGGGAGGTAAAAAATAATGAGGCTTGAAGATTTAAGACCAACTCCTGGAGCTGTTAAAGAAAGAAAGAGGGTAGGAAGAGGACCAGGTTCCGGGCTTGGAAAGACATCAGGAAGAGGACATAAAGGTCAGAAGGCAAGGGGAACAAGCAAAGTTGAACCATGGTTTGAAGGTGGACAAACGCCCTTGCAAAGAAGACTCCCAAAGAGAGGTTTTAAAAACTTCGCAAAGAAGTACTATGCAGTAGTTAATATAAGAACCCTTGAGGAGAAATTCAGCGAAGGTGACGAAGTTACTCCAGAGATTCTTCTTGAAAAGGGAATAATCAAGAAACTTCTTGATGGTGTTAAGATACTTGGTGATGGAGAGCTTACAAAGCCCCTTACAGTTAAAGCTCATGCATTCAGTAAATCCGCCAAAGAGAAGATAGAGAAAGTAGGCGGCAAAGCTGAGGTGATATGAATGTGGCAGGCGTTTAGAAACGCCTTCAAAATACCCGAACTCAGAGAAAGAATAATATTCACGTTTCTGATGCTGGCGATATTTAGGCTTGGCATATACATACCGATACCTGGCATAAACCTCCAGGCGTGGAAGAGTATGTTTGAAGGTTTCAGCGGGACAGCAACCGGTGGAATGGTTAGCTTTTACGACATATTTGTTGGAGGAGCTTTGAGAAGATTTTCAATATTTGCTATGAGCGTTACACCATACATCAACGCAGCGATCATATTGCAACTCCTTTCTTCCGTTATTCCTTCTCTTAAAGAGCTTTTGAGGGAAGGAGAAGAAGGAAGAAAGAAGTTTGCATACTACACAAGAAATCTTACTGTGCTTTTAGCAACGATACAGTCTTTCATGATGGTGTTTGCACTTGGAAGAGGGAATCCACAGATAATGGCTGTTAACCTTCCAACATTTCTCATTCTTGGGACGGTTTCTTTGGTTGCCGGAACGATGTTCCTCCTTTGGATAGGTGAGCTTATAACGGAAAGAGGAATAGGAAATGGTGTTTCCGTTTTGATCTTCGCCGGGATCGTTGCAAGGTATCCATCTTACTTTGGTAGTGCGATCCTTGGTAACCTCACCCTTGTTGGATGGATATTCCTTATCGGTATATGGTTTGTAACGATAGTTGCAATTATATATGTTCAGCAAGCAGAAAGAAGGATACAGATACAGTACGCATCGAGGGTTAGTGGAAGAAGGGTGTATGGAGGTGCTTCAACCTATATACCTATAAAGGTTAACCACTCTGGTGTTATTCCAATAATCTTTGCAGCAGCTATCGTTTCTATTCCTTCTGCCATAGCCAGTATGACCGGTAATGAAACTTTGAGGAATTTGTTCGGAGTTAGAAGCCCACTTTACCTTACGATTTATGCTGTTTTGGTGTTCTTCTTCACGTACTTTTATAGCGTTGTTGTTTTCGATCCCCATGATATGGCTGACAACATAAGGAAATACGGAGGATATATACCGGGTATTAGGCCAGGTGCTCCGACAGAGAAATATTTCCATAAAGTTCTTAACAGGGTTACATTTATAGGAGCTCTATTTTTGGTGATAATTGCACTGCTTCCATATCTTGTGCAAATGACTATAAATGTCAATGTTTGGATAGGTGGAACTTCTGCTTTGATCGCAGTTGGTGTTGCCCTTGATATAGCGCAGCAGATGGAAGCTCACCTTATGATGAGGCACTATGAAGGTTTCATAAAGAAAGGAAAATTAAGAGGAAGAAGGGCGTGAGTATGGTTAACTTGGTTTTTCTTGGACCACCAGGTGCAGGTAAAGGTACTTACGCTAAGGAATTAAAGAAAATATTGAATATTCCTCATATATCTACTGGGGATATGTTTAGAGAGACTGCGGCTTCTGGCACAGAGCTCGGGAACAAGATCAGAGAGATCATGGATCGGGGAGATCTTGTTCCCGATGAACTTGTAAACCAGATGGTTAAAGAGCGGCTTAAAAGGGATGATTGTAAAAACGGCTTCATCCTTGATGGTTATCCAAGAACGGTTGAGCAAGCTAAAACTTTGGATGAGATGTTAAAAGACCTTGGAAGGGAGCTAACATGGGCTATATTTTTCGATGTACCAGAAGATGTAGTTGTTAGGAGGCTTACCAACAGAAGGATATGTCCAAAATGTGGAAGGATTTATAACTTACTTACCATGCCGCCGAAAGAAGATAACCTGTGTGATGTATGTAAAGTGCCTCTTATTCAAAGGGACGATGACAAAGAAGATGTGGTTAGAAGAAGGTACAGGGTTTACATGGAAAAGACTTTTCCGGTTGTTGAGTACTACGAAAAGATGGAAAAGTTGCAGCGGCTCGATGGGACCATAGGTATAGAGAAGGTAGTTGAGGAGGTGCTTAAACTCGTAAGATGATCAGGATAAAAACGCCGCAGGAAATAGAGAGAATGAAGGTAGCAGGAGAGGCAGTAGCTACCGTTTTAAAGGAAGCAAAAAAGTGTGTTGTCGAAGGCGCAACTGCGAGAGATATAGAAGATTTAGCTTTGAAAATTTACAGGGAATACAAAGTTAGACCGGCTTTTAAAGGTTACGGTGGATATCCTTATGCAACATGTGTATCTGTGAATGAAGAGGTAATTCATGGTTTTCCAAAGAAGAGCAAGGTCTTTAAAAAGGGTGATGTAGTCTCGATAGATACAGGGGCCATATACAAAGGGTGTTATGGGGATGCCGCAATCACCTATGCAGTGGGAGAAGTTGATGAACTTTCAAGGAAGCTCATGGAGGTTACATACAACGCGCTTAAAAAAGCTCTTGAATTTATCCGTGAAGGCGTTAGAATAGGCGATGTTGGACATATTATTCAAACTTACGTTGAAGAGAACGGATTCAATGTTGTAAGAGATTTTGTAGGGCACGGAGTTGGTTGTGAACTCCACGAGGAGCCGCAAGTGCCCAATTATGGAAAACCTGGCACAGGGGTTGTTTTGAGAAAAGGAATGACTCTTGCGATAGAGCCAATGGTTACAGCAGGGACATGGAAGGTGAAAATTCTTAGAGATGGATGGACAGTTGTAACAGCGGATGGAAAAAGAGCTGCACATTATGAAAAAAGCATCCTTGTAAAGGAAGATGGAATAGAGGTTTTAACACCTTGGGAGTGATATGAATGGGTAAGGACGATGTTATAAAGGTTGAAGGAACGATACTCGAGGCTCTTCCCAATGCTATGTTTAGAGTTGAGCTCGATAATGGGCATGTGGTCCTTGCTCACGTATCCGGGCGTATGCGAAGAAACTTTATTAGGCTCGTCCCCGGAGATAGGGTTATATTGGAGCTTTCCATATACGATTTAACAAGAGGAAGGATAATATACAGGAAAAGACCAGAGAAAAAATGAAAGGGAGGAGATAAATTATGAAGGTTAGAGCATCGGTTAAAAAACGCTGTGAGCACTGCAAGATAGTTAGAAGAAAGGGAAGGGTTTATGTTATTTGTAAAGTCAACCCCAAGCACAACCAGAGGCAAGGTTGAGAGGAGGTAAGAGGGAATGGCTCGTGTAGTCGGTGTTGAAATCCCCAACAATAAAAAAGTATGGGTGGGGCTTACATACATATACGGAATAGGGAGATCAAGATCCTTTGAGATATTAAAGGAAACTGGGATTGATCCTGACAAGAGAGTTAAGGATCTTACAGAAGAAGAGATCGGTAAGATCAACAGATTCATACAGGAGCATTACAAGGTTGAAGGTGAGCTTAGAACAGAAGTTCAGAGGAATATAAAGAGGTTGATTGATATAGGGTGTTACCGCGGCATTAGGCACAAGTTGGGGCTTCCCGTGCGTGGTCAGAAAACAAGATCTAACGCGAGAACTAGAAAGGGTCCAAGGCCGAAGAGAATTAAGACGAAGAAGAAAAAGAGCACGGTCATTTAATTGAGGAGGGATGAGTAGTGCCGAAGAAAAGAAGAAGGAGAGCCGAAAGAAGAAAAAAGAAAAAGATAAGTGTAGATCAGGGGATAGTCCATATAAAGAGCACATTCAATAACACTATAGTTACTCTCACAGATCTTGATGGGAATACCCTTACATGGGCAAGTGGAGGAACTGTAGGTTTTGAAGGGACGAGAAAGGGAACACCGTATGCAGCGCAGCTTGCAGCAGACAGAGTAGCAAGAGAAGCTCTCAAGATGGGAGTAAAGAGGGTAGATGTGTGGGTTAAGGGGCCAGGACCGGGAAGAGAAGCTGCTATAAGAACGATTCAAGGTGCTGGGATCGAGATAGGTCAGATAAAAGATGTTACTCCCATCCCATTCAATGGAGTTAGACCCAAGAAGAGAAGGAGAGTATAAGGGAGGGAATAATATATGGCAAGATATACAGGTCCTGTATGTAAGCTTTGTAGAAGGGAAGGAATGAAGCTCTATCTCAAAGGGGAAAGGTGTTATACCGAAAAATGTGCCTTCGATAGGAGACCTTATGCTCCAGGACAACATGGAAGAAAAAGGAAGAAACTCACGCAGTATGCTATACAGCTCAGGGCTAAGCAGGCTATGAAGAGGATGTACGGTATCCTTGAAAGACAGTTTAGGAGATACTTTGAGAGAGCCCAGAAGATGAAGGGCGACACAAGAGAAAATTTAGTCCAAATAGTTGAATCAAGACTTGATAATGTCGTCTACAGGCTGGGATTTGCCGTTAGCAGAAATCAGGCCAGACAGCTTGTCAGTCACGGGCATTTCCTTGTTAATGGAAATAAGGTTGACATTCCTTCTTATCTCCTCAGACCGGGTGATGTTATAGAGGTGAGAGAAAAATCAAGGACAATTGAGCCAATTAAAAACGCTATAGAGTTCAACAGCTCAAGAGAAGTTGTTCCATGGCTTGAAGTTGATTACGACAGCTTTAGGGGTTCTTACCTTAGATATCCAAAGCTTGCAGAAGTTAGAGACTTGCCTGTTAATGTTCAGGATATCATCGAGTTCTACTCGAGGTGATAATGATGAGTGTATTTATAATGCCAAAGAAACTCAAATTGGAAGAGACAAAAGAAGGGCCAGATCATTATTACGGAAAATTCATATTGTCGCCGCTTGAGAAAGGCTATGCGATAACCATTGGAAATACGTTGAGGAGGGTTCTCCTCTCCTCGATACCTTCTTTGGCGGTTACAGGTATAAAATTCATAAAGCCAGAAAAATATCATGAATACGATACAATAGAAGGTGTAAAAGAAGACATATTAGAGCTTATACTTAACCTTAAAGAAGTTCAGTTCAAGGCTAATGTAACCGTTGAAGATAAGATAAAATTAATGGTAGAGAAGAAAGGCCCAGGTGTTCTAAAAGCAGGGGATATCCAAACCCCCGCAGGAATCGAGATAGCCAATCCAGAGTATGTTATTGCGCATTTGAATGAGGATGCTGATTTTGCCTTTGAGATGTACATCGAGGTTGGTAAAGGCTATGAGCCAGCTTCTGAAAGAGATGAAAAGCCAGAAATAGGATGGATACCAATTGATGGGGTGTTTTCTCCAGTCCTTAAGGTTAACTTTATTCAGGAGAATGTTAGGGTTGGTAAGAAAACAGATTACGATAAGCTCATACTTGAAGTTTGGACGAAAAAATCCATAAAACCTGAAGAAGCTCTTGGAAAAGCTGTAGATATAGTTATGGAGCACTTCAAAATAATAAAAGAGAGCTTGCCTCAATTCGATATCCTCAATATAGAAAAGCAGGAAGTTGCAGAGGCTGAGGAAATGACCGAGGAAGAAGAGGCAAGGGCTCTTGAGGAAGAGATGAAGGAGATAAAGATAGAAGAACTGGGGCTTTCCAAAAAGATAGTGAATTCCTTGAAGAGGGAAAAGATTGAGACGGTTGGAGACCTTCTTGCAAGGGGAGAAAAGGAGCTTCTTAAGATTAAGCACTTTGGTCCAAAATCCCTCGAAGGTCTTAAGAAAGTTCTTAAAGACAAACTTGGTATAGAACTCAGAAAGGAGGGAACCTCCAGTGAGACACAGAGTTAAAAGACACAGAATAGGAAGGCCAAAATCCCATAGAGTAGCCCTTTTAAGAAACCAAGCAAGAGAGCTCATAGAGCATGGATCAATTGTTACCACAATTTCTAAAGCAAAGGCTTTAAAAGTCTTCTTTGACAAGCTCATGTACAAGGCTGTTCAGGCTGCATCTACGGAGGATAAAATAAAAAGCATGAATTTGAGAAGGCAGATAAATAGATACTTAGGTGACAGAAGACTTACCAACAAATTCGTTGATGAGATTGCTTCCAAACATACCGATAGAAAGGGTGGATACACAAGGATAGTTAGAATCGGTTACAGAAGAGGCGACGGTGCAGAAGTTGCGCTTGTTCAGATAGTAGGTTTGGAAGGCGCTAAAGAGGAAGAGTAATTGTAGCTTTTACATGTAATTGATGAAAAGCGGCCATTTTTGGCCGCTTTTGCTTTTACTTTTTAAGTTTTCCCATAAGTTTTAAAAGAAGTTTTATAAATTCCCCTCTATCTATCTTTGTCAAAACACGAAAATTTGGTTTCTTCTTTGTTACCTTCCATATATCGGTTACGGTTGCACCATAGGTAGACTTGCCTTTTAACTCGACTTCGATATAATAATCTTCCCATTCGAACATATCGGGTTCAATTAAATAAGCAATTGTTGTTGGGTCATGTAGGGGGGCACCATCAATTCCAAAAACTTCCTTGTAGGTTTTCATAAAGAATTCAAGGAGATCAGCTATTGTGTTCAGAATGTCGCTGCCAAATTGCCTTATTTTTTCCACGTCGTCCTTTTGTATATAGGCCTGGTGGGTCAAATCGAGAGGTGCGAGAGTCTTTGGAACATCCAGTTTGAAAACTATGTCCGCAGCTTCTGGATCAGCGTATATATTGAACTCAGCTGCGGGGGTGACATTTCCAAAAGCAATTCCTCCGCCCATTATGACGATCTCTCTAACCTTTCCAATAAGTTGTGGATACATTTTTGCAAATAAAGCAACGTTTGTTAAAGGTCCCGTTGCAACTATTGTTACATTCTCATTCTCCTTAATCATTTTCGCCATGAAATGAACGGCATCTTCTTTGGAAGGTTTCTTTGTTGGTTCTTTAAGATCAGCCCCCTCAAGCCCGGAATATCCATGGATGTCATGGGCGACTATTTGGTCTCTAACAAGTGGTTTTGCAGCTCCTGGATAAACCTCCACATCTATTCCTGCAAGCTCTGTTATGATAAGCGCATTTCTTGTCGTGTTTTCAAGGTAGGAATTTCCCGCCACAGTGGTGACTCCCAAAAGCTCTATATCGTCAGACAAGCCTGCCATAATTATCGCGATTGCATCATCGTGGCCGGGATCACAGTCTAGGATAATCTTTCTTCCCACTTGGTTCACCACCTTGTTAGACTTTTGGTAAATAATATCACAATTGTGTGCTATTTACGTAAAAATTCACTTTCCAAGCAATATACTCAGCAAAATTCCAACACCCACAAGCTGCCAAAATCCTTTAACGGCTGGTTCGAATCCGAGTATCTTCAAGATCAGGACAAAGACAAACCCATAAAGCCATGCACCAAATATTACAATAGCAACTATTATCGTTATAAAGAGTATTATTCCCCAGGTATCAGAATGGGAAATCGAATATAAAAGCCTTTTCCATAGACGTGATAATAATTTAAACATTTCTACAGCTCCTTTTAAAAAGATTATGAAAATATAAGTTAAAAAATGTTGCTAAAAAAGCCCCCGTATGGGGGCTAATGCTTTATGACAGCATCTATTTTTAAACGCCCAATGCTTCGAATATCTTTTGGACGATTTCCTTTCCAACCCTTTTTTGAGCTTCTTTCGTTGACGCGCCTATGTGGGGAGTAGCTACTATGTTTGGTAGGGATAGAAGTTCTTTTTCCACATCGCTCGTTGGCGGTTCTGTTTCAAAGACATCAAGGCCAGCTCCTGCAACTTTTCCTTCTTTTAGTGCGTCGAGGAGTGCCTTTTCATCTACGACTCCACCTCTTGCACAGTTAAGGATGAAGACTCCTTTTTTCATCTTATCTATAGCTTCTTTGTTTATGAGATGTTTGGTTTCTGGGATCAGTGGAACATGTACGGTAATGTAATCTGCTCTTTTGTAAAGTTCATCAAGCCCTACAATTTCTACATCAATGTCTATCTCTTTAACATATGGATCATAACCAATTACCTTCATTCCAAGCCCAAGGGCTCTTTTTGCAACTTCCCTTCCAATTCTTCCCAAACCTATTATTCCAAGAGTTTTTCCTGTAAGCTCTACTCCTTTAAGCTGCTTTTTTGTCCAGTTCCCTTCCTTAAGGTCCATTGTTCCCCTTGCAATGTGCCTTGACAGTGCAAACATCATTCCGATTGTAAGTTCCGCAACGGAGATGGAGCTTGCAGCTGGTGTGTTAAGAACTGTTATCCCTTTTTCCTTTGCCTTTTCAAGATCTATGTTGTCAAGTCCTACTCCCGCCCTTGCGATTATCTTAAGTTTTTCACCAGCTTCTATAACATCGGCTGTAACTTTCGTTGCGCTTCTCACAACTAAAACCTCTACTTCTGGCATAATCTCTTTAAGCTTGTCTTTGTCGTAATGCTCAGCCGTAACCTCAAGTTCCGGTTTAGACCTCAGAAGTTCCATCGCCTCATCATCCAAAGGATCGTTAACATGTACTCTAATTGCCATATTCCCCACCTCCTAAGAAGCTGTTGTTAATTTCACACATAAAATTATGCCACAATGTAGGTCTTAAATTAAAAAATCACTCGTTCTGAGTTTTCATTTCACCAATATAGTAAATAAACATAACTATGAGAAGAAGCATGGTATTGAATACCTTTGCTTCGGGAACGTGTCTTGAACTCATTAAACGGTATATGACTTTTGATAATGTAAATATCGACTCGTTTGATAAAACCAAAACTCCTGAAAGATCACTTAAAGATATTGCCATTGAAAATGTAAAGGCTCTTATCAAAAAACTTTTCAAAAGGGGAAGATGGATTTTAAAAAGCATAGTCCAAAATCCTGATCCGTCCATCATTGCAGCCTCTTCTATCGATCTATCCACATTCCTCCAACCCATTTCGATGATTCCGTGAACAAGGGGAATCGACAAAAGCGAATGCAGAAAAGGTAAAAGATAAGCCGATGATATGTTGAACTTTAAAGATATCATTAGATAGCCAAACGCCAATGTCACAGTTGAAAAAGCCGTTGGTATAAAGGGAAAGAGCCGTAAAATCCTATACCCTTTTGAAGACATTCTTGAAGTTATAGTTCCAACAGCCGTTGATATAAAAGCCGCCAGCGCTGCAATTGATAAAGAAGTTGTAATTATTTTCCAAAATGGAACACCGATGAAGTTTAATCCCATTTCTATTAGCTCATGCACGCTTTTGTTAGCACCTTTGTTTAAAAATCCAGAAATAAGAGAAAGGGCAAGCGGTAAAAGAACGAATGAAATAAGAAAGAAAAGAATTGTATAGTCAAAAGCAGAAGCTTTTTTTCTTTTCGGTTCTCCAAAGGGAACGTTGCCTTTCATGAGGTAAGATGATACGGTAGCGGCGGAAGCGATTATAAAAAGCTGCACAAAGGTGAGCGCCAAAGCTACTTTAAAGTTGAGAAGATTTTTAAGGTACATGTATATAACAACCTCAAGGGTGGAGTACTTTGGACCACCGATTATTAGAACGACTGCAAATGATGTAAAAGAGTAAATAAATGCTAGCAGAAAAGAAGAAATTATGGATGGCAGAAGAAGCGGCAATTCTACCTTGAAAAATGTCTGAAGATCTCTGCAGCCATCGACATAGGACGCTTCTATTAAATTTCCGTCAAGTCTCTCCCATACGCTTCCAACTACGTAGACAGATACCGGTATGTTGTAGAAAGCATGACCTAAAATGACTGCTAAGAAAGTATAGAGTATGTCAACATGAAGTCCAAAAAGACCTAAAAATTCGTTTATAAGTCCATTTCTGCCAAGCAAAAGGTAAAAACCGATTGCCATAGAAACTCCCGGAACAACGAAAGAGATTTTGGCGGTTACATGAATAAGATTTCTTAGAACGCCTCTTATGTTCTTTCTTGAAAGATAATATGAGATTAAAACACCGATGAAAGTTGCCAAACTTGCTGACAAAATGGCTTGAAAGATGTTGTAAACTATAAGCTTTTTGTACTCAAAGGCAACCTGAAAAACATCGGCTATGGAAAATTTAGCCACAAGGAAGGATATGGGGAGAATTAAAAACAAAAAGAAATAAAAAAGAGGGGCAAAAAGCCCCATCAATACCCGATCATTATCTTTTCCCACTCCTTAAGCCACCCTTCCATGTTCTTTTCCACCTTTTTCGGATCTATCGTTACATACTTTTCCACTTTTGGAACGTATTTTTCAAAGACTTCTGGAAGATCGACATTGACAACAGGAAGCATCCATTGATTCAACGGAATCAATTTCTGGACCTCATCAGATAACATGAAATCAATAAATTTTTTAGCTGCATCAAGATCATCAGTGAACCTACAAATTCCTACATATTCAACCTGTGCGAACATCCCTTCTTTGAAGACAGTGGGCATGTACTTTCCTGTGCCATAGTAGTAATGGCTGTAAGCTGAGTCTGTTAGGTAACTAACCATCATATCAGCTTCACCGCTCTCAAGCATCTCAAAAGCCTCATCCCATCCCGCTGTTACGGTTAGCAAGTTATCTTTTAGCTTTTTCCAATAATCTTTAAAGCTATCTCCATATACGGCAATCGTCCATAGAAGGAACGCAAGACCTGTGCTTGATGTCCTTGGATCTTCCACAACGATTTTTCTTCTATATTCAGGTTTTAAAAGGTCCTCAAAACTCTTTGGAGGATTTTTAACGGTTTCTGTATTGTAAACAACGGCTATTGCTCCATAGTCAAAAGGAACCGCATAAAAGTCACCTTTATACAGAAGCTCCTTTCTCACCTTTGAAACATTCTTTGGCTTGTATGGAAAGAGAATGCCTTTTTCAACTGCTTTCAAAAGGAGGTTTTGGTCAAGTCCAAGTATGACATCGGCTTGCGTCCTCTTTCCTTCAAGAAGGATACGAGAGATAATATTTCCGGCGTCTCCAAAGGAAACGAACTTTACATCTATGCCGTACTTTTTTTCAAATATGGGTTCTATCTTCTTTGCAAGGCCTGCGGTCATGCTGTCATAAGTATAAACGACAAGCTGTCCAGAATACACCAAAATAACTGCCAATAAAACCGTTAGTATAAGTATCCTCCTCATAGCTGCACCTCCCTATATAAAAATTTTTCCCCGCATAAAAGCGGGGGACAATAGTCCGCTTCCCTGCGCCGGTATTACCCGGATCAGGTTCGAAGGGTCGAGGGATTGCGCCCCTCCTCTCAGCCCCCATAAAGGAGCTCCCCCGCGGTTCTCTACAAAAGTATTTACTTTTCAAGAGTCATATCATCAAGCTTTATTAGACCATAATTCTTTATGATTTTAAAGTACTCTTCTGTTTTTTTGAATTTTTTCAGCTCTTCAGAAAATTCTTCTGCGAGTTTATCGTATCCAGGTTTTTTAGCAAAAGCCATATAAAGGGGAACCACTTTTGTAACAGGTTTTTTAATGTAATCGATTTTATCTATGATTCCAAGCTGTCTTGCTCTAAAAAGTCCGACATTTACATCGTCAATAACAAGATCAACCCTACCCTTTAGAAGCATTCTGAAGGCACTATCAAGATCGTAAACTCTCTCAAGCTTTACAGGAAGCTTTTTCAACTCGTCTTCATAATAGTAAGCTTCAATGTATGCAACAGTTAGCCCCTTTATGTCATCTGGTTTATCGAATTTTATTTTTCTATCCTTCAAAAAGAAAAACACGTTTGTCATAACCGATACAGGTTCATCTGGAAAGTAGAGATATTTCATTCTTTCTTCAGTTTTTGCCGTACTTAGGATAATATCAGCTTTTTTCGTTTTTATCATTTCAAGGCATCTGACCCAAGGAAGCCACATTACTTTCAGGTCATATCCCATTCTCTTTAGTACAGCTTTTAGAATCAAAAGATCACGGCCCGTTTCGATGTACTTACCTCCAACCTCTGTATAGTATTCAAAAGGGGGCCAGTTTTCCGCTACTCCTATAAGTGTTTTTGAAAGAACAACTACTGAAACTAGGAGCAATGCCATGATTATAGAAACTTTCACCTTATCACCCCATTAAATTTTATTACACAAGCCCTTATCTGGTAAAATTTCATGCAACAGTTAAAGAGCAAAGGAGGGAAAAATTATGAGGATAAAAGAGATAATACCTTACGCTTTGGGCCAAAAGCCTGCGCATCTTCTGATAAAGAATACAAAGATAGTAAATGTTTTCACTGGTGAGATAGAGGAAGCTAATATTGCCGTTTACAGAAAAAGAATAGCAGGTGTTGGAGATTACGAAGAAGGAGAAGAAGTCCTTGACCTTAAAGGGATGTATGTTGTTCCAGGGCTCATAGATGCGCATATACATATAGAAAGCACGATGCTTTCTCCAACTCAATTTGCAAAGGCAGCTTTGATGCATGGAACGGCAACTGTTATAGCTGATCCCCATGAAATTGGAAATGTTCTTGGACTTGATGGAATAGAGTATATGATAGAGGCTACAGAGGGGATACCGCTTAATGTTTACATAGCCATGCCTTCAGCTGTTCCCGCTTCTCATTTTGAAACATCAGGTGCAAAGATCGGACCTGAGGACATAATAAACTTCGTTGAAAAGTATCCAAAAAGAATTATTGCTCTTGGAGAAGTTATGGACTTTCCCGCCGTTTTAAACTTGGACAACGAAATCATTACCAAAATAGAGGTCTTGAGGCACAAATATAGAAAGATAGATGGACACGCTCCGGGTCTCTCTGGAAAAGCTCTTAACGCCTACATAAGTGCTTTCATAAGATCGGATCATGAATGCACAAGGGCAGAAGAAGCTCTTGAGAAAGTAAGAAGAGGCATGCAGGTTTTTATAAGGGAAGGAACAACGGCAAGAGATTTGGATGCACTTATAGGAGTGGTGAACGATAAGAACCAATACTTTTTCTCATTCTGCACCGATGATAAAGACGCACTTGATATAGTAGAGGAAGGTCATATTGACTTTAACATAAGAAAGGCCGTTAAACATGGCGTCGATCCGATAACCGCTATAAGGATGGCAACGATAAACACAGCAAGATACTTTAACCTTAGAAGTATGGGAGCAGTTGCGCCGGGATACAAAGCAGATCTTGTGATACTTGAGAATCTTGAAGATTTCAAAATAAACATGGTTATTAAAGATGGAAAGGTTGTTGTGAAAGATGGTAAATTTATTGGAAATCTGAAGGGAAAAATTGCGGATATACCTGACATAGTTGGAAAGGTGAAACTACCAGAGTTTTCAAAAGAGGATATCAAGGTCAAAGATAAAGGAAGGAAAATCAGAGTTATAAAGATATACGAAAAGAGTCTTCTTACCGATCATTTAGTGGTTGAACCTACTGTAAAAGATGGTTTGGTAGTTTCAGATGTGGAAAGAGATATATTAAAGATAGTGGTTTTTGACAGGCACACCGGGACTAACTTCTCTGTGGGTTTTGTAAACGGCTTTAAGTTGAAGAAGGGTGCAGTTGCAGGAAGCATAGGTCATGATTCGCACAATGTTTTCTCCATTGGAACAAACGATGAGGATATTGTAGCAGCTGCGAAAGAAGTTGAAAGAATGAACGGAGGAATAGTTGTCGTAGTTGATGGAAAAGTAATTGCTTCAGTTCCTCTTCCAATAGCTGGTTTAATGTCCAACGAACCTTTGGAAGAAGTTGTCGAGAAGATAAGAAAGTTGGATAACACCCTCGCAGAGCTTGGAACGAATAAGGAACTTTTAATGGCCGTTTACTTCATCCAGCTTGCGGTTATACCAAAGCTCAAGATAACCAACAATGGGATAGTTGATGTG
>Ga0256838_1000462_pt1 | contig 25390 bp, 25 predicted proteins | sample 4571419metaG_FD_185978 | JGI IMG/M metagenome (GOLD analysis project Ga0256838, IMG submission 185978) | Hydrothermal vent microbial communities from Guaymas Basin, Mexico - 4571-419 | ecosystem: Environmental > Aquatic > Marine > Hydrothermal vents | place: Mexico: Guaymas Basin | collected...
ACACAATTACTAACAAAGCCACCCTTTTCACAATAGATACACTCATCTGCAACACCTCCTAGGACAATTAGCTTAGAATTTGAACCCCCATACCATACCATACCATTTCAACTTAAAAAACAAAAACCCCGGCAGCACCATTTTCGGCACCACCGGGGCTTTTTCAGCCTTCTTTAACCCTCATCACCAATTTTATTCTACGCACCAAAACCTCTAATCTTAAAACTCCCTCACAAAATCTGCCTTTTTAACGTAATGCCTCCAAGGCCAATAATTACCTGCATTTGGATTATCGTGCTCTTCCGGTTCAGTAGTATTTGCAATGTGCTGATACTTCTCCTTTATAACATCAACTAACCACAAAAGTGCCTTTATGTTCTTTTGGCTAATTTCATCAATTTGACTCTGATCAGGAATAAATCTGCGCCCTAATTCCAATGTAAATGAGAGAGTATGGCAGTCGTGATAAAGCCAGTCATCACTATCTCCCATTGCAGGATAAAGATCCGAGGATTTTTCAGGTTTATGCCCGTTAAACTTTGCCATTCCCTCTGCAAGCTCTTTCAATAAGTCATTATCCGGAGCATAAGCTTTGTAAGCATACCCATAAGGATACAAGTTCAGCTCACCATAGCTGTGGAAAGAAACACTGCACCAGAAGTGCTCTCTTTTTGCAAAGTCACGAATTGCCTGTGTCTCTGGCTCAGAGAAAGCATGCGGACCATGGTAGGTATCAGAACCTGGCCAATCGCTTGTTCCAACACTTCCCCATTGATAACCGTAGTTACGATTTGGATCAACACCGTAGTAGTTGTCTTTTATGTGACGGCGTGTCTTTCTCCACATGGTGTACTTGGTCATAGAATACACGTATCCATCTGGATTAACTATTGGAACCACCCAAATTTCACGGCCATTGACAAGCTCAGTGACTTTTTTATCTTTTCCGTAATTATTTACTAAATACTCTGCAAACCTCATAGGAACCTCCGCCGCAATCCATTCGCGCGCATGATGAAGCCCCATAATTAAAGCAGAAGGTTCATCTTCGTCAACATTTGGATTATCAGAGATCTTTATAGCGTAAATTTCACGCCCTTCTGCACTTTTCCCTATTACTTCAAGTTTTGTAATCTCTGGGTGATCCTTCGCCAACTTTTTCAAAGCAGCCACCATCTCTTCATAAGTCCTATATCCACGAACCATCCGAGCACTTAATCTACTTTCAACATCATCAACAATGGTTTTGTAGGAAATTCCAGCCTTTTTCAAAATGTCTAAATCAGAATCCTTAACTAGAATTTCCAAGTGATCCGTAAAAGTACCTGCAACATCAAAATTGTTAACAAGCCATGCACGCAAAGGTGTACGTGGAGCTACCTTAACACTCACCAAACTCGTTGCAAAACCAAAACTAACTACCAACACCAACAACACAGAAACAAACCTCCATGCTACCTTCTTCATACTCCTTGCGCCTCCTTTCCATAAAGTTACATTTTTAAAACTTTCCCATCCAAAATTCACTCAATATGCAGCTTAATTACAGCTTAGTTCGCAACCCTTCACTTTCATTTTAACCCCCTGATCAAGTTTTGCACCACCATATTCATTTTTTTACCAGTGGCCAAATATTTGTGTTAGAATTTTTATGAATATCACTCCAGCAGGTGATTAGCCGTTACACTCACTGTTATTTTTCAATGAGACGCAGGGAGGGGTTGCAGGTGGAGAGAAGAATAAGAATACTTATTGCAAAACCAGGATTGGATGGTCATGATCGCGGAGCAAAAGTGGTAGCACGTGCGCTAAGAGATGCAGGATTTGAAGTGATATACACAGGAAGGCGTCAAACAGTTGATCAAATAGTTGAAACTGCAATACAGGAAGATGTGGACGCAGTAGGACTCTCTTTGCTTTCAGGAGCACACAACACCCTTTTCCCAAAAGTAGTAAGAAAACTCAGAGAAAGAGGAGCAAAAGACATAGTAGTGTTCGGCGGAGGAGTAATTCCCCCAGATGACATACCATTTCTTCTAGAAAACGGTATAGCTGCAGTGTTTACACCGGGAACACCACTCTCTGAAGTCGTGGAATTTGCAAAAAAAATTCCAGAGTTGCAAGAACAACTTAGAAAAGAAAATTAGTCCCCATAGATAACCCCAAAGCCTAAATTGGATTCAGCTAGGGAGTGAAATAAGTGGAGAGATTAGAAGAATACGAAATACTTAAGCAAAAACTTACCGATTACATAAAAACTCAAGATTTTCTGCATCTTGCGCGGGCTTTATCCATAGTTGAAAATTCTCAAGATTCCTACGAACTTCTTGAAAAGCTGTGTTCTGAATTTGAAGAAAAAGAAGCAAAGGTCATAGGGTTTACAGGCTCTCCTGGTGCTGGGAAGAGCTCTTTGATCTCAGCTCTTATTGATAAATACGCTCAAAAATACGGAAAAGTTGCTGTAATCGCAGTTGATCCTTCATCCCCATTCTCAGGAGGGGCCATTTTAGGAGATCGCGTTAGAATGATAAAGCACTCTCTTAACAAGAAGGTATTTATAAGAAGTGTGGCAACGAGAGGCTACCTTGGAGGTCTTTCTTCTGCTGTCCACGATATGATTACAGTTCTCAAAATAGCAGGCTTTAAACGTATTCTTATCGAAACTGTTGGAGTGGGGCAAAGTGAAATAGATGTCGTGGAAATTGCAGATATCGTATGTCTTGTTTTGACCCCCTCAGCAGGAGATGACATCCAAGCAATGAAAGCTGGCATTATGGAGATTGCCGATGTTATTGTTGTTAATAAAGCTGACTTAGGCGCAGAACGAGTTTTAGTGGCTCTCAAAAATTTCATGGAAGTTGAAGAAGTGAATATCCCCGTTGTCACTACAGTTGCACTTGAAAACAAGGGGATTGAAGAACTCTTTAATATTCTTGAAGAAGCTCAATCTCGCATTAAACCATCAGACAAAAAATTATTACGTTTAAAACACGCTATTCGCTCCATCCTTGAAAAAAGAGTAGAAGGAGTTGTTGAAAAATTGCGCTCCGAAGCTAACTTTGAAAATAAGAACTTTTACTCAATACTTAATAACTTAAAAGGGGTGATATAGATGAGCATCGATTTGAATCCTGAATTTGTGGATCATATAGCCGTAGCCGTAAAGAATCTTGAAGAAGCCATTAAAAAGTTTGAGCGCATAGGATTGAAACCTTATCACACGGAAGAGGTAGCCGATCAAAAGGTCAAAGTTGCCATGATTAAGGTAGGTCCTACAAACATTGAGCTCCTTGAACCAACATCTGAAGATTCGCCTATCGCCAAATTTATCGAAAAAAAAGGAGAAGGATTGCATCATGTTGCTTTGAGAGTTAATGGATTAGAAGAGATTCTAAATTCCATGAAAGAAGCAGGTATTCGCCTAATTGACGAAAAACCCCGCCTTGGAGCAGAAGGCAAAAAGATAGCTTTTATTCATCCAAAAGAAACAGGCATTCTTTTGGAGTTGTCAGAAGTAGAAGAGTAGCAAATATTAACAAACAAATTTTAATTTATCCTTACTAAGGGAGTGGAATTGATGATAGAAAACCTTATAGCAGAACTTGAGAGAAAGCGTGAAAAACTCAAAGAGCTTGGTGGGGAAGATAGACGAAAGAAGCAGCATGATAAAGGAAAACTAGATGCCAGAGAACGTTTGGAACTTCTGTTCGATGATGGAATTTTTATGGAACTTGACCCCTTTGTAAAACACAGATGTGTATTCTTTGGCATGGATAAGAAAGATATTCCTGCAGAAGGTGTAATCTGTGCTGTTGGGACCGTGAACGGAAGAGTAACATTTGCTTTTAGTCAAGACTTCACCTCTGCTGGTGGAAGCGTTGGAGAAATGGGGGCTAAAAAAATGGTGAAGACGATAGAATTGGCAGCTCGTGCCGGAGCTCCCGTCGTGGGAATAAACGATGGCGGCGGTGCAAGGATTCAAGAAGGCGTTGACGCTTTATCTGGGTACGGACACATTTTCATGGCAAACGCAAAATATTCGGGAGTCATACCACAAATTGCAGTCATTGCAGGGCCATGTGCCGGAGGCGCTGCATATTCCCCTGCTCTCATGGACATGGTCATAGTCGTAGATAAAATTAGCCAAATGTTTATTACAGGTCCTCAAGTCATAAAAGCTGTAACAGGCGAGACTATAAGTGCAGAAGAACTAGGTGGAGCCGATGTTCACTTCACAGTCAGCGGAAACGCACACTTTAAAGCTCCGACCGATAAAGAGGCAATAAATCTAGTAAAACTTATTTTAAGCTATCTTCCCCAAAACTGGAAAACTTTACCCCAATCATCAACAGCACCTTCAGCAGATATTATTCCAGAATTGGACAAAATTATACCAATAGATCCCAAACAACCTTACAATATGAAAGATGTGATAAATCTAGTTGCTGATTCAAACACTTTTCTCGAATTTTATGCAGGCTTTGCCCCCAACGCAATAACAGGATTTGCTCGTATAGAGGGCAAAGTCGTTGGTATTGTCGCAAATCAACCGTCTGTATGGGCTGGAAGTTTGGATATCAACGCTGCTGATAAAATCTCATACTTTGTGCGTCTATGCAATGCATACAATATACCAATTGTGAATCTTATAGACGTCCCGGGATTCTTACCCGGTGTTAACCAAGAGTTTGGAGGAATTATAAGACATGGCGCTAAAATGCTTTACGCTTACGCTGAAGCAACAGTTCCGAAGGTAAGTATAATTCTTAGAAAGGCATACGGTGGAGCTTATCTTGCAATGTGCTCTAAGGAAATGGGAGCAGATTTCGTATTTGCTTGGCCTACAGCAGAGATTGCAGTAATGGGTCCTGAAGGAGCTGTCAACATCGTATTCAAGAAAGAGATTGCAGCCTCGGACGATCCCGAAAAAACCCGACAAGCAAAGATCGCCGAGTATCGAGAAAAATTCTCCACTCCATACTTTGCAGCAAGTAGAGGTTATATTGATAACATAATAAAACCTTCTGAGACAAAAGTATACATTGCAAATGCCCTTAAAATTCTCGAGACAAAGATGAGCGAGAAAATTAAGAAGAAAGCTGGACTGATACCGCTTTAAAACATTATGTAAAGGAGGCGAGATTGATGGCTAGAAAAGCTTTTGTTGATGAGGAGAGGTGTAAGGAGTGCGGGCTCTGCATAACTGCATGCCCTAAAAGCTGCATTTCCTTCTCCTCAAAGCTAAATTCGAAAGGTTTTCACCCTATAGAGATTGATCACGAAAAGTGCATAGGCTGTGGTTTCTGCATAGACATGTGTCCAGACACTGCTATTGAGCTTTGGGAAGTGGCAGAAGCCTAAAAGCCTAGTTGCTAAGCCACTAATAAAGTGCAGCAATAAAAGGAGGGATAAATATGGAAAAAGTGATGATGAAGGGTAACGAAGCCCTTGCAGAAGGTGCTTTGAGGGGTGGCTGTCAATGTTATTTTGGTTACCCAATAACTCCTCAAAGCGAAGTTGCAGAGTACATGTCCCGTAGAATGCCGGAGTTGGGACGCGTATTTCTGCAAACAGAAAGTGAGGTTGCTACCATTAATTACTTGTACGGTGCTGCAGGAGCAGGTGTCCGTTGTATGACTACATCCTCTTCACCGGGTATAAGTTTGATGCAAGAAGGAATATCCTATCTTATAGGAGCTGAGCTTCCATGTCTCATTGCAAATGTAGTGCGTGGAGGTCCCGGGCTTGGAAACATACAGCCAGCCCAAGCTGATTACTGGCAAGCTACCAAAGGTGGTACTCACGGAGACTGCCGTATGATAGTCCTTGCTCCAAACTCCGTCCAGGAGATGTTTGACTTTGCACGTGATGCTTTTGACCTTGCAGAGAAATACAGAAATCCTGTATTTATACTAGCAGACGGAGCTTTGGGCCAGATGATGGAACCCGTTGAACTTAAACCTTTCTTAGAATTTGATCCTCACAAGAATGACAGTTGGGCTACTACCGGTGCTAAAAATCGTGAACCACACGTTATAACTTCTATCCACCTTGAGCCAGAGGAGATGGAAGAGTTCAACAGACACCTCCAAGCAAAATACCTCTTGATGGAAAAGGAGGAAGTTCGTTGGGAAGAGTATCAAACAAACGAGGATGATTTGGATATTCTCATAGTTGCCTATGGTATAGCATCCCGTGTATGCCGCAATGCAGTTGACGATTTGCGTGCATCCGGTATAAAAGCTGGTCTTTTGCGTCCTATAACTCTCTGGCCATTCCCAAAAGCAGAAATAAGGAGATTTGCAGACAGGAAAATTCCAATTCTCGTCGTTGAGCTGAATATGGGTCAGATGCTTGAGGACGTTCTCCTCGCTGTTGAGGGTAAAACCTTAGTTGACTTCTACGGAAGGTACGCAGGTATCATCCCATCGGCTGATGAGGTTGTTAGAAAAGCGTTTGATACCTTGAAAAAGGTGGGAAAGTGATTAAAACAAGTAATTCAGGTAAATAAAGGAGGCGAAAAGATATGGAAAAGAAGAAGCTTATCAGGGGAAGACCTGATGCTTTAAATGATAAAATCATGCACTACTGTCCCGGTTGCGGACATGGGATTGTGCACAGAATAGTTGCTGAGGTTGTTGACGAATTAGGAATAAAAGACAGATTCGTCGGAATTGCACCTGTTGGCTGTTCTGTCTTTGCTTATTGGTACTTCAACACAGATTTTCATCAGGCAGCTCATGGAAGGGCTCCAGCGGTTGCTTCTGGTATTAAAAGAGCAAGACCAGAACTGATAGTTATGTCGTATCAAGGAGACGGTGATTTAGCAGCTATTGGAACAGCAGAAATTGTACACGCTGCAAACCGTGGCGAGAACATAACTGTCATATTCATAAACAACGCAATATATGGAATGACAGGTGGACAAATGGCTCCAACAACTCTTATCGGCCAAAAGAGCACAACTACTCCTTTGGGACGTGACCCACGCAAAGCAGGTTTTCCAATTAAAATTTCCGAAATGCTAGCAGTTCTACCCGGCTCTCGCTACATTGAGAGAACAACTGTAACATCTCCTAAAGAAGTAAACAAAACTAAAAAAGCAATAAAGAAAGCATTTGAATTACAGATGAAAGGGGAAGGATTTACCATGGTTGAGGTACTTTCTCCTTGCCCAACCAACTGGCGTTTGACTCCAAAAGACGCTTTAAAATTTGTGGAGGAGAAGATGGTTGAATACTATCCTTTGGGTGTTTTTAAAGATGAGCCAGTCTTCAATGACTAATCAAGGAGGGATAAATTATGAGTGAATTTGTAACTCAAGAGATAATCTCTGCTGGAATGGGCGGTCAGGGAGTCTTAAAAGCAGGACTTCTTATTGCTGAAACCTCTATGAAGGAAGGCTACAATGTCAGCTGGATTCCATCATATGGACCTGAGATGAGAGGAGGTACTGCAAATTGCAAGGTTGTTGTTTCAAAGAGGCCTGTTGGTTCTCCAATCGTAACTTCCCCAAATGTTCTTTTAGCTTTTAACCGTCCATCACTTGAAAAATTTGAGCAATCACTAAAACCAGGGGGAATTCTCATATATAACAAATCTCTTATTGAAATCGAACCAAAGCGCACAGATTTGAAACTTGTTCCTATAAAAGCAACTGAAATTGCCGATGAACTTGGAAACACCAAAGCAACTAACATGGTAATGGTCGGAGCATACGTAAAAGCCACAGGTTATTTAAATCCAGAAAAGGTTAAAGAAGAAATCAAGCACATGTTTGCAAGTAAACCTCAATTTGTTGAACTTAATATAAAGGCATTCGAAGCAGGGTACGAAGCCGCTGAAGAGATAAAGTAAAAATGAAATTGCATAACACGCATCTCTGTTCGGAGTGACCACGTTTGGGCAGCTTTTAGCTCAAGATGCACATTTGGGCTAAGAGCTGCCCTTTTGAAATATATAAGCTGCATCTTACCGCACAATTAACAAGTAGTACTATCTACACAAACTCGTATACACTACTCACTCATGTGTTTCTCCATCTACTCGTTCTCTTTTAATTTTCCTTATAAGGTGTATTATCTCCCTATCTTTGCTATCATAAACAACACAATCCTGCTTCTTACACCTGATACTCCAACCATCCAAAAATTCAACTACGTAAGCTTTATCCATTTGGATAACCACTCTTTTAATAAGTGCCTCAATTCGCCATGTACTTTTAAGCAGCCTCAAAAACTTATTGAACTCCCTTTTAGCTCTCTCTTTTTTCGCCCCTATAGAAGAAAACTGAAAACCCAAAATTATGCTAAAAAAAACAACTACTGCTAATATAACCGCGCCGCGTCTTGTATTTCCCTGCATTATGCCACCTCTGAAGCCCCTACCTAACCAAACTCTGCACTTTTACCTAGTCACCTTGCTGTCTTTCCATCCCTTTATAACAATTATCTCATTAGTTCCAACATAATCCAGCTCCCTTCTCACAAGCGCCTCAATACCCGCTGGGGTTCGGTAATAATCGTAAAGCCTTCTTAACCTATCTATTTTTTCTGTTAAATACGCCATTTCTGTTAGAATTTGTTCCTTCTCTTTTTTTAAATAGTGCAGCTGAACTATAACCCTCACTCCATCTATTATTTGTATTAAAACTATCAGAGATATTGCTATAAACAGCGTCTTCAAGCTCTTCAAGATTCATCTTCCTCCTTGATAACCGCTATAGACATCACCCTGTCATCTTTAGATAAATCAACCAACTTCACACCGCTTGCATACCTCTTTTGCACTGCTATTCCATCTGTCGGTATCCTTATGATTTTACCGTTTTGCGTAATCATAACAAGATCTTCACCGCCATCCAAAGAAGCTATAGCTACCAACTCTCCTGTTCTACCAGAACAATTTATTCCTCTTATTCCAACTCCACCCCTTCTTTGCAATCTAAACTCCTCAAAAGGCGTAATCTTGCCGTATCCTCTTGACGTCACAAACAAAACATTATTCCGTTGCCTTGCAGCTCCAATCACTTTGTTATTACCAGATAATTTCATTATTCTTACACCTCGTGCTCCTCTTCCCGTCTCCCTTACATCATTTGAAGAAAACACAATTACATTTCCATCAGATGAGGCGACTACAAAGTTTTCTTCCTCTTCAAACACAAGTACTCCAACCACTTCATCTCCATCTTCTAATCCTTGGAATATCAATCCGGTGCGCCGAGTACTGGATTTTAAATCACTTATCAATGTAACCTTTCCCATTCCCCTCTTTGTAACTGAGAAAACTTTCCCTTTGTCAAGAGAAAATACACGAGCTATTTCACCAACTCTTTCTCCTTTTTTCAACTCTACGAGGTAAGAAACCATTGTTCCCCTTCCTTCTCTCTTTACCTCAGGGATTTTAGAAACCGGAAGGGTATAGACTCTTCCCATATTTGTAAAAAGCATGAGGTAATCGTTTCCTCGCACTGTAACTACACTGACTGGATAGTCTTCCTCTTTGTAGTTACCAGCAAGTACTCCTTTTCCACCCCTTTTCTGCGCCCGGTACTCCTTGTTTTTGACCTTTTTCAGGTATCCACGACTGCTAAGGGTAACAACATAAGTTGATGTATCCTCCTCTTCCTCCTCCGTGAGATCCATGCTGACTCCACCTATCTGTGTTCTTCTCTCATCACCAAACTTATCCTTTAACTCAATTAGCTCCTTCTTGACTATCTCCATTCTCAACTCGTGGCTTGCCAGAATCTCCTCAAAGCGCTTTATACTCTCTTCAAGTTTTCTCCTTTCCTCTTCTAGCTTCTCAACTTCTAAAGCAACCAGTTTTGAAAGTTGCATATCAAGAATTGCCTGAGCTTGCTTTTCTGTAAGTTCAAAACGCTCTGTAAGACGCATCTTTGCCTCTGCTGTACTTTCACTCGTCTTTATCATTTCAACAACCTCTTCAATATTAGCTATTGCTATCAAGAATCCTGTAACAACTTCCAAACGATCCTTTGCCTTAGCGAGATCGTACTCTGTACGCCTTATTATCACATTTTCTCTGTGTTTCACGTAAAGTTCGAGGAGCTGTTTAAACTTCAGTGTTACTGGAACTCCATCTACTATTGCAAGCATGTTTACTGAATAAACTGTTTCAAGCTGTGTATACTTAAACAACTTATTTAAAACTTTATACGCACTTTCTCCTCTTTTTAGCTCTACAACAACGCGCATTCCCTCCCTATCACTCTCATCACGTAAATCCGCAATTTCTGTAATTTTACCATTTTTTACAAGTTGAGCAATTTTTTCTAAAATTGTCCCTTTAGATACTTGATACGGAATTTCCGTTATAACTATGGCCTCTTTTCCTCCTTTAATAGGCTCCACATCTACTTTGGCTCTAACTCGTAACCTGCCACTTCCAGTAGCATAAATTTTGACTATCTCCTCTGGATTAGTTATTATTCCACCAGTTGGAAAATCAGGTCCCTTGACACAATCCATAAGCTCAACAATTGTAATGGACGGATTATCAATATAGGCAACTATAGCATCTACTATTTCAGATAAATTATGTGGTGGTATATTTGTCGACATACCAACAGCAATTCCACTTGAACCATTTATCAAAAGATTCGGAATAACACTTGGCAGGTACTCTGGTTCCATCAAAGATTCATCAAAGTTTGGCCTGAAAGGCACTGTATTCTTCTCTATATCCTGTAAAAGGTATTCTCCAAGCGCAGATAACCTAGCCTCAGTGTACCTCATAGCAGCAGGTGGATCCCCATCAACAGATCCAAAGTTACCGTGACCCTCTATCAATGGGTAACGCATAGAGAAACCTTGAGCCATTCTAACTAATGCCTCATAAACAGCACTATCTCCATGCGGATGATACTTACCCAAAACTTCTCCAACTACTCTTGCACTCTTTTTAAAAGGCTTGTTATGACGCAATCCCATCTCGTACATCACATATAAAATTCTTCTTTGGACAGGCTTTAGACCATCTTTTACATCAGGAATTGCACGCCCAATTATAACGCTCATTGCGTAATCAAGATAACTTATCCTTATCTCTTCATCTAACCTTTTAGGTATTATCTCTCCTGCAAAGAGACTCATATTCAATCCTCCTTTACATGCATTTTGCAACAGTTACTCTATTGACTAGATATCAAGATTTCTAACAAATTTTGCATTTGTCATTATGAATTCTTTTCGCGGCTCAACCTTATCTCCCATGAGTATCGTTAAAATTCTCTCCGCCTCTTCTGCATCTTCCAAAGTTACTCTATACATCTTGCGATTAACTGGATCCATAGTTGTATTCCATAACTGATCTGGATTCATTTCACCTAAACCCTTATAACGTTGAACTGTGTATTTTTTCCCTTGAGCTTCAAGATCATCTACAATTTTTTTCATATCCTCATCAGAATATGCGTAAAACACCTTTTTACCAGACTCAATCTTATAAAGCGGTGGCTGTGCAATATACAACATCCCTCTTTCTATGAGAGGCTTCATATGTCTATAGAAAAATGTCAAAAGAAGTGTTCTTATATGAGCCCCGTCAACATCTGCATCAGTCATAATTATTATGCGTCCATAGCGGGACTTTGATGGATTAAAGCTGTTTCCTATTCCCGCACCTATAGCTGTTATTATGGTTTTTATCTCATCATTTGAGAGAATCTTGTCAAGACTGGATTTTTCAACATTCAAGATTTTTCCTTTAAGAGGAAGTATAGCTTGATAGCGTCTATCTCTCCCTTGTTTAGCACTTCCTCCCGCACTTTCTCCCTCAACTATGTAAAGCTCACACTTTTCAGGATCCTTTTCCGTACAATCCGCAAGTTTTCCAGGAAGTATCCCCGTATCAAGAGCACTTTTTCTCCTAACAAGCTCTTTTGCCCTCTTAGCTGCAATTCTCGCACGCGCTGCAAGGCGTATTTTTTCCAAAAGTGTCTTTAGTACCGACGTGTTATGAGTCAAATACTCTCTAAATTCCTCAACAACAAGCGACTCTACAACACCTTTAACTTCCTGATTGCCCAATTTTGTCTTAGTTTGTCCTTCAAATTGGGGATTGGGTATTTTTACACTCACTACCGCAATTAAACCTTCTCTACAATCATCTCCCGTAAGCTGCTCCTTGATCTTGTTTTCTCTTGCAAAATCTAAGAGCACTTTGCTTATTGCAGTTTTGAAACCGGTAACATGAGTCCCTCCCTCTGTGGTTCTTATATTGTTCACATAGCTGTGAATTCTCTCTGCTGTGTCGGAGACGTACTTTAGAGCAACCTCAAGCTCTAAGAAATCTTTTTTTCTTGAAAAGTGGATTGTCTCCATCAGTTCTTTCTTCCCAGAGGCAAGTTCATTGACAAAATCTTTTATACCTCCTTCAAATTTAAAAACCTTGCGGTAAATCTTCTCAGGACTCCTTTTGTCTTCAAATACCATCTCAAGAGAAGCATTGAGATATGCAAGCTCTTTTAAGCGCTTTTCAATTCTCTCTCTTTCAAACTTGTAATCCCCAAATATCTCTGGATCCGGTTTAAATCTAACAGTTGTTCCGGTCTCTTCTGTCTCCCCAACAATTTCAACAGGCGTAAGTACTCTTCCCCTAGAGTAAGCCTGATAGTATATCTTTCCTCCCCTTTTTACCCAAACTTCCGTTTTCTCCGACAAAGCATTAACAACTGAAACTCCAACTCCATGTAGCCCTCCTGAAATTTTGTAAGTCTTGTTATCAAATTTTCCGCCAGCATGAAGAGTTGTCATTACAACTTCAAGAGCACTTTTTCCTGTTTCGTGCTTATCAACAGGTATTCCTCTTCCGTTATCCTCAACTTCTACAACCTCTCCAGGTAAAAGCCTAACCACAACACGTGTACAGTAGCCCGCAACTGCTTCGTCAACGCTATTATCAACAACTTCGTTTATCAAGTGATGCAATCCATCAGGCCCCGTTCCTCCTATGTACATACCTGGCCTCTTCCTAACAGCTTCCATTCCATCTAAAACTTTGATACTACTAGCATCATACCCTTCGACCTTTTCTATCTCCTCGTGTACCAATTGCTACCCCTCCTTTAGAATTACATTTTACTTTTCTATAACGTATCTCTTAGCAGCTTTGACATAAACCTCAAACTCTTCCAACAATCCCTCTTCAAGCTTACGTTTGGGAATTTTTCTCTTGATCTCTTTGTAAGCCTTTAAGAAGGCTATTGCACTTTCTTTAGTAAATTTTTTAAGAAAAGACGAAACCTCAGATCTGAGCTTTTGTATCTCATCTTGAAATTCCACGTTTTTTTCTTCTTCCGAGGCTATTTTTCTAAGCTCCGATATTCTCTTCATGTCCTTTTTTTCTTCACAAAGGACACACATTATTCCCTCACGAATAGGTCTTCCGCAAACAATGCATCTTTTTTGAGGAGGATTGAATTTTTTCAGAAACGAATTTACACTCTCTTTTAAATCTTCAGGAACCTCATCAAAAGAATCACGTATATCAAAAGCTTTTTCACTACCTATCTCCTCACTCGAGGCTCTCTCATTAGTAACTGTTTCACGTGAAACAGTATAATTCCCATTTCGAGCGAGCACTTTAAAATTCCCTATTTTCCTTAACAATCTAGCTCCACTTAGTTTTGAGCCCCCTTTTTTCACTCCCGACACCCTACCTTTTGCTAAGCGATGTAATGTAAAACACTTCTCTAACTTCCTTCAAATCTAAACATCCTTCTCCATTTGAAAGGTACAAAATTAAATTTCCTGTCTCCCCAAGCCTCCTTACCAAAGGTAAAATCAAGCTCAAGCTCAAACTCAAAAAAGGCTGATCCAACAAAATTACTCCTATGTCCCTCCTCTCAACTCTTTTTTTTAGATAAAAAACAGATAGCCATTCTATCAGATTGCAAAGCTCTGTGTATGTTTGCGATCCATTCCAAGCCTTTTGATAAAAGTATATCATATCCTTGGGGCTAAAATTAGACACATTTAAATTTTCCAGAAACACACTCATATTATTCCAGAGTTTCTCCAGCAGAAATTCAACGAAATCGTATTTTCTAGGAATAAATTTACGTCTTCCATTTTTTAACCTATCAACCAACACCCCTTCAAGTTGTACATCAAAATTCTTACCGAACATTTTCTTTATTTTTTTTTCAACCCCAACTTGCATACTCAAATCGGAACTTGTGATATAAAGCAGACTAGCTTTAAGTTCTCCTGCACGCATATCAATGTCATCTTTTACTATACACTCTGCACATTTTTCATAAGCTTCAAGATCTTTCACACATACTTTCACATAAGCCATAGTTTTTCCTCTAGAAAGGTGAGAAACAGGCAGCAGCTTTGTCAACTTACCAGTCAGGCACGTTGAAATTGCCTCGCAAAATGCTGTTTTACCACCAGCTGGCGGTGCCAATAAAATTGTGGGACTTTTAAAGGTAAGTTCCATATCAGAAAAGACTCTCCAATTCTTAATATTTACCTCAACAATCCTTGCTCTTATCTTCTCTCCTTTCTGAGTATTATTCTTGCTCATAAATACAATCCCCCAACTCAAGAACCATTTTCCTTCATCTACACGCTTTATTGTCAGTTCATCACACTATCTACCACTCTTCTTATCTTGTTGTAAAATTTATTCCCTTCCTCTCCTGAAAGTATTCTCTCTATCTTTTTTATAGCATGCATTACAGTCGTATGATCTTTGCGCCCACACAGCTTTGCTATCTCTTTTAAAGACGAACCCTTAATTTTTTTCAAAAGGTACATTAGGGTATGACGGGCAGCCGAAACTTTGTCAATTCTGGAACTTCCCTGGATATCTTTCAGCGTAACTCCGAATTCTCTACACACAACCTCTACAAGCTCATCAATCGAGTCTTCGTCCTCAGAAGATGTGTACTCCGACAAAACATGTCTTACCAAATCCACAGAGACAGTACCGCCACTTACTTTCACAAATGTTGCCAGTGTATTTATGAAACCCTGTATCTTCCTCACACTTCCTTTCAGGCGAGAAGCTATATATGCTACCATCGTAGAGTCTAACTCTAAGTTATAACTAGATGCGTAAAAATTCACAAGCTTTCTCCTCAGCTCTGCATCCGGTGGATTTATACCAACTGTAACCCCACTTTCAAACCTACTTACAAGCCTCCCTTCCAAACCCTTTAATTTTGAAGGCCTTTCATCACTTGTGATGACTATCTGTTTGCCATTAGCGTAAAGAAAGTTGAATATAGAAAAAAACTCTTCTTGAGCCATGGAATTTTTTAGAAACTGAACATCATCCATGAGCAAACAGCTTATCTGCCTGTAAAATTCCCTAAACTCTGTCATTGTCCCACTATCCAGTGCTGCAAATAACCTATCCAGAAACTCCTTTCCACTAACATATACAACCCTGTGACCTCTATCTCTTAAGTAATTACCTATGGCATGTAAAAGATGCGTTTTTCCAACACCAACCCCTCCATATAAAAAGAGAGGATTCGCCGATTCACCCGGCTTTTTTGCAACGTCTAAACACGTTACGTAAGCCAGCCTGTTGCTCTCTCCCACCACAAAGTTATCGAAGGTGTAATCTTTAAATATAGTATCATCCACTCTCTCTTGGGGAGCTGTTATCTCCACATCAAATTCCGTGGATCCATATATTCCCCTCATAAAACTTTTAACAGTTTCATCTATCTCTTCTCTTCTTTCTTCGAGAATTTCGGCACTTATGTCATTTTTAGCAATTATTGTAATTTTTCGTCCTTTAATGTCCCCGTCTATCTCCTCTATTAAAGCGGCGTCATCTCCTAAAACGTCATCCACACGCTCCTTCAACTTTCTCCATATAACTTCCCTCTTTGTCAACTTTTTTCACCTCTCAAGTTTTCCACATTTTCCACATATTTTTCCACATTTACCTATAAACACGATTAAAACTACACATCGATAATGTCCCTGTATTTCCACATTCTTTTAAATCGCCCATTTTTACCACATTTTTATTTTCCACATAATTTTCCACTTTTCCACATTCCACATTATTCCACAATCCATCCACAAAATATTCACAACTGCTTCCACACAAATTTTAGAAATTAATTCCCTAATTACCGAAGTTAATTTTCAAAACTTACATTTCCACAGCTTACATTACATTAGACTAGACTTCTAACAAAAAGACAGCCGATGTAAGGGAATAAGAACCCTTCTTTACAACCGCCTCTGAATGAGATATCATTTTGGATACGGGGGGTGATTACGATGCCAAAGTCTCTCAAAGGAGTGACTTACCTGCCAAACAAGAGAAAAAGAAAGAAAACTCATGGTTTCTTGGTGAGAATGCGTACAAAAAGTGGCAGAAGGATTATCAAGAGAAGAAGAGCAAAGGGAAGGAAGAGACTAGCCGTCTAAATATAATTGCTGGTAGGCTTTTGTGGTGAGTGGACGTCTGTGGCTTTACCAAGAAGCTATAGATTACCTACATCTAAAATTGCGAGGTGTATTAGAGAAGGAAAAAGTTTCAGGGGGAGTTACATAAGGTGGCGCTATAGATTGTACCCCCCTGATATTCAAACCGTTAGAACTCTTAAAGGGAAAACCTCAGATGTCCAGAAGGTAAAAGGAAAGAAGATCAAGGTTAAAGTAGCGGTGGCCCTCAGGCGTGATCTGAGGGCTTCTTTTATTAGACAAAAGGTCAAAAGAAGAGTAGAAGCTTCCTTTTGGCAGGCTCTTAGAGAGTTGAGGTCCAGGCAGGATACAAACTTAGTTGCCCATGGGGATGTAGGGGAGATAGAGGTTCACATAGTCGCAATACCATCTGTTCACTCATACTGGGCAGAGTGGAAGTTTCTAGTTAGAGATTGGGTAAGGTTTTTAAAAAGAGTGTCGAATTATTGAACTTAAGCAATACATGGGTTGATTTGAGGATTCTGTAAAATCCAGGGGAGGATATAAATGAGGTCTATCGATCATCTTTTGAGGAAGGTGTTGGTTCTCATAATAGAAATCTGGCAAAGGTTATTCTCTCCCATTTTTGGACAAAATTGCCGATTCTATCCAACTTGCAGTGCTTACGCAAAGGAAGCAATAATTAAAAAAGGTGTAGTAAGAGGTAGCATAATGGCTGCGTGGAGAATTTTAAGATGTAATCCTTTTAGTAAGGGTGGATACGACCCTGTTGATCCAGATGAAAGCTAGCTTGTAGTTGCAATTACTGCGTTTACTCAATTACCGTGACATTTTCGTTGTTAAACGCCTGTAGATGAGTTATACTCTATGAAGTGCTTGAGTTTTTCCTTTCATGGTTTAAAAACTTAAAAGTTATAAAGAGGGGGATGGGGATGAGAAAATTTCTTATTTTAATCTGTGAGGTAGTTCTTGCGTTTGCAGGTATTGCAGCATCACAAGGTGAAGTACTGGTTGTTTCCCCTGTTCAAGCAACGTCTATTGCAACATGTAAGGTTGGCAGTGCGGAGAATGCGTACGGTGTGCTTTCGTTCAAAATAAAAAGGGATAGACTTCGTATAAGGGAAGTTTATAAAGTCCCGATATTTTCCGTTTTAAGAAGAGGTGCATCAACTAAGTCAAGAGCTGTACGCTTCGTGGAAGTCAAAGGAAAAGGTGTTGTTATAGATTACGCAACCTACCCTGTCGAGATTCGTATATTCAGTTATAAAAAACCTGATGACTACGTTCTTATAAACGGTAAAAAGCATTACATAAAAGGTATAAAGTGGGAAGGAAGTGCAACAGAAGCGATTTTTATAGAAAACTTTACGGTCAGAAGGATTGTTGGAAAAATAATGTCTGTCAGGGCAACAAACGAATATTTGATAATGAGGGTAGCCTCTCCGCTTACATTTTCTGCTACGACTACGGCTATGGATGAGCCGTACTTTAAGTACCTGAACAAAAGTATCCTTTACACCATTTTTCTAAAAGCTTTACTTTGGTTTAAAAATCTCACAGGAAGCTTTGGAATTGCCATAATAATTCTCACATTCATACTTAGATCGGTGCTTCTCAGGCCTCTTAACTGGAAGCAGTTTGATGCTATGAGAAAACTGCAGGAGATGCAACCGGTTTTGAAGTCTATCCAAGAAAAGTACAAAGACAATCCTCAAGAAATGCAAAAGCAGATGGCAATGGTTTACTCGCGCTATGGAGTAAATCCATTTAGCGGATGCCTGCCGGCTCTAATACAAATACCAATTCTAATAGTCATGTTTGGTATTTTAAAAACAAGTGCTGAGATAAAGGGCTACGCGTTTTTGTGGATGAAGGATCTGGGAGAAGCTGACAGTACAGGAATAATGCCTCTTCTTGTTGCGCTATCTATGTATTTCCAGCCAGGACAGCAAAATCAGCAAGGGGCTATGGGAATAGTCATGCCGGTGTTTATGTTCCTAATAGCTAAAATGTTGCCGGCAGGAGTTTTGGTCTATTGGATTTCATCAAGTATATTCGGTTATATTGATCAGATGATCTGGACAGGAAAGTTGAATTTGAGCTTTTTAAAAAGCAGTAAGGGGTCTAATAATCAGTAGTGTAAGTGTATAAAGAGACTGGAATAGGTAGATACATTTTAAAATGATTGAATGCTGCTTGAGGGTTTCTGCATTTTATTTGAAGTTTCTGTTTTGTGTTTTAAAATTTGAGATGTGAGTTAACAACTTATAAGGCTTCCGGATATTGATAAGGGTGGGATAGTAGAGGCATGCCGAATGTCAATGGAAAGGAGTATACAGATTGTGCAAAAGAAATGTTAAAGATGGCAGTAGCTGCTATTCTTGCTGGCCAAGATTACAAATTGACAATCGAAAACGTTACTCCAAAAGGAAAAAAAGAACAACATATTGAAGTGAAAATCTATTGTAGAGAAGGAGGCTGGCTTATAGGAAAGAGGGGAGTAAGGCTTAATAGCCTTGCTAGGTTACTTGAAAGAATAATTCAAGAAAATTGTGAAGAAGATTATGTTCTAGCTTCTGTGGAGGTGAACGGCTACAGGTGGACACAATAGTTGCTCCTGCTACTCCAACAGGTGGTGCAATAGCTATAGTAAGAGTATCCGGGGAGGATGCATTCCACATAGTCGAAAGTAGCTTCAAAGTAAATTTGGCTGTAAAAGATGGAAAGTGGAATGCGACTTTAAAAAAGTTAAAAATTGGCGATGAGGTGCTGGATGAATGTATAGTCCTTACAATGCCTGCTCCAAAGAGCTATACGGGGGAAAACATGGTAGAGATTCATTCTCACGGTAGCTCATTCATAGTTAGAAAAATTGTCGATACCTTGATAAAGCACGGAGCAAGAGCTGCACAACCCGGAGAGTTTACCAAAAGAGCTGTTCTCAATGGAAAGATGAGTATACTACAGGCAGAGGCTATAAATTGGCTAATACGCTCAGAGAACTCAAAGGGATGGGAGATAGCGAAAAAGCAGCTTGAAGGAGAATTTGAAGCTGTAATTAGAAAGTTACGCAAGGGTATAATAGACCTAGCTAGTGACATGGTAGCAGATCTTGACTTCTCAGATCAAGTAGAGCTATCTATGGATTATTTCGAAAAGAAGGCAAGATACGTTTTAGGTGTCCTTGAAAAGATTGTGAAGTCCTTAGAAAGAAGTGTTGTAATATTTAATGAGACAAAAGTAGTCATAGCTGGACGTCCTAATGCAGGAAAGTCATCACTTATGAATTCTCTTTTAGGAAGAGATAGAGTAATAGTTTCGGATATCGAGGGCACAACAAGGGATTTTGTCTCAGAAACTGTCAATATAGGTGGTTTTAGAATCAGATTAGTAGATACTGCCGGTATAAGATTGAATGCGAGTGATGAAGTTGAGAGAGAGGGAATAAGGAAGGCTTACAGGGAAATAGAAGGAGCCACGGTGCTACTGTTGGTTGTTGATTTAGAGAGGGGATTTGGGGATTACGAAAAGAATGTTTTGTTGAGTGCAAATGGTGAGATCATCATTGTTTTGAACAAGTCAGATAGAGTTGATGATTCTAGAATAAGTGAAGTGATGGAAAGTGTGACGACCTGGGTGAAGAATGAAGAGTTGGATTGTGGAAGAGTAAATTTTGCAATAACTGTTGCAAAAGATGGGATAATACACGAAGTTGTTGATAAGTTGAAGACAATTTTAAAAGGAATTTTGGATGTAGAAATACCAGTTGTTCCCCAGGAGAGATATCTTGCGTTATTCAAGGATGCGCATAAAAGAGCTCAGGAAGTGGTAGATGCAGTTAGGAATGGCATGTTGGATGCGGCTTCGTTCCTTCTTGAAGAGATAGTTCGTGATCTTGAATTTGTGCTGGGAAAAGTGGATGTAGAAGAAGTTTTAGACGAAGTTTTCAGTAAATTTTGTATTGGAAAGTAAGCTTATGTAGAGGTGATGTGTTTGTTTGATGATAAATACGATGTGGTTGTTATAGGAGCTGGACATGCAGGAATAGAAGCTGCAGCTGTTGTTAAGAGAATGGGTAAGAAAGTGTGCCTGTTTACATTTGATTTAGATACAATTGGTCTTACGCCTTGTAATCCAGCAGTAGGAGGTCCAGGAAAAGGACATTTAGTATTTGAAATAGACGCTATGGGTGGAGTTATGGGAGAACTAGTTCACCGTTCCTACACTCAAATAAGAGTTCTTATGACTTCGCGAGGAAATACTGCAAGGGTTTTAAGAGCACAGATAGATAAAAAAATGTATCAGCTTGAAGCTAGAAAAATACTGGAGGAAATGGGGGTAGATGTAAAACAAGACGAAGTTGTTGAGATTGTTATAGAGAAAGGGCGTGTCAAAGGAGTAAAGACGGCTCTTGGTAAGCTCTACTCGTGTGAAAAGGTTATTCTAACAGCTGGAACCTACCTCGATGCAGAAATAGTTTTGGGTTTTAAAAAGTGGAGAGCAGGGCCTTCAAATCATATGGCAAGTTATGCACTAACAAAACGCCTTTTAAAGCATGGAGTTGAGGTAACGCGTTTTCAAACAGCAACTCCTATGAGGGTTGATGGTAGAACTATTGATTTTCAACTGATGAAGCCTCTAATGCCGGATGTAGGAATAACATCTTTTAAGTTTGGTAAAAAAGTAGACAAAATTAGACAAGTTCCTAGTTACTTAACTTACACAACAAAAGAAACTGTTGAGGTGATAAAACAGCACCTTTCGACCTCCCCCATAGTTATAGGAAATATTGCAGAAGCAGGTCCAAGATTCTGTCCTTCAATAGACAGAAAAGTCATAAACTTTCCGGAAAAGCCAGATCATCAGATTTTTGTAGAACCAGAAGGTTTCAACACAGTGGAGTGGTATTTGCAAGGATTGACCACTAGTATGCCTCCTTACGTACAGCACAAAATTCTAGAGAGTATTCCATCGCTAAAAAGAGCGAGGATAACTCGTTATGGATATGCTATAGAGTATAATGTTTTTCCTCCGTTTAAACAGTTAAAGCCGACACTTGAGCATATAAATGTTAAGGGGCTTTACTTTGCAGGGCAGATAAACGGGACAAGTGGTTATGAAGAAGCGGCGGCGCAGGGACTCATTGCTGGAATAAATGCGGCACTTTCGTTGGATGGAGGTAAAGAGTTGGTGCTGTCGCGCTCATCCAGTTACATAGGGGTTCTAATAGATGATATAACGACAAAGAGTTTTACGGAGCCGTACCGGTTGTACACTTCCAGAGTGGAGTACAGAATGATACTGAGGGCAAGCACGGCATACTTTAGATTAACCCCTATAGCGTACAGACTTGGCGTAGTTGATCGGAAGTTTTACGAAGAGGTTGAGAGGTTAAGAAAAGAGATTCAACGCACAGTTGAATTATTAAAGCTGAAAAAAATTGCTCCAACAAAAAAGGTTAATGAGAAGCTGAAAGAGGTTGGTTCTACAGCACTTTCAAAAAAAGTAAGTTTGGCAGAGATTTTAAAGCGTCCGGAGTTTAACTACAGTTTGTTAAAACGCCTTTTTCCGGAATATGTTCCCGAATTGAGCTCTCCTGATGCAGAGTTTGAAGTGGAAACTGAGATAAAGTACGAAGCATACATAAAGAGGCAACTTTCAAGAGTATGGAAAAGAGAAAAGTTTGAGAAGTTTGAAGTGCCAGAAGGTTTTGATTGGAATCTTTTGCGCGGTAAAATTTCTGCAGAGGCTTTGGATGAGTTGATCAGAACAAGTCCATCTTCTGGCAAAGAAATAGCGAGGTTAGCGCGCGTAAGTGAGGAGGATCTGGTTTTTTTATATCAATTTTTCAGAGACAAGAAGTTTAGATTGAGGATTTTAGGTATGAAGGCGGAGGAGTTATAATGTTGGGCTCAAAGTTTGATGTTGTAGTCATTGGAGCGGGGCACGCCGGTGTAGAGGCTGCCCTAGCAGCAGCAAGAATAGGGGCAAGGGTGCTTCTTATAACGCAAAATTTGGATGTTGTTGCTAAAGCTTCTTGTAATCCATCTGTTGGGGGACCTGGGAAAACTCAACTTGTATATGAGATATCTGCGCTAGGTGGGGCAATAGGAAGGTTTACAGATAAAACCAGCATCCATAAGCGAATATTGAATACCAGAAAGGGCAAAGCTGTGTGGGCTTTGCGAGCTCAAATTGATAGGTTTTTTTATGCAAAATATGCTAAGGAGTTTGTAGAGAAGGAGCAAAATTTGGTGGTTTTACAAGGAGTGGTTGACAAAATTATTTTAGAAGGGGAAGGGAAATATAGGGTTAAAGGAGTATGGGTTCGTCATGTTGGTGAATTTTTTGCGCCTTGTGTGGTATATTGCCCTGGCACTTTTCCGAATGGAAAGGTTTTCATAGGTAAAGATTTTGAAATAAAAGTTGGAAGGATGGGAGAAAAGGCTACGGGAAAGATAACAGATCAGCTAAAAGAGCTTGGAATGGATATAGGGAGGTTAAAAACGGGTACTCCACCTCGTGTGAAGATAACTAGCGTTAATCTAAAGTTGTGTGAACTCCAACCTTCAGAAGCTATAGATTGGCCATTTGACTATTGGGAGGAATTGAATGAGAGCAGAATAGAACTTCCATGTTATATAACACGCTTGAGTGAAGAAGGTGCCAAGTTTATCAAGGAAAATTTATTAGAGAGTGCTTTATTTCTGGGGAAATTTGAAGGAGTTGGTCCTCGCTATTGTCCTTCGATCGAGGATAAGGTGCATAAGTTTGGAGTGAAGGAGTACTTGGTTTTTCTAGAGCCAGAAGGAGTTGGAATTGATGAATTTTATGTACAGGGGATGTCAACAAGTCTTCCTATGTGGGCTCAGGAGATTTATATCCGTAAGATTAGAGGACTTGAAAATTGTGTGATAACACGCTATGGATATGCAATAGAGTACGACTATTTAAAGCCGTATCAGATAGAGAAAACGCTTGAGGTAAAGAAGATAGAAGGGTTGTTCACGGCAGGGCAGATAAACGGAACGAGTGGTTATGAAGAAGCAGCGGCTCAAGGAATTTTAGCAGGAATAAACGCGGCATTGAAAAGTTTAGGGGAGGATCTTTTGGTTTTAGGAAGAGATAGCTACATAGGTGTGTTGGTGGATGATCTTGCGGATAAGGTAATAGATGAGCCTTACAGAATGTTTACCTCAAGGCTTGAGAGGAGAATGAGTGTGAGATGGGATAATGCGTGGCTTAGAATGGCCAAGATTTCTAGAAAACTTGGACTTCTTGATAGAAGGGCAGAGAAGAAACTTTTAGATATGGAGAATACTTACAAGGAGATTGTTAAATTTTTAAGATGCTCTACGATTAAATGCGAAGTTAAGGGAAAGAGAAAAAGTGGCTTTAAGAAAAAATCTTTGTGGGAATTGTTGAAAAGGCAAGATGTTACACTTGAGAATTTGCTGAATTTTGCTTGCAATGAAGGAATGCTTCAATGTAGTTTGAAAAATGAGTGGTTAAAAAATAGATTTGTTACAGCTGCTGTGGAGATTGATTGCAAGTATGAAAATTTTATAAAAGCAGAGAAGAGAATTTCTTTTGATGAAAGGACTTTAAAGAGAGTGGATTTGAGCAATGTAGATTACGATAAAATTCCCATATCTTTTGAAGCTAGACAGAAGTTAAAGAAGTACAACCCCAAAACACTGCTTGAGGCTTATAAAATTGGTGGAATAAGAACTTCAGATATTGAGAATATACTGAAGTTTGTTTTAAGGGAAAGGTAAAAAATAAGAGAGTTGTCAAAAATGGACAAAATATACCAATATAAAATAGAAGGATATATCGGGAAAAATATAGAGTTTTTTCAAAGGATTTACAATTACTCACTTTTAAAAATAGAAAAATATAAGACAGAATTATACAAAATTAACAAAGCTAAAAATTTAACCTCTATACCTCCCGTAGAGTTTGAAAAACGCGTTATTGCTCCTGCATTTTCTATGTTTAAAGTGATTTTCTATTTCGTAAAGGAAGAAAATTTATCCGAAATTGTTGACATAGGATCAGGAGGTGGGTTGTTGGGAATACCAGTGAGCATATTTTTAAGTGTTTCAAAAGAGCTGGGATTCCTGGAAAAAAATCCTATGACTGTACTAGTTGAGAGAAGAAAAATGAAAGCTGCTGCTTTGATGCTTTTTAAGGCTTTTTTAAGGGAGAACTTCAAAGTTTATGAAATGGGAGTTGAGGATTACTTTGCTGGAGTAAAACGAGGCAAGAGGTTGTGTATTGCAAGGGCGTTAAGGATAGAGAATAAGATGGCACATTCTATGAAGGGTAAGATTGGTGCTTTACTTACCTTTACTTCTTTAGATGATAAAGTTTTAAAGCTGTTCAATTTTTCCGATGTGTGCAGGCTCACAATTGACTCTGTTGAGATTTGGATGCACGTTGTTTAACGGTAAGGTATAATTTTTGTGAAGTGCGGGTCGTAAGGGGGAGATTTAGTGGTTGATAATAAGTCTTCTATTTCATCCGGAAATTCTAGTTTTGAGGTAAAGATACTTTCGCTGTCTCTTGTTAGGCCAGCTCTTGAACAGCCTAGAAAATACTTTGATGAGGATAAGCTAAGAAAGCTTGCAAGTTCTATAAAGGAAAAGGGGTTGATTCATCCAATAGTGGTTAGAAAAAAGGGAGATTACTATGAAATAGTTGCAGGTGAGAGAAGATACATTGCTTCTCAAATGGCGGGGCTGCAGGAGGTACCGGTGATAATACTCGATGTTGATGACAAAGAGGCAATGGAGATAGCGCTTGTTGAGAATGAGTTGAGAGAAGATTTGAATCCGATAGAGAAGGCGGAAGCAGTTCAAAGAATGATAAAAATGTATAACATGACTCAGGATGAGGCTGGGGAAATTTTAGGTGTGGATCGATCTACGATAAGTAATCTACTTAGACTCCTTAAGCTTCCA
>Ga0256838_1000463_pt1 | contig 25363 bp, 28 predicted proteins | sample 4571419metaG_FD_185978 | JGI IMG/M metagenome (GOLD analysis project Ga0256838, IMG submission 185978) | Hydrothermal vent microbial communities from Guaymas Basin, Mexico - 4571-419 | ecosystem: Environmental > Aquatic > Marine > Hydrothermal vents | place: Mexico: Guaymas Basin | collected...
TGCATAACAAGGTCAGCATTAAATCCAAGAGCCGCTAGTTCTTTAATTTCATCTCTTGTCATTGCTCCTGTAGTATCCTGGCTACCAACAGTTGTAACTGTAGGTTCAACGTACATTCCAGGCCTTACACCTTCCATTCCGCATGCGCGACCGATAATTTTTTGGGCTAATGTATAACCTTTATCTTTTTTGTCTTCTGGTTGTTCAGGTCTTATGAAGATATCAGCTTCTGGTTCCATCCCAAGGGATTCTCTGGCTTTTTTAGTTAAGTTTTTACCGATAATCAGAGGAACCCTACCGCCTGCTTGAACTTCATCAGGAATAGTGTTTGGTTTAAGTTCAAATTCACTTACAACTTCACCGTTTTTAAGGATTTTTCCTTCATAAGGTCTAATTTCTATAACATCACCAGTTTCTAATTTATCAACAGGTGCCTGAATAGGAAGCGCTCCGGCGTCTTCTAAAGTATTAAAGAAAATAGGAGCAATAACGCCGCCTATTACAATTCCGCCTCTTTTTTTGTTAGGAACGTAAGGAATTTCTTCACCGATATGCCAAATAAGAGAGTTTGCCGCAGATTTTCTTGAACTTCCCGTTCCTACAACGTCACCTACGAATGCTACGGGATGTCCTGATTTTTTAAGTTCTTCGATTTTTTCAAGGGCATCAGGCATTTTAGCTTTTAGCATTGAAAGTGCGTGAAGAGGAATATCACTTCTAGTAAACGCTTCACTTGCCGGACTTAAATCGTCAGTGTTTGTTTCACCAGGTACTTTAAATACTACTGCTTTGATGCTTTCAGGAAGTTTAGATTTAGTTGTAAACCACTCAGCGTTTGCCCAGCTTTCCATTACTTCTTTAGCGTATTTGTTTCCTTTTTTTGCCAAATCTTCTACGTCATGGAATGCGTCATAAACTAAAAGAATGTTTTTTAGCTGATTAGCTGCTTCTTGTGCTACTTCTTCATCTTCATGGCTTAGTGCGTCAATTAGAGGTTTTACGTTATATCCTCCAAGCATAGTTCCAAGGATTTGAACCGCTCTTTTTTTGCTGATTGCAGGGCTTGAAGCTTTTCCTTGAACGATATCGTTTAAAAACGCTGCTTTTACATAAGCTGCTTCGTCAACACCAGGGTTAATGTGATTTAAAAACAGGTCCATTAAATATTCTTCTTCAGGAATCGGAACCATTTTTAACAGTTCTACAAGTTCTGCTGCTTGTTTTGCTGTTAGAGGAAGTGGAGGAATTCCAAGTTTTGCTCTCTCTTCAGTGTGTTTTTTGTACTCTTCAATAAAACTCATAGTACTTCCTTTTTTATTGATTTTATTGAAATTTTAGTCTATTTAATTACGATTCGTTACAAAATGGAACGTTTTAGCAAAAGTGGATGTGTAAAAAAGTTACATTTAGTTAATTTTTAGTATTTTGATATAATTTTAGTTAAAAAGGCTAAAGGTGGATTTTAAAGAAATAGCAAGAGAAGTTTTAGAAACCGAAGCGGAAGCTTTAGTGAAAGCGGATGTAAGTGGAATAGAAAAAGCTGTAGAGATTGCTTATAATACAAAAGGTAAATTAATAGTAACAGGAGTAGGGAAATCAGGACTTATTGGAGGTAAAATAGCCGCGACTCTTGCAAGTACCGGTACTCCTAGTTTTTTTATACATCCCACAGAAGCTCTTCACGGAGATCTTGGGATGATAACAAAAGATGATAGCGTACTTGCTATCAGTTACAGCGGAGAGAGCGAAGAGCTTATAAAAATATTGCCTCATATTAAAAGATTTGACGTTCCGTTAATCGCAATGACGGGTGATAAAAATTCTACACTTGCGAAATATGCGGACGTAGTTTTAAATATTCACGTGGATAAAGAAGCTTGTCCTTTAAATGTAGCGCCTACAAGTTCTACGACACTTACTCTTGCTATGGGTGATGCACTTGCCGTTTGCCTTATGAAAAAAAGAAATTTTACAAAAGAGGATTTCGCTTCGTTTCATCCCGGAGGAAGTCTTGGGAAAAAACTTTTTATAAAAGTGAAAGATTTAATGAAAAAAACATTTCCTGTGGCAGATAAAAACGATTCATTAAAAGAAGCGATAATAAAAATGACCGAAGGGAAAATAGGTCATATTCTCTTTTTAGACAACGGAAAAATAAGTGCCGTTTTAAGTGACGGTGACCTTAGACGTGCTATGATGAGAGAAAATTTCGATTTAAACGAAAAAGCTATAAATTTTGCCACTAAAAACCCAAAAACGATTAAAGATAACGTATTGGCTAGTGATGCTTTAAAATTTATGGAAGATAATAAAATTCAACTATTACCGGTAGAAAATGATAAAGGTGAGATAATAGGTGTTATTCATATTCACGATTTAGTTGAAGCCGGAATAAAATAATTAAAGGAGAGAGATTGAGATTAAATAAATTTATAAGTCATCATACGACTTATTCCAGGCGAGAAGCTGATAAGCTTATTTTTGACGGAAAAGTTAAAATTAACGGTAAAATTGTTACAAATCCAGCATATGAAGTTCAAACGGGTGACAAAGTAGCTGTAAACGGCAAACCTGTTAAGAAAAATACAAAATATACATGTATCGTATACAATAAGCCAAGAGGAGAACTCGTAACTAAAAAAGATGACAGAGGAAGAAAAACTATTTACGATTCTTTGCCTAAAAAATACAAACATTTTATTCCTGTCGGAAGACTTGATTTTGCCAGTGAGGGACTTTTGATTTTGACTGATTCTCCAAAAGTTGCCGATGCTTTAATGAATAGTGATCTTCCAAGAGTTTATAAATTACGAATTAAAGGTGACATAACTCCCGAAATGGAAAAAGCTATGCAAGAGGGAATAGTCGTTGGAAAAGAAGGTGCTCATGAATTGGCCGGAAATGAAAAAATCGAATTAAAGCCGTTTTTAAGTTATCAAATAATTAAGAACGATCCAAAATATTCTACTCTTAAAGTGGCTATAGGAGAAGGTAAAAACAGAGAGCTTAGAAGATTTTTTGCGCATTTCGGAAGAGATGTTCTTGATTTAAAAAGACTTTCATACGGGTGGGTGGCATTAAACGCACTGCCTACAGGAAAAACCAGATATTTTGACAAGAGAGAGTATAAATTATTAAAAGAGTTTTTAAAGGAGAAAAATGACAACAATAAACGTAAAAACTAATTACAAATCGGAAGTGATAAACATAACAAAAGAGATTAAAGAAGCTGTTATTAAAAGCGGGGTAAAAAACGGTATAGCTACGATTTTTTGCCCTCATTCTACCGCAAGTGTCATAATATTTGAAAAAAGCGATACGGCCTTAAAAAGAGATTTACTCGGAATGCTTAAGGATATCGTTCCTTTTAGGGATTATACTCATTCAAATGCAAGAGCGCATTTAAAAGCCGCTTTTTTAAGAAGTAATTTGACTTTAATCGTAGAAAATGCTGATATAGTACTTGGAGAATGGCAGGATATATATTTGGTTGAATTTGACGGCCCAAGAGAAAGAAAGGTTCATATAAAGGTTATTAATGGTTAGTCCCATTTTAATCGTTATCGTATTGCTTTTTATAGCTCTTAGTTTTAATATTCCATTTGCCAGATTTAAAATTCCTCCTATAATCGGATATATTTTTACCGGTATTATTATTTCTAACATTTTTCACTTGGATAAACATACTATTGAAATAGTGGCTGAACTTGGAATTGTATTTTTAATGTTTATGATAGGACTTGAGTTTTCTCCTGAAAAACTTAAATCTATGAAAAAAGAGGTTTTTGGTTTCGGATTTGGAGAAATGGTTATAGTAGGGGGATTTTTCGGTTTTGTTTTTTGGCTACTTTTTGATTTGGATATTAAAATAGCTCTTATAGTAGGTTCCGCATTGGCATTAAGTTCTACGGCAATCGTATTAAAGCTTTTAAATGAAAGTCGTGAAATTTCAAAACCTTACGGTAGGATTGCTCTTGGGATTTTATTATTTCAAGATATTGCCGTTATTCCGATCCTTATAGCAATATCAATTATAGTAAATAAAGATGCCAATCTGACTCAACTTATTTTAAAAACCATAGGCGGATTTTTGGCACTTGGAATTTTTATAATTATATACGGAAAATATCTGGCTCCTTTTATAATCAGTCATGCCACAAAAACAAAATCCGATGAGATATTTATGGCTACGGTTTTACTTGTTGTACTTGTTGCAGCAGAAATTGCTCACTTTTTCGGACTAAGCTATTCTCTTGGTGCGTTTTTAGCGGGTATGATTTTGAGTGAGACAAAATATAAATATCAGATAGAAGCAGACCTTGTTCCATTTAGAGATTTGTTATTAGGGGTGTTTTTCGTATCCGTAGGTCTTATGGTTAATGTAGATTTTGTAATTCATAATTTAGGTTCAATATTTATTATGACAGTCGGTATTATGTCTTTAAAAGCGCTTTTAATTTATTTTATGCTTAAATTTTTTGTAAAACATAACCGTATAGCTATAAAAGCTGCTTTTATTCTTTCACAGGTCGGGGAATTCGCGTTTGTTATTTTAGCTCTTTTAGGCAAATTTAATTTGGTTGACAATGACTTATTACAGAAGTTGGTAGTGGTTGTAGTTATTTCTATGATTCTTACTCCGTTTATTTTAAGATATATTTATAAAATAGCAGATATTTTTGATAAAAACATTCAAAATTTTGAAGAGTTTGAAATCAAGCCGGCAGAAGTAAAAGGACATATCATCTTAATCGGTTATGATAAGATAGGGCAAAGAATAGCAAGAAAACTGACAAAAGCCGGCATTCCTTATGTTGCTATTGATAAACAAATAGAATTGGTAAAACAGGGGTTAAAAAACGGTGATAATGTGATTTTTGGTAACGCGGCAAATAAAAGAGTGCTTGAGAGTCTTAACGTAAAAGAAGCGAGTGCTGTTATAATTACGACATTGAATGAAGAACATACTCATTTGATTACGGAAAACCTTTTGGATATAAATCCTCATCTTAATATAATCGTGCTTACAGATGATGAGGTCGAAAAAGAGTTTTATAAAAATCATAATGTTTACGTAGTGGACAAATCAAAAGAACTGGCGGAAAAATTAATACAATTAGCTTTAAGATGCGAAATAAAATATAAATAAATAAAGGGAGAAAGGATGATCAAAAAAGCATTATTTCCTGCTGCTGGTTACGGAACAAGATTCTTACCGGCTACTAAGTCAGTACCAAAAGAGATGTTACCCGTAGTTAATAAACCTCTTATTCATTACGGGATTAAAGAATGCATGAACGCAGGTATTTTTGAAATAGGATTTGTAACAGGTAGAAACAAAAGGGCTATTGAGGATTATTTGGATAAAAATCCTGAGCTTGAAAATAAAATAAAAGATTCTTCCAAAGCGGCTCTTTTAAAAGAAACAAATGAAATGATAGATAAATGTACTTTTACTTATGTAAGACAAAAAGAGATGTTGGGACTTGGTCATGCGGTTCTTACAGGAGAACCTTTAATTGGAAATAATCCGTTTGCGGTCGTTTTGGCTGATGATTTGTGTGAAGGGGATGTTTTATCACAGATGGTAAAACTTTACAAAAAATTCAGATGTACGATTGTTGCTTTGGAAGAAGTTCCTAAAAATGAAGTTAATAAATATGGTATCGTTAAAGGTAAAGAAATCGAAAACGGAATTTTGATGATAGAAGATATGGTTGAAAAACCCGAGGTCGATAAGGCGCCGAGTAATTTGGCTATTATCGGAAGATATATTTTAACACCTGATATCTTTGAACTATTAAGAGAGACAAAACCCGGAAAAGGCGGAGAGATTCAACTAACCGACGCTCTACTTAAACAGGCGAGAGAGGGAATGGTTATAGGGTTTAAATTTAAAGGAAAGAGATTTGATTGCGGTAGTGTTGATGGATTTATAGAAGCTACCAATTATTTTTATGAAAAAGATTTTAAGGGTAAATAATGTGTGGAATAGTAGGATGTATAGGGGTCAAAAATCCGGTAGAATATTTGATTGAAGGTTTAAAAGAATTAGAATATAGAGGGTATGACAGTGCAGGTATTGCTGTAAAAGATGAAAATGAGATTAAAGTTATCAAGGCTGTAGGAAAACTTAAAAACCTTGAAGACAAAGTAAAAAAATCCGGTTTAAAAAATCCGGAGTTCGGAATAGGGCATACAAGGTGGGCGACACACGGTAAGCCTACTGAAATAAACGCCCATCCTCACAGAGGCGCGTTTAGTGCCGTAGTTCATAACGGTATAATAGAAAACTATCAGGAAATAAAAAAAGAACTGCAAAAAGAAGGAATTGAATTCATTTCACAAACCGATACCGAAGTAATTGTGAAGCTTTTTGAATATTATTATGAAGGGGACAGTTTTAAAGCGTTTGAAAAAACTCTGAAAAAACTTGAAGGTGCTTATGCGATACTGTTAATCACTAAATATGAAGATAAAATATTTTTTGCTAAAAAAGGCTCTCCTTTAATAGTGGCTAAAAACGGAAATGAAATATATTTTGCTTCGAGTGATGCTCCTTTAATAGGATATGCTGAAAAAGCGCATTATCTTGAAGACGGTGAATACGGTGTGGCAGATAATGAAATACATCTTTATAATGATTCTCAAAAAATTTCTCCTTATTTTAAATCTCTTCCTACAAACAAAGAATCTGCTAAAAAAGGCGGGTTTAGATTTTATATGGAAAAAGAGATATATGAGCAGTATGATGTATTAAAAGAAAATACACTTGGCAGAAACACACCTGATGGGATAAAATTTGACGAACTTGACAGGGAATTTTTTGAAGGTATTAACAATATTATAATTTCAGCGTGCGGGACAAGTTATCATGCGGGACTTGTAGGAAAATATCTTCTTGAGCGTGACGCAAAAATAAGAACAAACGTAGAAGTGGCAAGTGAGCTTAGATACCGCGAGCCGCTTTTAACAAAAGATACCCTTTTTGTAGTGATATCTCAAAGCGGAGAGACAGCCGATACGCTCGAAACTCTTAAAATGGCTAAAAAAGCGGGACTTAAAACGCTTGCTTTATGTAATGTTGATAACTCTTCTATAGTAAGAGAGGCTGATAAAACGATACTTCTTAGAGCCGGTATTGAAAAAGGAGTGGCATCTACCAAAGCGTTTGCCACACAGGTAATGACATTATGGATGCTTAGTAATTATCTGGCTCAAAAAAACGAATATGAAGCGATAAACGAAGCTATTGAAGTTACAAAAGTTGACAGTGCGCTTCATGAAAAAATAAAACGGCTCTCAAAAAGATATCTTCACGGACACGGATTTTTCTATATCGGGCGAGATATATTTTTCCCTCTTGCGCTAGAGGGTGCTTTGAAATTAAAAGAGATAAGCTATATTCACGCAGAAGGATATCCTGCGGGTGAGATGAAACACGGTCCTATCGCTTTAGCCGATCCTGATTTATACGTAGTGGCACTCCTTAGTAAAAATATTCTTTTTGAAAAAACAAAATCAAATATCGAAGAACTTGTGGCGCGTGATGCTACGGTATTAACGGTATCAAGTGAATATATAGAAATGACGGATGATTTTATAAAAATAAATGATACCGCTCATCCTATGGTTGAGTTTTTTGAAATGATGTTAGTTACTCAATTACTTGCTATGGAAGTGGCAATCAGAATGGGTAATGACGTGGATATGCCAAGAAACTTGGCAAAATCCGTAACTGTTGAATAAGATAATTTTGATATAATTTAGCAAAAAAAGGATAAAAATGTTTGAAAAACTGGTAGAAAATATTGAAGGGTACAGAAAACCTATTGCGTTTGGAATTGCCAGGGTGGATTTAGGACAGCTAAATCATGATAAAGTACTTCAGGCAACTTATCCGGTTATTAACTGGAATGAAAATTTCGGCAGTGCTGCCGTTTTTATAAAAAGTTTAATTGAAAACGGAGTGGATGTAGATTTTAAACAAACTGAATTTGTAGCACCTGTAACTAAGGAATTTGTTGATACAGCTCTTGAATTGTTCGGAGAAGATTTAGTAGCGGAAGCTATAGGTGATAAACATAAAAATATTCAGGTGTTAAAAGTTTTAAAAGATATTTTTGAAGAAGATGAATACGATAATTACAGAATATGCTTTTTATTTGAAGATGCAGCTCCTAAAAGTGTAGAAGCGGTATATCTTAAATTATATGCTCTCTCTCAAAGAAAAGTTCCTTTAAGAAGCATTAATTTAAACGGTGCTTTCGGGGTTCTTCATAATAGTGCGTGGGTTGGTAATGTTCCTATTGAACTTGATTATTTAAGAGCGAATGAAATTGAACTAAAACTTCGTGACGCTTATCCTGAAGTTGAATATGTGGATAAATTTCCAAGATATTTATCTCATGTGGTACCTGAAGATAATATCAGAATTCTTGATACTGCAAAAGTGAGAATGGGAGCGCAATTAGCCCCAGGTACTACGGTAATGCCAGGAGCTAGTTATGTGAATTTTAACGCAGGAACGGAAGGTCCTGTAATGGTAGAGGGTAGAATCAGTTCAAGTGCCGTAGTAAAAGAAGGTGCGGATGTCGGTGGAGGTGCCTCAATTTTAGGAGTACTCAGCGGAACAAACGGAAATCCGATTACAATAGGAAGAAATACGCTTCTTGGAGCGAACTCTGTTACAGGTATTCCTCTTGGAGACGGATGTATTGTAGATGCTGGAATTGCTGTACTCGAAGGTACAAAAATCTGGATAAGCGAAGATGAATTTAATAAAATTAAAGAAGTGAATCCGGAATGGAACGCGGAATATAAAGAATATTTCAAAGGGATTGAATTAGCAGGTTTAAATGGTATTCATTATAGATTTGACACAACAAAAGGTAAGATGGTAGCATTTAGAAGCAGAAGAGAAGTTAAATTAAACGAAGAACTTCATTAATTCCTTTTTAAAAGGAAATATTTAAGATAATGTTAAATTTTTTTTTGATATAATTTCAAACTTAAAAAATAATAAAGGACGATTATGGCAAGAAGATGCGAAATCTGTGGTAAAGGTCCTCAATTCGGAAACAGAGTGAGCCACTCAAACAGAAAAACAAGACATAAATTCGACCCGAATATTCAAAGCGTAAGAATTGAAATAGACGGTGTTAGAAAAAGAATCAAAATTTGTACAAGCTGTCTTAAAAGCTTAAAAAAATCTGCAGTTTAAGATTCCCCCTTTTGGGGTATTTATGAAAAATTACAAAAATAAAAAAAATTTTTTTAAAAAAATAGCAAATTTTCTCCACTGGGAACTGACAAATAAGCCTGAAGTTGATTTATCTACAGAAATATGGGCTGAGTTAAAACCTTTTAGAATTCCAATAATACTTACTATTTTAATTACACTTTTCGGTACATTGGGATATATATGGATTGATAAATTTCCTTTAATGGATGCTATTTATCAAACGGGAATTACTTTTACAACCGTTGGATTTGGAGAAATTAGGCCGATTTCACCGATGGGTAGAATATTTACTATTTTTTTGATTATTGCCGGTTTTGCCATTTTTTCATATGCGGTGGGGGTACTTGTAGAGGTAATAAACAAAGGTCGTCTTATTGCACTGTTTAAGGAGAATAGAATGTTATACAAAATAGCCAGACTTAAAAATCATATCGTAGTATGTTATCATAACGAATATACAATAGAGCTTACAAAAGAATTACGTCACGCTCACATTCCGTTTGTGGTGGTGGATCTTAATGAAAATTTGGAAAAAATTGCCAAAAAATATAAATATCCGTATTATATACAAGCTGAACCTCATACCTTATTAGCTTTAAAAAAATCTCACTTAAGCAGTGCGAAGGGTGTAATAACTCTTTCTAAAAATGTCCCTGATAATATTGCGGTAGTAAGTAGCGTAAGACTGTACGAAAAAGATTTAAAACGGCATCCTTATTATATTTTAGGTGTTGCCAATACCGAAGAAGAAATTGAAAAATTACAGCGTTTGGGAGCTGATGAGGTTCTTTCTCCTACAAAACTTATTGCTAAAAGAATGACGGCAATTACTGTTGATCCAGATGTTAAAAATATATTAGAAGAATTTGTCTATACTGTAGATACACCTCTTGACCTTGAAGAGATAACAGTCAGTAAAAAATCATGGATTGCTTATAAAAAATTAAAAGAAGCTCATTTAAGAGAACTTTTTAATGTTACGGTTGTAGGAATTAAGGAAGAAAATGGTAAATTCATTCCTATCCCAAAAGGGAATGTTAATATAAAACCGGGAGACAAATTACTTATAATAGGTACTGGTAGAGATATGAAGAAAGCTAGAAAAGTTATAAGACAAACTACAAAACCAAAAGAATTGGATTTTATTTAGGAGTGAAAATGAAGTTTAGAATAACACCTATAGATGGCGGGATCTGTGCTGTTGAGGGCATATATGCCGGAGCAGTAAAAGCTGGGTTTAAAAAAGATGATTATGACGTAGGTTTTATAAGAAGCGATGAGCCTCTTGATATAGCATATTTATTTACCACTAATAAATTTCAAGCGGCTCCTATAAAATATGTAAAAAGAAAAGAGATAAAAAAAAGTAATTTTATTTTGGCAAATTCTAAAAACGCCAATGCAATGACGGGTGAAGAAGGCATAAAAGATATTGAAGAGATATTGGAATATTTAAGTTCAAGGACAACTCTCACAAATCCTGTAATGAGTTCGACAGGTGTTATAGGAGTAAGACTTGATAAAGAAAAAATTAAAGCCGCTATTGATAAATTTGATTTGAATGAAAGAAATTCTAATAAATTCGCAAAAGCAATAATGACTACCGATTCTTTTGAAAAAGAGATAGCATTTGAGGTAGAAGGTGAATTCGGAAAATTTAGAATAGGAGGAGTTGCTAAAGGTGCCGGAATGATAAATCCGGCAATGGCTACAATGCTTTGTTTTATTACTACTGATGCCGATATTCCAAAAGAAGAGATGAGTGAAATATTAAAAGATAATAATGAAGTTACATTTAACGCAATAAGTGTGGACGGAGACACTTCTACAAATGACAGTGTATTTTTGATGACTATAAGAAAAGGCGCTTATGAAAAAGAGGCGTTTAAAGAAGCGCTAAAACAAGTAATGATAAAATTAGCTCTTGATATAGTAAAAGATGGTGAAGGTGCCACTAAAGCGGTTGCTTTTGTGGTAACCGGGGCAAAAAATAAAAAAGAAGCCAAAATAGCGGCAAAGGCACTGACAAATTCTCTACTTGTAAAAACCGCTTTGTTTGGAGAAGATCCGAATTGGGGAAGAATCGCTTCGACTATAGGAGCAAGCGGTGTTGAGTGTGATGAAAACAAACTTAAAATAGCTTTTGAAAATATTGTTGTGTATGATAAAGGAAAAATTATTTTTGATGAAGAGACAGAAAAAAAAGCTCATGAAGTAATGAAAAAAAGAGAATTTAAAATTTATGTTGATATTGGAATGGGAGAAGGGGCGTTTACGGCTTACGGATGTGATTTGAGTTATGATTATGTAAAGATAAATGCCGAATACAGGACGTAATTTTTTCTTTTTTTTGCTTATTGTGTAAATAATGTCTTGAAAAGAGAAATTTTTTTGGTATAATTCTATTCACATTCCGGCGTAGCTCAGTCGGTAGAGCAGACGGCTGTTAACCGTCGGGTCAGAGGTTCGAGTCCTCTCGCCGGAGCCATTTAATTTCTTAATATTAAGTGACAGACACTTACAGTTGGATGCTTTATTTTATTATTTTAATCTGTGTTTTTGTTAAAATCTAATATAAATATCAAATTTTTTATTTTATATATAAATTTGTGGTTTAGTTTTTTTATGAATTTTAATAATGAAATTATTAAAAATAAACGTATAGGAAATGTCTTGAAAAAACAAAGCTCATTTGTTAAAATTTCATCGTTTGCCGGCGTAGCTCAGTTGGCTAGAGCAGCTGATTTGTAATCAGCAGGTCGGGGGTTCGAGTCCCTTCGCCGGCTCCACTTTTTTACTGCATTATTGCTCTCTGACACTTGAATTTAATATTAATTTTTTGTTTAATTATCCGATAGTTGTAATTAATAATTTATTATAAAAGGAGATAATATTTATAAGTGGTTTTTTTTATTTTTCTTATTTATAGGCTGTAGCGTAAGCGATTATCAATATATTAAAAAAGCAGTTGTTTCTAAAAATCCGAGAGCCGTTTTAAAAACTTATGCTCAAAATAAAAAAAATTATTATCTAAAACATCCGGATGTTTTAATAAAAGAGATAAAATATTTTGAGGCAAATTATAAAAGAGAATTAAAAAAATTTATCAAGGCGATTTCTATATGGCCGAATCCGAAAAAACCTTCAACAAAAACCTTTGTAAAATATGAAAACGGATATAAAGCAAGAGCGATAGTTAATTTTGAAAAAGGATATGTAAAAGTTGAGAGCATAATTAATAATAAAAAAAGATTCTTAAAAGCACTTGTTAATACGATGCTTATGCCGGAAGATCCAAGAAGTGTGGATTTATTCAGCGATAAAATCAAATTAAACGGTAAGCCTTTTTTAGCGGGTCAGATTAAGGATAATGAGGGAAAAGTAGTTTTATATCAATGGAGGGCACAAAGATATGCAAATTGGCTTTTAAAATATAAATACAGATCCTATAAAGTAAAAAATAAAACGGTGTATTATGTAACTTTTCCACTTGCTAAGAATTCAGAAGATATAAGGATAAAAAAATATGAGAAATATGTGAAATACTTTTCAAAAAAATATTCGATATCGAAAACTCTTATATACGCAATTATTAAAACGGAAAGTGATTTTAACCCTTATGCCGTAAGTTATGTACCGGCATTCGGACTTATGCAAATTGTTCCTAAAACTGCCGGAATAGAAGGATATGAAAGAGCATACGGATATAAAAAATTACCTACTAAAGAATTTTTATTCGTAGCTAAAAATAATATAAATATAGGGAGTGCTTATTTAAATGTACTTTATTATAAGTATCTTAAAAAAGTTAAAAATCCAATATCAAGAGAATATCTGGCTATTGCCGCTTATAACAGTGGAATAGGAAATGTTTTAAGAGTGTTTAATGTCAGACGTGACAGAGCTTATGCCATTATTAATTCGCTAACTCCAAAAGAAGTATATTACAAACTCATTAAGAGGCTTCCGAGCGATGAAGGAAGAAGGTATCTTCCGAAAGTTTTGAAACATAAAAAACTTTTTATTAAAGTATAGACAAGTATCTTTCTATTCCGTCAGGTGATAAGGTTATAGTTTTACCTTTTAATTGTTTGGCGGCCAGAATATTTGCCGCTGTTGAAATTCCTCCCGTAATACCTTTTTTAGGAAGTTTTTTCATAAATTGTATTGCTTCTTCATCATCAATAAGTATCACTTCGTCTATTAAATTTAGATCCAATATTTTCGGTATAAATCCGGCACCTATTCCTTGGATTTTATGAGGGCGTACGGGTAGGTTTTTGTTATAAATTTTATTAAAAATTACCGGTGAGTTTTTTGATTCTACGGCTACTATTTTAATACCGAGCGGTTTTAAGATTTTTGCGATACCAGTTAAGCTTCCGCCGCTGCCTACAGCACATACGAAATTATCAATTTTGTTTGTTTGATGTAGTATCTCTAATCCGGTAATTTCCTGAGAAGCCGGATTCAAAGGATTTTCGAATTGTTTTGCATAATAAGCATGGTTTTCTTTTACATAAATTTCCGCTTCTTTTATAGCATCCGCTATTGAATCTTCGGTGAGAATTAAATTCGCTCCATATGCTTTTAAAAGTTTTTGTCTTTCTACCGAAAAACTTTTTGGCATAAAAATTGTAGCTTTAAGATTAAATTTATGTGCGTAAAAACTAAGAGCTATTCCTGTATTTCCGCTTGTAACTTCCACTATCTCCCTATATCCCTTTAAGGATGCTTCTTTACACATAAAAAGCGCAGGTCTGTCTTTTATACTGCCTGCCGGATTTTTATATTCGAGTTTGATTAAAATGTCATCTAATGAAAATATGGGTGTATTAAACATCTTCCACTCCTTTTAAAAATAAAATACCGATAGCGCTGGAAATTACCGAAACTATGAAAAATAAAAATGCTCCAATCACACCTACCGCAGGATTTAGATGAAGATATTCGAGTCCGTAAAGAAAAGTGAGTTCTCTAAGTCCTATTCCCCCTACCGATACAGGTATAACGCTGATAACGGATGAAATGAAAAAAAGTATCAAAAAGTCTATTATATGTTGGTTTATGCCGAGTGCCAACAATATCGATAAAAAAGAAAGTGCTTGAAGCAATTGTACGATTAAAGAATAAACGAATGGGAAATAATTAAACTCCCTAAAAAAAAATTTATGAATCAGATATAAAATCAAAGGGGCTAAAATCACTAAAAAAAATAAAAACCATAAAAAATTTTTGAAATTTGAAAAAGGAGTTAAGAAACCTAATAAAAACAGTATGGCGAAAAGTCCGGAAATTCTGTCAATAAGTAAAGCTTTTAATATTTTTTTGTATCCTTTTTTGTATTTTTTTTCAAATTTATATGCTTTATAGGCGTCTCCTCCGACTCCTCCCGGTAAAAGAGTGTTATAAAACATTCCGACATAATAAAGCATAAGTTGTTTTTTGAAAGTAGGGGTGATTTTTATATTTTTCAGATACAAATGAACTCTCAGAGCTGAAATTATTTGAGAAATATTATAAAAAATAAAGGCTAAAAAAAGAAAAAAAGAATTTTGTATTTTTATGTTTTTGAGTTCATTTATGTTTATTTTTTGAAAAATAATATAAAAGGCGCATAAAATAAAAAGAAATTTAATTATAAGTTTTAGTTTTTTCAATTTTTTGTAACTATTTCTTTTATTATATAAGGTTTTTTCCCTTGGCTTTCATAATAAGTTCTTATCATTATTTCAGCCAGGAAACCTGTGGTAATTAATTGTATTCCGCCTAAAATAAGCATCGTTCCGAGTGTTAAAAGAGGTCTGTTACCGATATCTGCTCCGAAAAATTTTAGTATCAAAAGATATAAATCGATCAAAGTACCGAAACTAAACATTATAAATCCTACAGTCCCGAAAAAGTGCATAGGTTTTTGCCCAAAACGCTGCATAAAAACAAGATACATCAAATCACTTATTACTTTAAAGGTTCTATTGAATCCGTATTTGCTTTTTCCATACTTTCTTTCGTGATGTCTTACCGGAACTTCAGTTATTTTTGCTCCATACATTTTTGCCAAAATAGGAATAAATCTGTGAAGTTCTCCGTAAAGCTGAAGGTTTTTGGCTACGTCTTTTTTAAATACTTTTAAAGTACATCCGTAATCTGTAATATGAACTCCGGTTACTTTTCTTATGATTTTATTGGCAACTTTACTTAAAAATTTTCTAAAAGGTTCGTCTCTTCTTTTTGCTCTGATACCCGCTACGACATCATAGCCTTCTTTTAATTTTTCAATCATCATAGGAATATCGTTTGGGTCGTTTTGTAAATCTCCGTCGATTGTTACGATAATATCTCCGCTTGCCACTTCGATTCCGGCAGCCATTGCGGAAGTTTGGCCGTAGTTTCTATTTAGGATTACGAGTTTTGTTTTGTCGTTCATGTGTTTTTTTATTTCTTCTACGGTATTATCGGTACTTCCGTCATCAACTAAGATAAGTTCATAATCAAAATCTTTTAATGCTTTATCTACCTCTTCTATAAGGTGTTTTACGTTGTCTTCTTCATTCATCATAGGCACTACGACAGATATCTTCATTTAACGCCTTTTTGATAAAATTATACCTAAAAGGAATAATATGAAAAAATTTATAAAATTTATAATTGTTGTATTTTATATTTTTATAGTTTTTATTGTTTGGTGGCTTGGATTTTTAAGATACGGCGGAAATTTTCATAAGGTGGCTGAGGACGTTTACAGAAGCGCTCAGCTATATGATTATAATTTGCCGAAGTTTTATGAAAAGTATAAATTCAAAACGATTCTCAATCTACGCGGAGCCAAGCCTGGCAGGGAGTGGTATGAATATGAAAAAAGATTTGCAACCGAACATAACATTACATTAATTAATTTTAAAATAAGCGATAAAAAAATTCAAAGTATTCAGACCATGGATAAAATTATAAATTACATTAAAAACGCAAAAAAACCTATTTTGATTCATTGTAAAGCGGGAGCGGACAGAACAGGGCTTGTCAGTGCTCTTTATCTTTATAGTTTAGGAGATGAAAACGCTTCTAAAATGTTAAGTATCAAATACGGTCATATTCCAATAGGTCCTACAAAAGCTATGGATGAAAGTTTTAGGCGTTATCAAGCCATAAAGAAACACTGAAATTTTTCATAAAATTAAATTTATGTAATTTTATCATTACATGTCTGAGGAAAGTTTTATGAATTGTTTCAATAAGTTTTTTTTGTTTAAAAATTTTGAGGTATTTTTTATTCCATTCTTGTTCGTAGTTTAAACCTTTTTTTATAGAATCGGCTAAAATTTTAGCCGATTTCATCGCGTAATAAATTCCTTCGAAAGTCATAGGCATAACCTGTGCGGCAGCATCTCCTACAAAGTAGACGTTTCCTTTTTGAATGGTAATATTTTCTTTCCAGGTAGGTATAAAATATCCTCTCGGTTTTTCTTTTACGTTTAAATATTTACATAAATTTTTAAAACTTTTAGCATCCACGCTTCCTATGTGGGTTAAATCTTTATGCGGAAAAGCCCATCCGTAATATTCTCCTCCCAATTCTTTATCGAAGAAAAATTCGCACGTATCGGTTTTATAAGAAGATGTTTTGGCGTAATGTGTTATTGTTTTTGGAATACCAGGGAGGTTTAGGGCTTTTCTGACACTTGAATTTACTCCATCAGCCGCGATTAAAATATCATAATCAAAAAGCAGTTTTTCATTGTTTATTTTGATTACTGCTTTTTTGTTTTCAAAATCTTTGAATTTTCCGTAAATCAGTTTAGCTCCCTCTTTAACTGCCAAATCTCTTAAATATGAGTCGAATTCGTCTCTTTTAACTATAGCTAAGTTTTTCCCTTTTAGCGGAATTTCAATTTTTTCGTTTTTATAAACCATATAGACTTTGTCAAAAAGATGTTTTATTAAGCTTTTATCTAGAGAAAATTCATCAAATATCCTTTTTTTAACTCCTCCTCCACAGGGTTTTTCCCATTTTTTATCCTGAATTAACGTTACGTCAAAATCGTTTGCCAAAAGTCTTGCCGCCGTAGCACCGGCCGGTCCTCCTCCTATCACAAGAATTTTCATTCTCTTCTATCCTTTTTATAATTAAACGGAAGCGAATGAGATGAAGCGGGTTTTATTTTCACAAGAGCGACAACTCCTCCTTTATAAAGAAGTTCATAGTTGAATTTTTTAAGGGATGTGATTTTTGTAATTACAATATCGCCTGGTTTTGGTGATTTTTTTTCTACCAGCCTTTGAGAATATATGTTAAATGAAGGGGTATTGAGTCTATACATAACTATATTTTTTATGTTATGTTTTTTGACATAAAAGGCTGCTTCTTTTACGGGAATTGCCCTTACATGTGCATAAATCCAGCCGATATAATTTAAAACAATTATCATTGAAAATCCCAAAATGATAGCTTTTATTTCTTTTGTGAATTTTATCACGGATAAAATCAACAAACTCAGCATTACGGCAAAATATATTTTATTAAAAAGAGGTAATAAAGTTATGATGGCTGTTTTGGTGTAATAATCTTTAAACAGAGGCAAATTTTTTTGTAAGAAAAACGGCAAAATTATTAAAACAATTAAAAACAGAATAAAAGGAAGAGATAATAAAAATTCGCTTTTTATTTCTTTAAAACTTAAAGCCATAAAAATAAAAAGAGGCGTATAACCGTAAATTACGTAGTGTGGAAGTTTTGTACCTGAAAGTGAAAAGAATATAAATACAAAGAAAAACCATATACTTCCAAACAAAATAAAATCATCATGTTTTTTTAGCCAGTTTTTTAAATTGAGAAGATATTTTATAAAAAGCGAAGTCCATGGAAGAAGTCCGATAAGAACGACCGGGATATAGTAAAGAATTGAGCCTTTGTGTTTTTCAAAACTTGTTTCAAATCTCGAAAGGTTGTGCTTTAGAAAAAAGCCTTCTATAAATTTATCGCCCTGAGCCATATATTCGGCAATATACCATGGAAGTGCGATAAGTGCGAAAATAACTATTCCAATAGGGTTAAAAATTGTTTTAAAGAAAAATTTAATATCTTTTTTTATAATTGAATATATAAAAAACGTCGCAAGCGGGACCAAAACAGCCACCGGGCCTTTTGTTAAAAAACCGCCAGCAATAAAAGCAAATGTCATATAAAGAAGCTTTTTTTCCTGACTTTTGATATATAAAAAAAGGCTAAACATAGAAAATGCTATAAACATATTAAGCAAACTATCCGCAATAGCAGCTTTTGCTATGAGTCCTATTTGAAGGGCGGTAACCATAAAAAATGCGGCGAAAATAGCGCTTTTTTTATCATAAAATCTTTTAGCGAACCAATAAATTCCAAAAGCCCAAGCTGTTGCCGCAAGTGCGCTTGGAAGGCGAAAAGCGAATTCGTTAAGCCCAAAAACGTTTACACTCAGAGCCTGGAGCCAGTAAATTAAAATGGGTTTGTCAAATCTTAAAGCACCGTTAAGATATGTAGTAATAAAATCATGATTAATAAGCATTTCACGGGTAGCTTCCCCAAAAGCACCTTCATCCAGATTAAAAAGAGGCGTAAGCCCTAATGTAAGGTAAAAATTGATTAAAACAGCAAGAAAAAGGAAAAATTTTAAGGATTTTTCACTCATTAACAGCCTTTTTTGAAATTATAACGGAAAAACCCTTATTTTATCGGTATTTAATCTTTTTCTAAGAGTCTCTTCAATAGCAAAAAGTGTAGCACCCCCGGCAGATGAACACGCTGCGCACGCCCCTCCATATCTTATAAATACATGAGTTTCGTCGTTTTGTGCATCTCTTACGTCCACTACTTCCGCATATCCTCCGTCAAAAGCTAGCATCGGCATAATGTCTTTTTTTAAAACTTCTTCGATTGCTTCGATTTTTTCTTTTATATTCATATCTTCAAATTTTTTATCCATTATATTCCTTTTTTGTGGAATATAACCAAAATTTTATTAAATATCAAGACTCTTTGCCGATTTAGTTAATAGGAAAAAAATGGAGAGTCTATGGAGAGAGTTTTTAAATACAAAGTAGCCAATAACGCCGATTTGCTTTTCGTAAAGAAAGATATAGAAAACTATTTGAAAGATAAAATTCCCCAAGAACTGTTGAGTCTTTATATTTTCGGAATAATGGAACTTGGCACAAATCTTTTCAAACATGCCAAAGAGGGGGAGATTTGGCTTTTAAAATCAGATGAAATTTATTTTCTCTCTTTTTTAGACAAAGGAGGGGGGATAAAGGATTTGGAATGGGCAATGAAAAAGGGGACTACGACTTACAATAATTCTTTGGGGCTCGGTTTATATCAGTTAAGTCAAAACGATTTGCTGGATTTTAGTATCTTTTCTTCAACGAATCTTCAAGGGACTGTAAGTTTATTAAAACCTAAAGATTATAATCCGAAATATTCTTATTTGATTTTAAATTATATGGATTTGAAAAAAAGTGGTGATTTTATTGTTAAAAAAGGAAAATTTTTCCTTATGGGAGACGTTAGCGGACATGGCTTAAAGGCATATAAAACTGCAGAATTTATAAAGAAGTTTTTTTTAAAAAATCCTTTTTCATGTATTTTGGTTAAAGAATTTTTCGAAAAATTACACAAAACACTTATAGAAAACAAACAAAGAAGTGCGGTTTTAACTATAGCTGAATATACAAAGCGGAATTTGTCTTTATGCGGAGTGGGAAATATAGTTTCTTTTGAGATTCAAAGGGAAAAAATAACTTTTTATGATTTTAAATCCGGAATTATAGGGGAAAGTTTTTCAAGTATAACCGAAAGAAAATTTAGTTTGGATAATGGAACATTAGTAGGTTTGGTAACCGATGGTGTAGAGCGGGAAGTGCTTTTGGAGATTAAAAATATAAAAGATCCGGTACTTTTTTGTATCTGTGCTTTATATTTTTCAGATATTAAAGATGATAAATCAATATTAATATTTAAAGGAGAGTAAATGAAAGAAGATATTAAAAATAAAATTATCGATATAATAGAAAATGAAAAAGAAGATTTGATTCATATATGGGTTGAACAGTTTGACGATGATGAAAAAGATGAAGAATATAGATATTATGAAGACTTTTTAAGTTTTTTTGAGGAGTGTTTGTCGGTAGATTTAAAACTTGATTCTGATGAAGCTGAAGCTTTAAAACATTTTCTTACAAAACTTATAGAAATAAAAGGAGAAGAGAAATTTTTTAATTTTAAAGATTCGGTTTACAGTTGTTATCTTAAATTTCCTTTATTGAAAAAACTTGCGGAAAAAGGGTTTTTTGATTATCAGACGATCAGCGAACTCACATATTTTTTCGAAGGTATAACTTCAAAAATTATGATTGATTTTTTAAAAAAAACAAATGAAATGCAAAAACACACTCTAACGGAACTCGAAGAAAGAGAAGCTCCTATAGCACAAATATGGCATAATACTCTTATGGTAAGTATCGTAGGAACACTTGATTCAAACAGAGTTTTAAAAATCATGGATAAAATACTTGAGAGTCTTGAAAAAAGAGATATGGAATATGTAATAGTGGATATAGGAGCTATAAACGATATGAACAGTGAAGTTGCCAGACAACTGATAAAATTAAACAATGCCATACATTACATGGGTTCGAATGCTTATTTGACAGGAATAACTCCTGCCATAGCTAAAAGTTTAACTCATCTTGATATAAGCCTTGGTGATATTAAAACATTTTCTACCACTCAAAAGGCGATGGAGGTAATTATTGGAAAATCTATTTGATGCTTTAATAAAATTAGAAGATGATAAGATTAAAATTTTTTCTAAAATTCCTCAAATTAATGAGGAGTTTTTTGAAAAAAACATAAAAGACATTGAATGCGGTAGAATAGAGATCGAGGGTAATATTTATTGGGTTATAAAAAAAGATAATGTTTATTTAGTTGATAAACTTGATTGTTTAACTAAATTTATGGAAGATATTGAAAAAAAAGCAATTTATGACGCTTTAACTGATTGTTACAATAAAAAAGAGATCGAAGAATTCGTAAAAAAGTTTTTGTTTAATTATCTTAGATACAAAAAAGACTATTTTACGATAATGATTTTGGATATAGATCACTTTAAAAAAATAAACGATACATATGGTCATCTGGCGGGAGATTACGTTTTAAAAGAACTTGCTAAAATTATAAAGAATGTGATTCGCAAAAGTGATATATGCGGACGGTTCGGAGGAGAAGAATTTGTAATTATTTTGCCCAATACCAAAATATCCGGTGCTATGAAATTAGCCGAAAGACTGAGAAAAGAGATAGAAAATCATCCTTTTACTTTCGGTGAAAAGCAAATAAAGGTAACTGTAAGTATAGGAATAACATCAGTAGGAATTAATGATTCGTATGAAAGTCTTCTTTCCAGAGCGGATGAAGCTCTTTATGAAGCTAAAAAAAAGGGAAGAAACAAAGTTGAATACCGTTAGGCAAATTTTATTCCGAGCTTCATAGGACCGTGTGCTCCGAAAACCAAAAAACTTTCAACATCAGCGGTTTTTGAAGGACCAGATACTAAAACTCCCGGTGTTAATATTTTATCCATAATATCCGTCATTTTTTCATAAATTTCATTTTTTTTAAGAATAACGGCAACTTTTTCGCTTAAAAAAAGTTCTTTTTCATAATTTTCTATCCATACCGCTCCGTTTTCAGCCACACCTAATTCGGCTGTTGTTACATACCATCCTTGAGGTATTTCTTCCAATATCTCTCCACCGGCAAGTTTTAGATTTTTAATAAATGTTTCTATCATTTTATAAACCTTGATTGTGGAATGCTTGGCAATGCTTTATATCTGCTCCATTCTTTAAGAGCCGCTTGTAATACCGGCTTTGGAGTTAGTCTGAGAATTGTACTGAATAGTTTAAATGCTTGAGGATAGTGCATCGATTTTTCAGCTAATTTAAGAGCGATATTTTCTTTTGTAACGTATTCTCTCATTTTTACGAGTTGTTTTGAAAAAGGAATCTTAACAGGACATACCATTTCACAACTGTTACATAATGTACAAGCAAACGGCAAGTCTTTATACTCTTCTTTATCGCAAAGGGGTCCAAGCAGACTGCCTATAGGTCCCGGAATTACATAGCGATACGCATGACCTCCCGAGCGTCTGAAAACGGGGCATGTAGTAAGACAAGCACTACATCTTATACATTTTAGGGTTTCTTTAAATTCGCTGTTTAATCTCTCAAATCTTCCGTTATCCACTAAAATAATAACTCTTTTTCCGTTTTCTTTTTTACCGAAAATAGAAGTGTAGGTGGTTATTTTTTGTCCCGTGGCGTTACGTGCGAGCATTCTTAAAAACAGTCCCAAATCATTCATATTCGGCACTAATTTTTCAACTCCTACACTTATGATATGAAGAGGAGGTAAAACGGCTCCAAGGTCCGCGTTTCCTTCGTTTGTGCATACAACCGCCCACCCTTTGTTTGCCACTAAGAAATTCGCACCGCTAAGTCCAGCGTCGGCTGAGAGAAATTCTTTTCTTAAAAGTTCTCTCATTTTGTGAGTTAGATATGTCGGGTCGGTATTTTTTTCGCCAAGAATTTCAGCAACGTCCTCTTTTGTGGTATGGATAGCCGGTAATACAATATGAGAAGGCTTTTCACCTCTTAACTGAACTATCCTTTCTCCGAGGTCTGTGTCGATGACTTCAATGCCTTCTTTTTCTAAAAACTCATTGAGCCCACACTCTTCTGTAAGCATAGATTTTGATTTTACAACTTTTTTTGCGTTTATCTCTTTTAGGTATTGTAGTACCGTTTGGTTATGTTCTTTCGCGTCTTTGGCAAAAACAACTTCAATACCCTCATTTTTAGCGTTTTTAATAAATTCATCCACTAAATTTTGAAGATTTTCAATTACATAATCTTTAATTTCGCTAGCCTGTTGTCTTAAACTCTCCCACTCAGGTACTTCTTTTACCGCTTTATCTCTTTTTTGTCTGATAGCCCAAAGAGCCTGGTCGTGACGAGGTCCCTTTTCTTTATAAAATTTTACGGCAAGTTCATAATGTTTCATTTTACAGCTCCAACGCTTCATATAAAATTTCGCTGATATGTTTTATTTCTATATTGTCTCCGTCTTTTTCGGCGATACCTTTTAGGTGCATAAGACATGAATAATCTACTCCTGTTATGACATCTCCTCCGGTAGAGATTAAATCATCAAGCTTGCTTCTTCCCATTACATAGCTTATAACCCCTTCTTTTACACTAAAAACACCTCCAAATCCGCAGCATTCATCTCTTTTGGCCTCAAGAATTTCATCTCCCAATACTTTTTTTATTTTGTTGAAATACGGAATATTGAGCTCACTCGGAGCGCCTTCAAGCAGGTGTCTTAGAGAGTGACAGGAGTTATGGAGTATAATTTTTTTAGGGTAGTTTTTTGCAAGATTTTTAAGTTGTAAAATATCATGTAAAAATTCACAAAGTTCATACATTTTTTTACTGACTTCAAGCTCTTGAGAGCGTATTGTAGAAGTACAAGAACTGCTTGGAGATACGATATAGTCATAATCTTTAAAGATTTCGTTGAATTGTTGAGGTAGTGTGGAAGGCTGACCGGAATTGATAAAAGGCTGTCCGCAGCACGTCTGGTTTTTAGGTACACTGACATCTAAACCGAAATGTCTTAATATGAGAAGAGTTTTTCTGGCAATTTCTGGATTTAATTCATTAATATAACACGGAACGTGAAGGGCTATTTTCATTTAATGCCTTTATTTTGCATATTTATTTTCAATTATGATATCCAAATTAAGTAATTCCACAAGTGCATTAAAGCCTTCGATAGCTTCTTTATGAGAATTGTATTCGTATTTTTCAATGATTTGGTTATGTTCTTCATTGATAAGTAAAAGTGTATTGTTTTTTACTTTTATAGCGTTAAATTCTATATTTTCTTGATTTTTATCTGTATTATTTATTTTTTCTTCAAATTCTTTAAAAGGCAAGTTCTGAATTTCATCTAATATTTTATTTAAGGCATTATCAAGTTCAATTAATTCTTTTTTAGAAAACCCTTGAAATTCTTTTGGAATAGGTTTAAATTTTATAGGCATTTTTCTCCTTTTTCAATTTGTATAATGCTCTCAAATTTTATCAAATTAAAAAAATATCCCTCCAAAAACTCCTATACTGTTTCTTGAGTGAGAGTTCCCTCCGGAGATTTTCATAGTTCCAGCTTCCGCTTCAATTCCTACAATAACGTTTTGAGTGTTGTATGAAACGCCAACTGCTCCCGTAAAACTCCACTCTCCATTGCTTGTGACATTATTGCTTATTCTTCCTCCGTAAATTTTAGGCATAATATAAGCGCTTACGTTATAAGCCGGGAAAAATTTGGTAAATCCAAGACCGATATAAAGTTCTCCAAGATTATAATCATCCACGTTTGGGGTGTCTGATTTTAATTTTGCGTATTGCGCTCCGATTACGCTTGTAAAACCGCTACTTCTGACTTTCTTACCCTCAATAGCGATTGCGATATTGTTTGATTTTAATCCCATACTTCCAATATTTAAAGCAGACACTTTTACAATCGGTGTATGGAAAGCAAATAAACTTGCGCTCATAGCTGTGAAAATAAAAAATTTAGTCATTTTTTTTATCTTTATTTTTTTTTTATTTCATTTTGCATCATGTAAAAACCATAACCTACCAATACTAATGACAATATCCAAATAATAACATGTACAATCATATTAAATCCTTATTTAAAGTTTTTCGTTAAAAGATTTTATCAAAAGTTTTTATATACTTACTATTTGATAACATACTTACAAAGCTCTGATATGCGTCTGGATTCGTATTCATATAATTTCTAAAATCATTTACAGGTACGTTGGTTTGATAATCCCCTATCATTAAAGTTCCCTGGCGTGAAGTTGATAAAGACAACTCTCCTGCTGCTGTTTGAACTGTCGTACCAAACGCCCCAAGATTTACAAACTGCCTCATATACTCTTGGTTCTCCGCCATTCTTTGCTGGAACTGAATAGATTGTACTTGAGATGTAACGCTTTGATGTACGTCGTG